>Ga0172382_10007412_pt1 | contig 15585 bp, 15 predicted proteins | sample Leawel138RmetaG_FD_122245 | JGI IMG/M metagenome (GOLD analysis project Ga0172382, IMG submission 122245) | Leachate microbial communities from a municipal landfill in Southern Ontario, Canada - Leachate well 138R metaG | ecosystem: Engineered > Solid waste > Landfill > Unclassified | place...
CATATCGTTTCATACGCGCTAGTGAAGCTGCTTGATATATATATGCTTCAAACATTTGAAGGTAATCAGGACTATACTTATGAACGGTTCTGAATGCAGTTTCAGCTGCTTCGAATCTGTGTATGCGGAAAAGCAGTGCCGCCATGTCAAGTTGCCATCGAGCTTTCATGGCTCCGTCGTCGGTTTGAGAAACAGCATTACGATAAGGTCTTAGAGCTTTTTCGTGGTCGTTTTCTAAAAGTGCCAGCTCAGCTTCGATTCTGAAAGCTTCAGACAAAATATCGTAGCGTTTCTTTTGCCATGCTATATCAACGGTTCTTGAAAGCATGATTACACCGGCATTGAATTTTCTTTGTATGAGGAGATTTTTTGTATATAGTAAGTGTGCATCCGGTGACAGGTCGCCTGCGGGGAATTTGTCCACAAGCTCGCTACATTTTAACTGGGAGTTGAGCCAATCTTCCTGATAGAAGAAGGACTTTGCCATGAGCCATAATGCACCCTCCACATAATCACTTTTACCCTTTCTGGCAAGTATTTTAGAACCTTTGATGATAATAGAATCAAGCTTGACTTGTACAGGCTGACGCTTTGTTTTGTTCACAATAAATTCGAGTAGAAAGGGGGGAGGTCCCATTAAATTTTCATCAGGGACGTAAATTTCAGGCTGGGGTACAAATACTCTCGGCTGTACTCTTTTCTTCTCTTCCTGGAACTCGAATTCCTCCTCTGCTTCATAAGTCAAGCGTTCCATATTATAAAACGTATTGAAATATGTAGTAAAATTTGTATAATTCGAGCATGCACTGCCCATAAGAATATATGAAGCAATTGCAAGAATTATCAATGTGATTATGTTTCTGATTTTCATTTTATTAATGTCTTAAATTCAATTTTTACAAAGAAAATATATAAGTATAAGACCTCCGAAGAAAATAATAATACCAAATTTATTATATCCATTCAAATTTACGTTAGTTATATATTATTATTTTACTTCACTGTGAATTACCTTAGAATCAGAAAGTTTCACAATTTACTTGTATCAATTCAGGTATGTTGATTTTTGCAGCCGCCTCTTTACCGCTCGAAGCATAGCTTTCTCTAAAGCGTCTTATATTTCTGTAATTCATATCACAATCATAAGAACCTTCACCGCTTTGGGTACATGAGCAACTTAAAACTGCGCAGTTACCGGGTGCAGAAAGAAGACATTCTGTGCAGACTCCTGTATTTTCACAACTGATTATTGTAATATTGTCCAGGCTTCTTTCTTTGTCATCATAAGTTCCGCTAAACTGTACAGCGATGGCATACTTGGTAGAATTTTCTATGCTGTATTCTACAAAATAATATCTATCGCCACTTTTGTGGTTAATTATCTTATGATTTGACACAGATGAGGGATTCAACCCATTATTCAAAACAAAGCCCAAAGTTGTTTCGACCAATTCGCTTTCGAGTAAGTCATTCGGTTTGAATCCTCCTTTGTAATCTCTGTCGGCAGGGCTGTCATCCTCGCCGCATGCTACAATAAACAGCAAAGCTAAAATTAGTGCAAGTGCTGATATTTTCATTTTATATTAACTCCGATTATTATATTCTTGAATAAACTTAACTGCCGAGTAAACCATCATGGAAGCTCCTGTTATCATGGCTTCTTCATGCGGATTCAGCTTTGGATTATGCAGTGGCGGCATCGTTGGTAGCTCTTTTGGCTTAACACCAAGCAACCAGAAACAAGCAGGTATTTCTTTAGCAAAATAAGCGAAATCTTCAGCCCACATCTTTGGCTCAAACTCGAATACTTTATCACTGCCGACAATTTCATTTGCTGTAGCGAATGTAAAATCTGAAGCCGATTTATCGTTAACAACCGGCGGATAACCTTTCATTATCTCTACTTCGAATCTGCAATTGTAAAGATCTGCGATTTTAGTGCCTTGCTCTTTTATTAGTCTGTGCATATCTTCACGCCATACTTCATTATATGCTCTCAGAGTGCCCATCATCTTAACTTCTTCCGGAAAAATGTTTGTTGCCGAACCGCCGTGAATGGATGTAACTGATAAGACTCCGGCATGTAGCGGATTTCTGAATTTTGTTATCAATGATTGGAAATAATTAATAATCTGGGCTGAAGCCAGAACAGCATCATGTCCTAAATGCGGCTGAGCAGCGTGGGCTCCTTTGCCCTCGACAGTCATATATAGTTCGTCGGCAGATGCCAGTACAGGACCAGAAGTCAAGGAAATTGTTCCGGAAGCAGCCTCAGGGTAAATATGCTGAGCAAAAATAATGTTTGGCTTGGGATTATCCAACACTCCTTCCTTAATCATCATTATTGCACCACCCGGAATCTTTTCTTCGGCCGGCTGAAATATTAATTTCACGGTTCCATTGAGTTGTGCTTCATTTGATTTTAATATTTTAGCGGCAGCAAGAAGCATTGAAGTATGCATGTCATGTCCGCAGGCGTGCATAATCCCTTCGTTAAGTGAGGAAAATTCAAGTTCGGTTTCTTCTAATATTGGGAGAGCATCAATGTCTGCTCTGAGAGCAACGCATGGTTCTCCCTTACCAATCAGTGCAACAGTACCGGTATCGGCTACAACTTTATAATCAATTCCGAACTCTTTCAGCTTTGTCCTGATATAATCAGCCGTCTTAAATTCTTGAAAGGATAATTCCGGGTTCAGATGTATATGTCTTCGCCACTGAATTATTTCAGGGTATAATCTCTCGGATTCACTTAAAATAAACTCTTTATTCATAATAATATTAGAAATTAATTTCAACAATATCTTTACTAATAATTTCAGAATGACCTGATAGGAAAACTTTTTTTATCCTGTCATTGTAATCAAATTCAAAATCAATAAATACAGGGATTGATGATGGCGGCATAATCATGAGAGGTAATTTGGTCTTATTCAATCCGTAACAGTGAATAGCAGTTGAGACGGAGCCTGTGCCGCAAGCACCGGTAATATTTTCAACTCCTCGCTCAAAAGTTTTGAGATAAATAGCATCAGCTACTTTTTTATAAATGTTTACATTTACACCTGCTAAACCAAAATCTTTATGATAACGAATTTTCGGTGCAAACTCCACTATACTCTCAGAGTCAAATGAAACATCGAAATCTTTCAATTGTGATAGTTCGACAACAAAGTGGTCTGACGAGACATTTATATATGAGCCTTGAATTTCTTTTCCGTCAATGATTATGGTCTTCATTAACTCCACATGGGCAGGAGCAGGCATAGTAAGCCGAACTCCGTCATCGGTAAGCATACCCGAATATATGTTGCCTGCCATTCTGAATTTGTAATCGTTTCGCCGGGCTTGAGGAATCAATTTATTTGCTGCAAAATCAAAAGCACATCTGCCGCCGTTCCCGCACATCATGCCCGAACTACCGTCAGGATTTAAAAACTTCACATCGAAATCAAATTCTGACTCAGTTGTTATAGCCAGCAAGCCTTCAGCTTCAAAATCATTAATTTCATTTTTCGAGCATAGCGTTACTGCCAATGAAATCAATTCTACATCATTAAATTGATACTTTGAATTGTCAATCACGGAGAATAAGTTGCCCGCTCCCGACATCCTGAAAACTTCAATTTTCCTTTTCATTGGTTTATCACTTCTAATATCTGCTTATGAATCAATCCGTTAGTAGTAAGAATGGTATTATCGAAAATGCTGTATTTTTCATCGTTATAGTTTGTAACTTTTCCACCGGCTTCCTCTACAAGTATTACACCAGCAGCAACGTCCCATGGATTCAAATCAGCTTCCCAGAATCCGTCAAATCTACCGCTTGCAACATAAGCCAAATCCAAAGCGGCAGAACCTAAACGACGTATAGGAATGCCGTTTAGAACAATCTTCACAAAAGTACCAACGCAATCATAAGGATTTTTATCCACGTTATAGGGGAATCCTGTAACGAGAAGCGAAGTCTTCATGTCATTTGAATCGGAAACATTCAGTTTTTTATCGTTCAAGAATGCCCCCATTCCTCTACTGGCATAGAATAATTCGTCCAACAGCGGCTGATAAACCACACCGCAGAGTATTTCTGAGCCGCTTACGGCAGCTATGCTGACACTGAAAATCGGAATTCCGTGTGCAAAATTGACGGTACCGTCGAGCGGATCTATGACCCACGTAATTTCATCATCGCCGGTATAACCGGAATCACCGCTTTCTTCAGCGAGGAAACGGTGCGACGGAAATATTTGTTTTATCTCGTTTATGATGATTTTCTCAGATGCATAGTCGTAATCTGTTACAAGATTATTACGACCGATTTTACTGTCTATCTTGAAATTTGTACCAAATCCTTCTTTGAGTATTGCTCCGGACTTTCTGGCAGCTGAAATCGCAGTTTCTAATAATTTATTCGTCATTGTCAATATTAAACTCATTTTGAAAAACTTTCAGAAAAAAATTCTGATAATAATATAATATACGTAAGTTCCTTAATGAAATTTTTAATATATTTGTGAATAATTTTTTTTGAAACAGAATAATTATAACTATTAAGATGAAGAAATTTTATATTTTGTCGTTTTTTTGCTTGGTTTTATTCACAATTTCTGCACTACAAGCTCAAGAAATTAAGAAAGCTGAACGTGGAAGATTATCGGGAGCTACAAAAGATGCCATTGATACTCTTGCTTTACAAAACGCACAATCCATTGTAAGAAAATAAAGGTCTGCTGGAAAGTGAAATTGATCCTAAGCAATACATGATGGGACCCGGTGACGTGTTGTTGATTTCAATGATTGGAATTGAAGCGCAAGCATTAGAGACCGTAGTCAGTCCTGAGGGCAAAATTATTTTGAAAGGTGCTGGTGTCATTGATGTAAAAAACAAAACACTCGCGGAAGCCAGACTATTAATTAAATCACAAGTTGAGAAATATTACAAAGCAAATCTTGTAGATGTTGTTCTAAAAGAGTTGCGTGAATTTAAAGTAATTGTATCCGGCAAGATTCCCAAGCCTATAAGTGTATCAGCCACAGCTGTTGACCGTGCATCAGAAGCAATAGAAAAATCGGGTGGCTTGCAATTCGAGTCTTCTGAAAGAAACATTGTAATCCTGACCAGAGAAAGCGGTGAAACAAAAAGAGTTGATTTAATAAAGTTTTTTCTATTAGGTGATACATCCGCAAATCCTACTCTGAATGGCGGTGATTTAATACGTATCCCGCCAAAATCTAAAGATGAACTTATTGAAATATACGGAGAAGTAGCCGACCCGGGTATATTTGAGTTTGTTGACGGTGATTCCTTGTCAACATTAATTAAATTTGCACAGGGTTTTTTGAGTTCAGCATTGCTGGATTCTGTTGAAATAGCAAGAAAGGATCAGAAAGGTGCAGGACTTACCAGATTATACCTCGATTTGACTTCATGGAAAGATAAGCTTTTTACGGGACAAGCACTACCGGGTGATTTTCCGCTTAGGCCTAATGACAGGGTTTACATTCGTGAGCAGCCTACATGGCGAGATAATGATTACGTCATTATCGAAGGAGAAGTACTGTACCCAGGTAAATATGCCATCAGAGCCGATATAGACAGAGTCAGGGATATCATCAAAAGTGCCGGCGGATTTACCGATAAGGCTGAACTGCACAACATAGAATTCATTCGGCAGATAGAAATGGATAAGAAGGACCCCGAGATTGAAAGATTAAGCAGGTTAAATCCATCTGAAATGTCTAAATCAGAACTCAGATATTATCAAGCAAAAGTTAGCGAGAAGAAGGGGGCTATGTCGTTGAATTTCAGCAACTTACTAAATGACAACAATTCAGATGAAAACATACTTCTGAAAAATATGGATTCTATAGTAGTACCATCAAAAAATCTATTTATCAATATTCAGGGTAGAGTGAATAATCCGGGGAAGGTAGCCTACAAAAAAGGATTGACATATAATGACTATATAGCTATAGCGGGTGGTTTTGCATTCAGAGCTGATGCTGATGAGACATTCATTACAAAACCCAAAGGCGGTCAATTCCTTGCTCGCAACATGGACTATGAATTAGAGCCCGGAGATGTTATACTTGTTCCCACAGAGCAAGATGTTTCTTTCATGGAAACGTTCACAACTGTATTGACAATTGCGACGCAATTGGTTACGATAGCCGGTGTTGTTTTAGCAATAATGAATTTGAGGTAAGCTGAAAATGAATAATTTTAATGAACCAAAAGAATTCACGTTAATTAATTTAGTAAAATTAGTCCTGTTAAATAAGAAATTTCTTATCCTGACAGTTGGTATATTTACACTTATAATATTAGCCGTATCTTTCATAATACCTCATACTTACGGTTCAACGACAACTCTATTGCCACCCAAGAAGGACGGTGGCTCCGGTGGTTTATCTACATTTATTCAAAACTTCACCGGGGGTAGTCTGAATCTTGGAGGAATAGGTCAATCTGACGAGTCAAAGGTTTTTAGCGATATACTGAAAAGCCGTACGGTTTTTGATTATATAATTGATAAAATGGAATTAAAAAAGAAAGAACCATTTTCAAAGATGTCACAAGAAAAGATTCAGAAACATCTCGGAGGGAGTATCTTCGTTGATGTTAATAAAAGCGGTATCATAAATGTTTCTGCTGTTGCTCAAACCGGCTTGATGCCATCGGCTGAGGAAGGAAGAGAAACAGCAAAGTTCTCCGCCGACTTAGCAAACACTGCCGTACAAGGATTAGACATTGTAATTCGTAACCGCAGCATGTCATCAGCTAAACAATCCAAGGAATATGTAGAGAGAGAAATTCAGAATTATTTAGTAAAGCTGGACAGTATAGAGACAAAACTCGAGCATTTCCAACAGGAGAATAAAGTGCTTGCTATTGATGAGCAAACTCAGGCTATTGTTTCGCAGGCTATAGAGGTCGGCTCTCAGCTTGCCAAAGCTGATTTAGAAAAGAATCTGGCTTTACTGCAGTATCAACCCGGTTCGCCACAATATTTATATTACCAGAGGCAGCATGATTTACTGAGTGAACAATACAGGAAAATACAACAGGGCGGACTTACAGAAGATGAGACATTCAGCATTCCATTGGAAAAAGTTCCCGCTTTAATTAAGGAATACACCAATCTTTTCAGAGAAAGAAAAATCATTGAGCAAGTTATACTCTATCTTGAGACTCAAAGACACCAGGAAGCAATTCAGGAGAAACGTGATGTGCCTGTTGTAGAAGTACTTGACTCAGCTTATCCGCCTGACGAGAGGAATTCTCCTAAGAGAACTTTAATGTTAGTGCTTGCTGTTGCTCTGTCACTGATATTTTCTATGATATATATTGCGTTTAAAGGATTCACGTCAGGCTCACTTTACGTACATGATTCTAAATCAATCGAGACGGCTGATTAATAATTGTCATCAGCAAATGTCGTCAATACTTTCGGAAAGCTCTAAGGTTATTTTATCACCGATAAAATAACCTTTATTTGTAAGTTTTATCTTATTCTCGTCAAATATTAGATAGTTACAGTCAGACATTTCAAGCAGGAAGTCCGATTTGCCGGATGTAAAATCAACGCCGGACTCTTTAAATTCCTCTAAGTTAACGCCTTCAGCACGTAATCCCAAATATAATTTCTCAAAGAGCATCTGTTTTCGGCTTAGTGTTTCACCGCTTTCTTCCGGAGCTTGATTCTGAGCAATTTTTGCAAAATATATGTCATTATCGCGATAATTCCAGTACCTTCTGCCATTTTCGTAACTATGAGCTGATGGTCCGAAACCGAAGTATTCACCGCAACTCCAATATTTCAAATTATGCTTACACTTGAATCCGGGCTTAGCGTAATTGGATACTTCATATTGCTCAAAACCGGCTGCAGACAAAATCTTATCGGTAATTTCATATAACTCGACATCATTATCCTCATTTTGCGCCTTAACCTTTCCGGATATATATTCATCATACAGTGGTGTTCCCGGTTCATAAATCAAACTATATGCAGAAATATGCTTAACATCAAGTGACACAGCCTCATTAAGATTATAAGCCCATTCTTCTTTTGTTTGGTCCGGTAGAGCGAACATCAAGTCAATACTTATATTTTCAAATCCGCAACTCCTTGCGGCATCCACAGCTTTACCTACATCACTCGGACTATGGATTCTTTCGAGAAATTTCAAATCTTTCTCATGAAAAGACTGCACACCAAAGCTAATCCTATTTACACCCAACTCCTTATAAAATTCAAGATATTTTATGTCTATCGTGCCGGGATTACATTCCATTGTTATTTCGATTGCACTGTCAAAATCTGCAAATTCACGCAGTGACTTCATAACCGGTTCAATATGATGCGGTTTCATCAGCGAAGGAGTTCCTCCGCCGAAGAACAGGGTATCAGCCTTAATCTTTCTACCGTGTTCTTCAGATTTCAACTTAATTTCACGACACAACATATCTGAAAATTTATTACGGGAGTTCAAATTCTCAATAGAATAAAAATCACAATAGGAGCATTTATGAACACAATAGGGATAATGTATATATAATCCGTACATAATTCTTTTACAGGGTGAAAAATTAATATTAACGTTTACACATGGATATAATTTACCATTTTATTTAGTTCATTCAAAGAGTAATTATAAATAATAAAATTACAGGTGCGTCAAATTATTTTTTGTTTTCAGAATATAAGATTCATCATGAATATTCAAATTAAGCCCCGTAAAATCAACCGAATTGTATGTCTGACTGAAGAAACAACAGAAACATTATACAAGCTGGGAGCTGATGACTTGATTGCCGGAATAACAGAATATACAGTGCGACCCGAGAAAGCAAAACTGGAAAAACCGGTTATTGCTAAATATATTGATGCCGATATTGAAGGCATATTGTCTCTCAACCCTGATATTGTGTTTGCTTGGTCTGATATGCAAGCTGATATTGTAAAGGAATTAGTAAAAAACGGAATAGAAGTATATTGCTTCAATCACAGGTCGGTTCAAGGAATACTCGAGATGATTCTTAAAGTTGGTGCAATTACAGGTTACCAAGACGAAAGCATACACCTTGTAGCCGAATTAACTGCCAATATTGAGAAAGCTGAAACTCTTTCCCGCAGATTGAAAGTCAGACCCAAAGTTTATTTTGAGGAATGGTTCAAGCCTCTTATTACAGGCATACGATGGGTAAGTGAATCAATCGAGATATGCGGAGGCGATGATATCTTTCCGGAGCATAGAAAATCTCATAACGCAAAAGGCAGAATCCTCGAAGACGACTCGAAAATTATAATTCGAAATCCTGATATCATTCTTGCTTCATGGTGTGGTAAACCTTTTAGAAAACAAAAGTTGCTCCGTAGGGATAACTGGGATTCAATCAATGCAGTCAAAAGCGACTCTGTATTTGAGATTGATTCTGCTGTTATTCTTCAGCCCGGACCGGCTGTTCTCAGCGATGGTTTGGAAATATTATCTAAAATATTTATCGAATGGGCAGACCGTCACGGTGAATTAATTGATAATTATAATTAAAATAATAATTTGCGTCTTATAACAAAGTTTCATTTTCAAATATTTGTTTGAATATTCTATTAAGAAATATCGCTATATTGTTGCAGATTGTAACAATAGTTTCAAGCTCCGTATTCTATGTGAATACCGGTGCTGTCGAGCTTTCCAATAAAGCCAAATCATACTGTAAGAGTGATGTAGTTCTACCCACAGTGATGCTGCGCCTTCTTAATCCGGATTTAATATCTCAAACGGATTATGCACATAAAAACAACAAGCACGATTACTTCGGGTCTTCGGGAATTAAGCAAGAACACAAGATAAATCTTACATTATTCAATACTGTCTTTACTCTTGACAACTCCATTACAGTATATGATTTACAAAATTACATAATTTTATATCCATTCCATTTTTTCTTCTAAATCAATAAAGTAAGAAAAAGCATTCTTCTGATATTCGGAATTCATAATTCCGATGTTTTATTTTTTTTTACTTAACGGAGATTTAAAAATGGATATGAAAATCCTAATAACCGGAATATTTTTAACTGCATTATTTGTTGTACCCATACTTTATGTTGCACTAAGAGAGAAGAACAAAGGTAAATACGTTCTTAAAACATTCACTAAATTAGCAAAAGAATCCGGTGTTGAAATTCAATCAAGCGATTCGTGGAATAACAATTACTGTATCGGTACAGATGTTGCCTCAATACAACTCGTATATTGGAACAGGAGAGAATTCTTGCCATCACCATTGGTAATACCCATCAGCAATATCGAATCTGCTAAGATTTATGACAGTACAAAGAGCTCAAAATCAAACGGGAACACACCCGTACCGGCTAATTCAAAAGTTGAATTGGTTATACGGATGAAAAATAAGGATGAAAACAGACTTTTATTTTTTGATGCCACGAGGGATTCTGATTTGGCTCAGAATATTCAATTGGCAGAGAAATGGCTTGGGATTATAGAGAGCAAACAAGCTTAAAGAGTTTACTCATTAATCGAACGAATGACCATTTGAACTAAATGGTCATTCGTTTATCAAAGCATTATTCAACTCTTATCTTCAGAAGTCCGGAATGCACATCAGTATGTTCTCCATGATTTACAAAGAATTGTACAGATGATGTGTCCCTGCGTTTGCCTTTTAATTGGAACTTCCATTTGCTCTCTGAATCAAGATATACTTCGGCAACTGATGAATCGCTGACAAGCCGGTCAAAGATATAGTCCGCTTCATCGGGAGCTTCAATTTCATCTCCGTGTTCATCTAAGAATTTTACACTGATTAACTCGCTTAATTCATTAAAAGGTGCAATAAACTCAGTATTTGAGCCCTCCCGAAACTGTCCTTTGAAAATCTGCATGAACTTGTTACCGGACTCATCAGAGAAAACCCAACCTTCAGGCTGAAAGTGCTCGTTTGGTCCATGTACATGCTCTTCACAACCGTTTAAAAATGATAATACTACGATTAATATAAAGATTATCCTCATTATTTACTCCTATTTTTAAGATAATAGTAAAATATATTTAGTGCCATAAATAAAACAATGTTCCTAAACTTTGTTTATTTACGCATCCGTTAATACTTGAAAACCGATACATTGAACATCTAAAATGAGGGTGGAGCACGTGAACTTGCATGAATGTAATATGAGAAAATTATATGAGTTTGGGTGATTATCTCATTATTATAAAGATGATTTTCACTACTTACGAGAGAATCAGAAAGAATATAAAATCTTTCAAAGGATTGCAGTATATTACAAATGGGACATTTCTCTGTTCCTTTGCCCGAATATTCTGAAATTATATAATTATGCGGTGAACACCGGTGTGAATTTCTTTCAAATATTTCATGACAGCAATTTTGACTGTGATCATATTCATTATTATGATGATGAAAATAAGCCGAATATGAACTTAAAATAAATCCGAATGCAATCATTACCATAAACAATCTAAGCATAGCTGACGATTTGTTTAACTTTGTAATGAATGAATAAACAGCCATAAAGGAAGATTTCAATTGTTATTTAACAATGATGCCGGTATAGTCAATCTTTGCTTTTGGATATTTCATATTCAATTTCGACAACTCACAAACGAGTATATTTGAAATTATCAAGTCTCTGTACCACTTTTTATTTGAGGGGATAATGTACCAGGGTGCCCATTTTCGACTTGTAAGATTAAGTACATCATTGTAAGCATCAATATAATCGTTCCATTTTTCTCTATCCTTAAAATCATTAGGTTCAATTTTCCAATGTTTATCAGGATTATCCACTCTTTCCTGTAGTCTTCTTCTTTGTTCCTCATTACTGATATGGAGGTAGAATTTATAAATTAAAGTCCCTTCATCGTACAATAATTTTTCAAAATTAACTATGTGCTGATATCTTTTTGACCATATATCTTTTGATTTTAAGTTTTGCACTCTGACAATCAACACATCCTCATAGTGACTTCTGTTAAATATTACCATTTCACCATTAGCCGGCACCTTATCATGAATTCGCCAGAGGAAATCGTGTGACAGTTCTTTTCTGGAAGGTGCACCGAAGTGAGCTACATAAACCCCGCTTGGATTAACGCTGTGAAAAACATTTCTAATAGCACCGTCCTTACCGCTGGCATCCATACCCTGAAAAACTATCAGCACTTTTCTCTGTTTTTCGCCGTGTTGAATTTTTTGCAGTTCATCGAGTTTCAGATTTAATGCCCTGACCTGTTCATAGGCACTTTCTTTATTGCCGTCGAATTGTTTATGCTCGTTAGCGTCAATTTTATGGAGATTTATTTTTCTGCCGGGTTCAACGATATATTTACCAATTGGAAATTCAGCCATCACATTCTTTTAATTATATTGTACAAATCACAACTCAATTCGGAGCCTTGCAACAGGGATTTTCAATTGTTCCCTGTACTTAGCAACGGTCCTTCTTGCTACATTAAATCCATGTTCTTTCAGCATTTTGCTGATTATTTCATCGCTATATGGTTTATCTTTAGGCTCATTGTTAATCAATTCTTTAACTTTATCTTTAATAATAATAGTAGAAACGTCCTGTCCGTCGTCGGCTATCAGGGATTCGCTGAAGAAGAATTTAAGTTCATAAGTTCCGAAATCTGTTTGAACATACTTGCCATTGACGATTCTGCACACGGTAGAAATATCAATACCGGTTTCTTCTGCAATATCTTTATATATCAAGGGCTTTAAGCCGTTTTTGCCGATATAGAAAAAGTCTTTTTGTCGCATAGTAATAGCAGTCATAACTTTAATCATCGTGCTTTTACGTTGTTTAATAGCTTGAATGAGGAATTTTGCATCTTCTCTTTTGCCGCGTATCCAGTTTTTGGTTTCCTTATTATAATTATTTAATTCAGCTTCCCGCTGTAAATGTTCATAAGCCTTGCTGAGTTTAAGGTTTGGCATACGCGAATCATTCATGGATATTATAAGTTCGTCTGTGTCCTCATCTCTATGTACCACAAAATCGGGGATAATTGTGTTCAGCTCCGAAGGACTATCGCCACCACCCGGCTTAGGATTCAATCGTTTGATGACTTCGATGGCATCCTTAATTTCTTGTTCGCTGACTCCTAAGCGTCGAATCAGGACTTGGTAATGTTTTTTTATAAAAGGTTCATAACCTTCATTAATTATTCTTGTGGCAAGCAATTGAGCAGGAGTGGGGTCCATGAATGATTTGCACTGAGCAAGCAGACACTCTTGAACATTTCTCGAAGCAATACCCGGCGGGTCGAGAGATTGGATTATTGCAAGAACTTTCTCTGCCGTTTCCGGATTTACGGGCATTAATATTTTCAATTCGTATTGATTGATATTAAAATTCATGAAAGATTTATCAATCTTGTCAAAAGCAAAATCATCACCTTTCAATTTATTTGCATTTTCAAGTAACTTCTGACTTTCTTCACTCAGAGAATAATTTTTTGCGGGATTCTTTTCCTCTTTTTCTTTATCAGCCTGTCTTTTCAAATATTCTTTATGCTGAATATTAAAATTTGTTTCAGCAATATAAGAATTAACTTCATCAATTATTTCATCAAGGGGTCTTCTAAGATAGCCGTCAGAGTCAATATTTCCGATGATGTGTATGCCTAAGATTTTCTCTTCTTCATTTAATTTTATCAGATTCAATTGCTCTGCCAAATCTTCTTCGAGACTTGTTACTGCTTTGATTTGGAAACCGGGCTCATCATCCTCGGAATAAGCGTCGTTAGACGACCTTGCCATTTCCGAGGTATCCTGCCAGATCATGCTGTACATATCAAAGGGGTCATTATCCTCGTTAAAATCGGATTTTACTTGTCTGTCATCATCATGAGCATAGTATGGATCGGGGGTAATAGAATTTTCAGAGTAGTTTTCGTCGTATTCATCGTACTCTTCTGTTTTAGGACTTACAACTTGTTCGGATTCTTCTTCAAAATCAAAAGCATCGTCCGGATTACCTGCATCTTCAAGCATCGGATTTTGTTCAAGCTCTGATTGGATAAATTGCTCAAACTGAATCGAAGTGTACTGCAGCATTTTAAGATATAATATCTGCTGTGGCGTCAGTGACTGCGTCAAGGTTGCTTTTAAGTCGAGTGACAGTTTCATATCTTAACTTTTACTCCCCGACAAATAACTGAGGTAAGAATTGTACCAATCCTCACCAAAATTTCTTATAAGTGCATCTTTGACAGAATCATAAATTTTCAGATTATTTGTTCTTCCCTTTGCTAATGCCGGATTACATTCATTAATCTGTTCATAATAAATATATTTACCACCGAAATTTGCTACCCGAACGGGAAACAAGTGACAACTGACTGGCTTACGGAAATTTGTTTTACCTTCTGTATAGGCTTTTTCAAGGCTACATAAGGCAATATCGTTTTCATAATAAACAAAAACACAGTCTTTCTTATCAATACAAACAGTATGAAATAATCCTTCCGTCTCTGTTACTATACCATCATCTTCGAGTACCTTGACTGACCTTTCAGATAAATATTCTACAGCATGCGGTAAACAATTAATTATTTGCTCAATCTCTTCTTCCAAAACAGGAGCGCCGTATTCTCCCGGAAATGTACAACATGCTCCTTTACACTTTGTCAAATCACATGCAAAGTCAGTAACTCCTATCTTTTCGTCAACAAGAATATCATTTATCAAAATCATAAAAAAACTGCCAAGAAAATATTATGCCAAAACGTTACGAAATTACTAATATTTTTCCATAATAACAAGAAATAATGTCTTTATGTTAAAAAATTAATGATTAACTTATTTCTACACCTTCACAGGATTGTTGCATAGTCGAATTGGTAAATACACCTTCTTTCTTGATAATCATTACAACACAAGAATATTCGAATCCGAACTAAACATTTCCTACACTGCTATCTAACTTTAAATGTTGTCATTGTAATGATTGCAAGCAAGATAGCTATTATATAAAATCTCATCACTATTTTAGATTCATGCCAACCGCTTTTTTCGAAATGATGGTGTAGCGGAGCAATTTTAAATATTCGTCTGCCTTCTCCATATTTTTTCTTGGTATATTTAAAGTAAGAAACCTGAATAATGACCGACAATGTTTCTGCAAAAAATATTCCTCCGAGAATCGGCAGCAGAAATTCCTTCTTAATGAGTATAGCTAATCCACCAATAGCTCCACCCAGAGCCAATGAGCCGGTGTCACCCATAAATATCTGAGCGGGATGCGAATTATACCATAGAAATCCGAGAGCCGCCCCGACGAGTGCAGCCGCAAACACCGTGAGTTCACCTGAGTTGCGGATATATGTAATATTCAGATAATCAGCAAAATTGACATTCCCTGAGAAGTAAGCAATGACAGCCAGTGCTAATGCAGCTATTCCCACAGTTCCTATAGCTAATCCGTCTAATCCGTCCGTGAGATTAACAGCATTCGATGTTGCAGTCAAAATAAATATTACTATTGGAATATAAAACAATCCAAAGTCGAGGTTTAAATTTTTCTCGAAG
>Ga0172382_10007413_pt1 | contig 15585 bp, 14 predicted proteins | sample Leawel138RmetaG_FD_122245 | JGI IMG/M metagenome (GOLD analysis project Ga0172382, IMG submission 122245) | Leachate microbial communities from a municipal landfill in Southern Ontario, Canada - Leachate well 138R metaG | ecosystem: Engineered > Solid waste > Landfill > Unclassified | place...
TCTCGACGATGCCCTGGTCCTGCAGGTCTTTATGCGTTGGGATGACCCGAGCAACCAGTTCTTCGATGCCAGCGAATAAAACGCTCTTATCTTCCTCGTCAAAATCCCTACCCTTGCCTACTAGTGCCTTGAACGGTTCCTGGGCAAGGTAATCGGGGTCCACCCAGGCCAGGTTAAACCAAATCTGCAGATCTCTGAAATCCTGCTCACTGAAGTTTTCCACTGCTGCCGCGATGGCTTCAGCATCGGTGCCGGCACGTAAATCAAGAAGTTCCTGGTAGCGGGGAAAAACAGCGATGATATGGTCCCAATTGGCATCGAAAAAGCGCTCCAGAATGAAGGTTTTTTGTTCCATTGTCAATTCGGCAGCCGGGATCTCCGCAAGCAGCCAGTAGAGGTCTTTGGCTCCATTTTCAACAAAATCGTTCAACTGACGAATCAGTGAGGGGGTCAGATTAAAGCTGGCCTTCATGCCCGGGTGCTGCGCGACCATCTCAGCCATATCGAGATAGTCCTTGGTCGCATGCACGCGCACCCACGGTCGGGTATAGACGCCGTCTTCGTCCTTGTAATAGAGAGGTTGATGCTGGTGCCAGGTCAGATTGACATAGAGCGGCAGTGCTTCAATCACTTCTGTTGGCTCCGGCACCTGGGTCTCCTCCTCGGGTGCAGGGGCGGTTGGCTCGAGGGTGGCGGTTGGTGCGCCGCAGCCTGCCAGAACAGTGATCAGTATCAGTAAGCTTAGAAATTTAGCCAGTTGTTTCATTTTTCTCCTTTTTTAGTGTAAAAGACAGGCAATTATTTGCCCAAAGTAAGAATCATCGTTTCTCCGCCCTCAAGCAGAAGGGAAACTAAAAATTCGGATAAAGAACCGTACTCAGCGAAGGTGATTTGGTCAAAAGGCAACCCACCCCAAACACTTTCGACACTCCAGCTGCCAGTCAGTGGGCTCTCTGCGATCGAGATGGTGCAGTTTTCCATGGTTTGAACACCCAGGTTGGCAATCAGGAGCACAACCTGATCTTCATATACGCGAGCAACTGTATAAAGCCGCCGGCAGGAGGAGCTGAAGGGCAGATAACTGCCTTTCTGCAGCGCAGGGAGCTGATTGCGCGTGTTCACCAGCGCCTTGTACCAGTTCAATAATGAATCAGGGTCTTGCTCTTGAGTTTCTACATTGATTTCTTCCCAACCTTCGGTCAGCTCTTGCCAGGGCTCCGAGACGCTGAAGCCAGCGTTTGCCTGGGCAGACCACTGCATCGGCTTGCGGATCAGTTCGTCTGGTTTTCCACCGGTCATACCGATTTCTTCGCCGTAATAGATGTAGGGCGTGCCGGGACCGGTCAGGTAGACGAATGCGGCAAGTTTTTGTGGCTGCAGCCGCTGGTTGTAATACGAGGCAACCCGCTGCTGGTCGTGGTTGGTCAAAAAAGTCGCGAATTGCTGGTCAGGAAAGTATTCGAGTGTTTCCAGATAGCTTTTCATAATACGTGATGGATCTGGTGAATAAATCCCACCCAGGATGTCAGCTGCCAGGTCGAACATAAAGTATTGCTGCATCCCCCGGCTGGGCTGATTGTATTTTGCGATCACTTGTGTGTCCGTCCAAACTTCACCAACAGTGTAAGCCTGAGAATCAATACCGGTATAAAACTCACGCCAGTCCTGGAACCAGGCAATGCTACTGTTGGTGTCCTGCTGACTGACGCCTTCTTCAAAGAGGTAGCGGGCGGCATCGACGCGAAAGCCGTCCACACCCAGGTCAAGCCAAAATTCGGTGGCGTTATAAATGGCTTTGCTGACCATAGGCTCGTGATAATTCAAATCGGGCATGCCGCTCCAAAATGGGGCGTAATAATAGAAACCATTGGCCTCATACCAGGCATTTTGCCCCCAGGGGCCAGGTCTGCCAGGGTTCTGCTCTTCCCAAACATACCAGTTTCGGAATCCGCTGGCGGGATCCTGGGCAGAGACAAACCAGGGATGCTCACTTGACGTGTGATTGACCACAAAATCAATGACTACGCGAATCCCGCGCTGATGGCATTCATCAAGAAGCTGCTTGAAGTCAGCAATTGTGCCATACTCACGGTTGACGCTCTGATAGTTGCTGACGTCATAGCCATGGTAGGAGGGGGAGGGCATGATCGGCATCAACCAGATCCCCCCAATACCGAGGTCGTCGCTGGTAGTGGGGTCGCCGTCGTTCAGATAATCGAGTTGCGAGATGATGCCCTGAAAATCGCCGATCCCGTCCTCGTCGCTGTCTTTAAAGGAGCGCACGAAAATCTCATAGAAAACGACTTCGTTCCACCAACCCATGGCGGGGTCTTCAACTGGCTCAGGGGTCCCCACTATTGGTTCTGGCTCAACAGTTTGCACTGTGGTTGCTTCAACGGTGACCTGTGGCAGTTGAACAGCAGGCTGGCAGGCAGCCAACAAGAGTGGAAATAAAATGAATGCGGTTATCCAAAGCCGTGGTGTTTTCATCAAATTTATCGCTTCCGTAGACTTATGAGTACATGCATATTTTACATTATGTCCATCCACTGGTGCCAGTAATATTTTGACAGCAGGTCTTTGGCATTATCTGGACAGAGAGCGTGAAAGAGAGGACGACTGGACGAACTAAAGAATTCCAGGTAACCCCTCTTCTACAGGCTCAAGCAGGTATTCACCCTGGTTTTGAGGGCTGTTGACATCCCTGCTGACCTGGTAAGCTCTCAGACTGCCATCGGGCAGAGGTCTGAGCAGGCTCTCAAGGACTTTTGGGTCGTCTTGCTCCAGCCAATCCCACATGGTTTCCTTGGTCAACACCACTGGCATGCGGGAGTGAACCGGACTGACATCCCCGTTAGCAGAAGTCGTGATCAGGGTGCAGGTGGTCAAACCGGGCAGGCCGGGCGTCGCCGAGACTCCCTTATTCTCCCAATCGTCCCACAAACCAGCGAACGCAAAAGGCTGCCCGCCCTTCAACTGAAAATAAAACGGGATGGATTGCCCACCTGATTTACGCCATTCATAAAAACCATCTGCCAATATCAGGCAGCGTTTGCTCTTAAAGGAATTACGAAAGGAAGGTTTCTCAGCCACTGTTTCTGCCCGGGCGTTAATCAGCTTGTTGCCGATGGAGGGGTCTTTAGCCCAAAAAGGCACCAGCCCCCAGCGCATCCAGACCACGTCACGGCTTTCAGGGTCTGGCACAGTCGCGACATCCTGGGAGGGAGCGATGTTATAGCGCTTTTCCCAATCCGCCGGCATCAGCCCCAGTGCCAACTCGTTACGTAAATCTTCGGAATCAATTGCCATTGTAAATCGACCGCACATACTGTCCTCCGTTTTAATGATTATATGCTACCGGGGCAGTTAAACATGTCTCAGTAGCACCTTCATTGACTCTCCTCACATCACTGCAAAAAAATTGTTGACTTATTCATGCTCAACGAGTAGAATTATCAGTCGCCAGTAATCCTTCTGGTAAATTTATGGGCGAGGGTAACCCTGCGAGGGTGAGAGGCGCCCGGAGGAAATATGTCTGCAAAACAAGAAGAAGTCATTTTAAAAGTTGAAAAGCGAGAAGTGGTCGGAAAACAAGTCGCCAAACTTCGCCGCCAGGGGATCCTGCCCGCAGTGGTCTATGGGTATAAGGTCGATTCATATCCGATTCAAATGGACGCCCACTCAACCACCCTGCTGATGAAGAAAATCACCCCTACCACCCTGGTCGATCTTGACCTGGATGGAGAGGTAACCAAAGTGATCGTGCGTGACCGAACCAACGATGTGGTTACCGGCGAACTGCTTCATTTGGACTTTTTGGCCGTGTCTATGACCGAAGTGTTACGCGCCAATGTCTCGATCGAATTGGTTGGTGTGGCACCGGTTTTGGAAGAAGTGCCCGGCTCCCTGCTTAACCAGATGCTGAATGAGCTCGAAATCGAAGCGCTGCCAGATAATATGCTCGAACGTATCCAGGTGGACATCAGCGGTCTGGCAACCACTGATGATGTCGTCACCGTCAGCGATCTGGATCTGAGCGACCAAATCACCGTCCTGACACCTCCAGAAGAAGTCATCGTTTCCGTCAGCTTTGTCACCGAAGAGGAAGAGGAACCTGAAGAGGTCGAAGAAGTTGATGTCGAACCTGAGGTTCTGGAAAAAGGTAAGAAGGAAGAAGGGGAAGAAGAGGATCAAGCGAAAGAAGCCTAGTCTCTTTTCGAATCAGCCTGTTCATAAAGACCTGTCCGATGGACAGGTCTTTTTTATTGGCGTACAGGACTGAAGCCCGATTACATTTTTTTCGAATAGCGTCTCAAGCGGTTGGATTATAAGTCGAGCAGGCTCAGAAAGTTGAGGGTCATCATGGCTGTTGCTCCCCAGACAATTTCGCCGTCATAGCGCTTAAAATAGGCCACATCGAGGTCGATGCCTTCGTGCGTGTGAACCCGAAATTCCCGGTTTGCAGCGTCGGCGAGCCAATCTAACGGGATCGAAAAAACGCGATCAACTTCATCAGGGTTGACGGTTAGTTCCGTTGGCCAATCCACGATCCCCACAACCGGTGTGATCACAAATCGGGTGACCATGGCCATCGGAGCCATGCAGCCCATAACCTGCACAGCGGCTGGATCCAGACCAATCTCTTCCCAGGATTCTCTTAAGGCGGTTTGCACCAGGCTGGAATCGCTCGGCTCCCATGATCCTCCCGGAAAGGAGACCTGACCGCAGTGGTCTTGCAAATGCACGGATCTCAGGGTGTAGATCAGCTGCCACTGGTTGTCCAAACGGATCAAAGGCAGCAGGACTGCCGATGGTTTGAGTTTTCCCAAAATATCAGCTTGCCCGAGCCCTTCCCAGCGGATTCCAACTTTTGCGTCTTCCGCCAGGCGTGCTGACAGATCGGCGGGTAGTTCAATCGGTCGCGTCATCCTCAGCCTCTTGCCCCGTCTGTACGTCCGGAAGAACTTGAACCATACGGGCAAAAATTAAATAACCAGTGTGCGCAACCATTCGGTCAACCGGTCTCAGCCGCCCCCAGTCAGATTTGTAATGACGCAACAAAATTTCGCAGACATCAATAAAGGCGAAATCGCTCTGAGATAGGGCTCGCAGAATGGTTTCAACCTGGTTCATGGTGGGCAGGAGCGTACCAAAATGACCACCGGCTTTAAGGCTCAGGCAAACTTGGGTGAGATAATCGTGAGGGTTGGGCAGATCGAGGAAGACAGCATCGAGATTGCGTTCCTCAAAGCCATCACCAGCATCGCCCGGCTTGAACTCGACGCGCTGCTCCAGACCAAAAAGGCTCAAATTTTTGCGGGCGAGTTTTTGCGCCTCAGGATTGCGCTCATACGAATACACCCTGCCGGTTTCGCCGACCAGGTAAGCCAGAACCGTCGTCATTCCCCCAGAGCCTCCCCCGCATTCCAACACTCGCTTACCAGGACCGACCCCCAGCTTCAGGACGATATAGCCGATATCCTTCGGATACATGATCTGGGTTGTGCGCTTGAGGTTCTGCACGAGGTCGGTGATTCCGGGTTGAAGTACAAAAAAAGGGTTGCCGGTATGCGATTGGAGACAGATGCCCCAGGGCTGCCCGATGACATCGTCATGCTGGATCACCCCGCGATGAGTTTGCAAAACCTGTCCGGCTTTCATGACCAGAAGATTATTTTTGTGAGTGGCACCGTGAAGTTGAACCAGGTCGCCCTCTTTGACAATCAGGTTTGCTCTTTGGTCAGACTCAGTGGTCATCATTGATTACGGGAAGACAGGTCGGCTTCCATCTGACCCACCCAATGACCCAGGAACAAAAAGACGACACTGCCAAGGATGCCTCCACCCAGGTTGACCGGCCCAACGCTCATAAAGTCAAAACCCACGCTGCGAGAAGCCCAATGGCCGATTGAAAATCCAGTCCAGGCGAGCACCAGGTACAGCAGCAGCCGCAGGATTCCGCCATCTCGCCACAGATGAAAAAGCGCTCCCAAAAGCGTTGCCAGGATGAAACCGAAAAGGTAAGAGGAAATATTCATAAGCGTCAGATACCACTCTTCACAGAAAGTTTTACCAACTGTCCCTCACCACAACCTGGCCTGCAACTTTCGAGGCTCGATTGGGTCAGGCGTTCTCAATAATAACATAATTTGTTGACTGCCCCTCGGCCTGCCGTGTTTTGGTAAAATTAGACTATGATTCCATTCTGTGATACTCACGCTCATCTCGATTTTGATGATTTTAACCCGGACCGCAACGCTGTCATCGCTCGCGCCCGGGCAAACGGTTTGCAGTTTATCCTCAATATTACGATTGACCTGACTTCTTTAAGAAATTCTTTGAAGCTGGCGAAAGAGCACCCTGGTTATGTGTTTGTCGCGGCAGGCATCCATCCAAACTATTCAGCCAGCATTGACCAGACAGTTCTTGCTGAACTGAAAACCCTGGCAGCCGAACCTCGGGTAGCAGCCATAGGCGAGATCGGTCTTGATTTTTATCGGGACTATGCCACACCGCAGCAGCAAAGACGAGCGCTTGAGTCACAGCTGGCCCTGGCCAACCAACTTGACCTGCCCGTCGTCATTCATGAGCGCGCATCCGCGCACGAATTGGTACCCATTCTGACCGGGTGGCATCAAAACCTGCCAGCAGATTCCCCGCTCAAACGCAATCCGGGTGTGATGCATGCTTATAGCGGCGGAACTGACTATGTTGAAGCGCTGTTGGAATGCGGCTTTTGTTTTGGGATTGGCGGGCCAGTAACTTACAAAAATGCTGCCGATAAACGCGCCCTGGTGGAGATGCTGCCGCTTGAAAACATGCTGCTTGAGACCGACTGCCCTTTTTTGCCGCCCCATCCGCATCGCGGTAAGAGGAACGAACCGGCCTTTATCCCTCTGATCGCCGAAAAGATCGCGGAAATTCGCGCTTTACCCATCCAAACGGTTGGCCAGCAATTGACCCGTAATGCTGTCTCATTGTTTGGTTTGGGTAGCGAAATTGCTTAGGTCGTCTTTTTACGGTTCAACCGGAAACCCGAGTGAGCTAATCCGCAGGCACTTCGTAGTTTGGAACAAAGGTCTGGTCGCTAAAGGGAGGGCGCACGTAACTATCATCCTCCTGCCTTGAAGGCAGGGACAAAACCTGAGGGGTAAGGTCTTCGTAGGGGATTTTGCTCAGCAGGTGATTAATGCAGTTCAGTCGGGCCCGCTTTTTATCATCTGCCTCAACTACGTACCAAGGACTCAGCTTCGTATCTGTATAGCGGAACATATCATCTTTGGCGCGTGAATATTCAACCCAACGCTTGCGCGACTCAAGGTCCATCGGGCTCAGTTTCCAGCGGCGGGTGATATCATCGATGCGGGCCTGAAAGCGGCGTTCCTGCTCTTCATTACTGACCGAGAACCAGTACTTAATCAGGATGATGCCAGAGCGGATGAGCATTTTCTCAAACTCAGGAACCGACCTGAAAAATTCTTCTACCTGTTCTGGCGTGCAGAAACCCATCACCCTCTCGACCCCGGGTCGGTTGTACCACGAGCGGTCAAACAAAACCATCTCGCCGGCAGCAGGCAGGTGGGCGACATAGCGCTGGAAGTACCATTGGGTTTTTTCCTTTTCAGTCGCCACGGGCAGAGCAACCACACGGACAATACGAGGATTCAACTTCTCGGTGATGCGTTTGATCGTGCCGCCCTTTCCTGCGGCATCACGCCCTTCAAAAATCACCACCACTTTCAAACCGGTCTCTTTAATCCAATATTGCAATTTGACCAGTTCAATTTGCAGTTTCTCCAGCTCGCGCTCATAAACCTTATCGGATAATTTTTTTAATTTTGGCGGTCTAACGTAAGAATCATTATTCTGGTTTTCCATCGGTAGATCCGATTTGGCAGCTTTTTCTTTCGTCTCAGACTTGGATTTCTTCTTCGCCATAGAAACCTCCAGCAAGAATTAGGTCAATGGAAGGAGTTATTGTTTAATTATACAATAATTTAGAACGAAAAGACGTCGGCTAAACTGGCAATTTTTGGTCAGACCTTAGTTTCCTTTGCGGTATCAAACCCCGTCTGCATAAGCTATCCTGCGCTGTTTAAGTCTCGTTGTTCTTGTATTGTTTTTCTCGCTTGTAATCCACGAACCGGTAACCCACCCCCCGTTCTGTCAAAATGTATTGTGGATTAGCAGGGTCAACTTCCAGTTTTTTGCGTAAGTAATTGATATAGAGACGCACGTAATGAGGCTCGTTTTCATACTCGTAACCCCAAACTTTATTGAGGATCTGGTCGTGAGTCAGAACCCAGCCTGCATTCTGCACCAGATGATAGAGCAAACGGTATTCGGTGGGGCGTAGTTGCACAAGCTCGCCTTCTACCCAAACTTCGTGGCGGTCAAAATCTATGGTCAGACGGTCATCCACCACAATTTTGCCGGATTCTTCGTCGCGGCTGAAGTCCCCGCGGCGCAGCACTGCCCGAATCCTGCTGGAAACTTCACGCGGGCTGAAGGGTTTGGTCACATAATCATCCGCGCCAAGCTCGAGCCCTTTAATCTTGTCATCCTCTTCTCCTTTGGCGGTCAGCATGATTACAGGAGTGCTGCCAATTTCGCGAATCATCTTGAGGACCGTGAAACCATCAATATCCGGCATCATAATATCAAGCAGAATGAGATCCGGCAGGGTGGTTCGCAATTTTTCCATGGCCTGGGTGCCGTTATGGGCTTCAACCACATCAAAGCCATCCTGTTCCAGGTTCAGACGAATGATTTTTGCCAGTCCCTTCTCATCATCTACTACCAATATTCTTTTCTTGTTTTCCATCTTGTCCTCCTAAAAAATCTCTGCAAGGATCACACTGATATTATCTGGACCGCCAGCCTGATTAGCCAGATCACATAAGTGTTGAGCGCGCTCACTGAGTGGCTTATCCGAACAGATCTCTTCAGCAATTTTTTTGTCATTCACCACGCCCCACAATCCGTCGGAACAAAGCATGATATATCCGGGAGCCTCCAATTGGCGAAAACCCAGGTCAACTTTGAAGCCTTCGCTTTGGCCCAGCGCGCGGTAGAGCACGTTTTTTTGTGGATGTCCCTCAGCCTCTGCCTGACTGATCTGACCAAGGTCAACCAGCCGCTGTACCAGCGAATGGTCTCGCGTCAGCACCTCTGTTTTTCCATCATATCCCACCAGGTAAAGGCGAGAATCTCCAACGTGGGCGAAATAGAGGCTGTTTTCAACCATTAACGCAGCCGTGAGAGTGCTGCCACCGCCTCTCACTTCATCCAGGACAGCCTCCTGAGCCAGGTTAAAGGACTCGACCAGCAAGGTCTCCACTTCTTCATAGTCAGCAGGAGTGTCATTTTGTTCTTGCAAAACAGGCAGGAGCTGAGCGTTAACCTGCTTGATGGCCAGTGAACTGGCCAATTCCCCGTTCAGATGCCCCCCCATTCCATCTGCCACCACAAACAAAGCCACATGACGGATCTGATCGCGATATCCCTGCTGAAAAACACAGGAGGAGGCGGCATCTTCCATGTGGTCGCGGGTTTTCCCCACCGACTGGGCCATAGCCACCTCGATGCGCACTGTTTGATCTGGCTGGAAGTTCTCCGGTCGTTGCCTTGCTATGTTTTTTTTGATACTTCGGTTGAACAAATTCACTGCTTTACCACCGTTTACTCGAGTTTTCAAGGTTGAGGTGTACTGATTTCCAGCACCTGCAAGTAGTTTTCAGCCGCCCATCCAGAGCGCGTCTTATCCAGCAATGCCTCACAATGCCACCAGGTGTAGCCATCGCGGGCAATTGGACCGTCGATGACTTTAAAGGCTTCATCATCGGTCGCCAGGAAATTTACCTCACCAGAAGTCCCCGCCTCTGCCCGCATTCGCAGACCCAGCCCCTGGGTGCCGACTACCTTCACGTATCGCCCAACCGCCACCACGCCGGGCGGTAGAATAGAGACATCTGCCAAGGTTGGGGATGGCAGAACCGATGGCGCTGCGGTTGTGGGTGTTTCGGTGGGAGCCGGTAAGATTGTGACAAGGTATTGCGGCGTGGTTTGAGGGGGCTGGCGCTGACCGGCTTGGGAACGAAAAACTAAATAAGCGGCCCCAATCAGAACCAATGCAAAAATCAGGGCGCCCAAGATGCTCAGAGGGTGGATTTTTAGCCTGGTTCGCTGCTCTTCCATAGTTAGTTTTTTATTTTGTCGTGTTTCTTCCAGAACAAATCAAACTGCCTGAATAACTCGCCCGGGCGTTCAAAATGGGGCATGCCTTTTGTGTTGCGGCTGCGATAAGCTTTCCAATTTGGTTTTTCATGAACGATCTGGGGCAGCATATCGAAGCTGATTTCAGGCGCGTTGTCGTAAACAACATATACCGGCATCGTTAGCTTGTCGTAATACTTTTCGCGCAGATCGGGAACAGTCAACTTACCGCTCAACAACACCATGGGGGCGAAATGCGCTCCGGTCTGGTGCGAGGAGCTATAAGCAAGGTCGATCAGATCGCCGGGTGGGCTATAGGCAAAGTGCTGGTGATAATACCTGGCAATGCGCGCCCGACTGGCAAAAAAATCATAAATTGGCAGGCTCCAAAGCGGAACCTTGAGGTATGAGAGCAGCAAATCCTGGGCTCGTTCCCGATAATCCCTTGCCCGCAAAGAAATCGGATGAGGCATTACGAAACCACTCGGATTGATCATGATAAGTGAGGTAATCCACTCTGGCGCGCTGACTGCTGCCATGGCCGCGTAAGCACTTGAATTTCCCAGCGTGAGGACATGACAGGGTCGACCTATCCGGTTCTTGATGAAATCCAAAATGGCTTCTTCGTACATCGACGGGCGGTAAGGACGATCCGTTTTTTCTGACCGGCCAAATCCAGGCAGATCGACAGCATAGACAGGTCGGGAAGTCCGGAAGGCTTCAAAGATCGGCAGGACGTCATAGAGCCCGGCATACATATGCAGACCGTGAATCAAAAGCAGAGGCGTTTGGTCGGCTGCCCCGTTGACATAGTAGTTGATTGCGCCAGCGCAGGGTGAGTGATAGGTGTGCTGCTCAGCATTCAAGATGATATTTAACTTGGCATGATGGTCTATATAACGCTTGCTGTACAGAATCCAGCCGGCTTTGGCAACTGCCAGGGCAGAAAGCGTCCCCGCCAGGCTCCAGCCAAGCCCCTTGCATAATCTCTTTTCTGTCATCGCCTCTCCTTCATGCCTAGCCATTCCTTTTGCTAATTATATATGAGTTTAAGACAAGGTTTCCATAAGATGGATTGTTTAGGGGGATAACCGGCTCTCAGACCTGATGGTAAAATCTTTTGAATGAAGAAATACAGAATCAGCAGGCGCAAGAAAAACCACAGCCGCTGGATTATCCTGGGTTTCGGGTTGGCCTTTTTGCTGGCGAGCCTGGTAGTCGGATGGCAAGCCTGGTCAGCGTACCGGGCATTGCCCATTTTGATCCCGTCTGATACCAGCCTCAACGGCATCCCACTGGGTGGTCTGAGCCCCGATGAAGCCGCCAGGCGAATCGAAACCGTCTACCGTATGCCCGTCGAGCTGCGCTACAGGCAGGCCCGCATGCAGTTTACCCCCGATGAACTTGGTTTCATGGTTGACAGCCAGGCAATTCTGGCTCAGCTGCAGGATTCCAGTTCGTCCAGGGGATTCTGGCAGTATCTGTGGGTACAAGAGCCGCCAGAAATCAAGCGGGAACTTGAGCTGGTTTACTCCTTTGATGAGAGCTGGGCGAGCCAATACCTGCGGGAGGTTTTTAGCCAGCGTTACGACCAGCCCGCTTCGTCTGCGGCACCGCTGCTCTACACGACCAACCTCATCCCGGGTCAGCCCGGTTATCAGCTGGTTTCCCTCACCCAAACCCTGGGGCAGGTTCAACAAGCCTTACTCTCGCCATCAGAACGGGTGGTTGAACTGAGTGTCAGCCAGCAGTCCGCCCCACCGCTAAACTGGCAAAATCTTGAGGCAATGCTGCGTCAGGTCATTCTGCTGGATAAGATTGATGGGTTGATCGAAATCTACCTGCGTGACATGCAGAACGGACAGGTGATGCACTTTGCCCTGCTCGATCAACAGGATGTGCCGGTGGATGTGGCCTACTCAGCGGCCAGTACCAATAAAATTCCCATCATGGTTTCTACCATGAAACGATTATCAGAACCCCTGCCCGAACGGGCTATCAACTGGATGCGGCAAATGATCGCCGACTCTCTTAACCCCCCTGCCGATGGCCTGATAAAAACGTACATGGACAACGACCGCGGTCCCCTGATGGTCACCGCCGATCTGAGAGAACTGGGATATCAAAACACCTTCCTGGCCGGATATTTTGAGCCTGGCTCGCCTCTGCTTGAGCGCATCGAGACGCCCGCAAATTCGCGCCGGGACATCTACCTCGATCCGGATTTTTATAACCAGACTGTTCCCAGCGAAATCGGCGACCTGCTTGTAAGGATTTACCAATGTGCCTCGGGAAACGAACAAAATCTGTTTGCCGGGCAAATCACTGCTTCTGAATGCTCGCTGATGCTCGATTTTCTGAAAGGAAACAAGATCCTGGCTCTGCTTGAAGCCGGACTGCCGCCAGAAGCGCAAATCGCGCACAAACACGGCTGGGCCAACGAGATCGATGGATTGGTCCACACCATCAGCGACAGCGCAGTAATTTTCACCCCTGGCGGAGATTACGTCCTGGTGGTTTTCGCCCACACCCAGGAGCAATTTCTTTACGATTCTGCCAACCGACTTTTTGCAAGGCTCTCCCAATCAATTTATAATGCGTATAATCCAGACAACCAGGCCTATTGGTTCGAAAATTGAACCCTGTGCCTGAAGGAATGACGGAATGCAAATCATAATGACTCACGAGCAAGCGGACCTCGATGCCTTGGCATCCATGCTGGGAGCGCGTCTGCTCGTGCCTGAGGCATATGCCTTGCTGCCCAGACAGATCAACCGCAATGGGCGTGATTTTTTAGACAAATATGGTGAAGAATTAGGCTTTTCACGCCTCAAGGACCTACCCCATAAAGAAATTGACAAAGTCTATCTGGTCGACACCCAATCACTGGTGACTCTGCGGGGTATGACCGAGCAGACTGAAGTCGTGGTGATCGACCATCATCCCCGCAAGAAACAGTCACATCCCGACTGGGAGATGGACCTGCAGACCAGCGGTGCTTGTTCGACTCTCCTGGTGGAAAGAATCCAGCAAGCTGGGCTGGAATTAACTAACCTGGAAGCCACACTGCTTCTTTTAGGGATCTACGAAGATACCGGCTCACTCGGCTACAGCAACACCACCCCCAGAGATGCCAGAGCGGTGGCCTTCCTGCTGGAACAGGGCGCGGATTTGAACCTTGTCTCACGCTACCTCAACCCGCCGCTTACCAACGCCCAGCAGCAGCTTTTTGACCGGCTGGTTGCCAACCTGACCTCCCACACCATCGAAGGATTTGAAATCCAGGTAGCCAGCGCCGACGCTTTTGACCTGAATGACGAAATATCGTCGGTCGCCCACAAACTGCGCGATTTTCTGGATCCCGACGGGCTGGTATTGGTGGTATCAACCCGGCAGGGTGTTCGCCTGGTCGCGCGTTCCACCACGGATAATCTGGACGTCGGACTGCTTGCACGAAACTTTGGAGGCGGGGGCCATAAGCGGGCTTCTTCCGCGTTAATTCGCCCCAGCGACAAACCCAACCCTGAAAACACCCGTGTGCTGATGCAGCAGACGGTGGATGAATTGCTGCGCTACCTGCCAGTTGTCGTCACGCCAGAACTCAAAGTTCGTCAAATTATGTCGCGTGATCCCTTAATCCTCGACCCGTCCATGTCTGCTCAGGAAGCCGCCCGCCTGATGAATCGCTATGGTTTTGAGGGCTACCCCGTGGTCAGGCATGGTAAGGTCATCGGGCTGCTCAACCGCCGCAATGTCGATCGGGCACTCCAGCACAATCTGGAGAAATCCGTCGAGGACCTGATGGAAGCGGGCGAAATCCGGGTATTTCCCGAAGATTCTCTCTCCCGCTTGAAAGAGATCATGGCCAGCACTGGCTGGGGACAGGTGCCAGTTATGGACCCGGAAAGCGGAGATGTAATAGGCATTGTCACCCGTACTGACCTGATCGGGACGCTTCATACCAACGGCGTACTCCTGCCTCAGGCGGAAATGGCGAAAGCGTTGGAAGAAGCGCTTTCCGCGGAACGAAAAACCCTGCTTCTGGAGGTCGCCGAGCAAGCCCGGCTGCAAATGATCCCCGCTTATATCGTGGGTGGCTTCGTTCGTGATCTGCTCTTAAAGCGACCAAGCCAGGATTTCGACATCGTGCTTGAAGGCAATGCTATAGAATTTGCCGATTATCTGGTCGCCACTTATGGCGGGCGGGCTGTCATTCACAAACGTTTCGGGACAGCCAAGTGGATCCTATCTGAAGATCGGGAGACAATCCTGTCCAAACTGGGTATCAGCCAAGCAGGCAATCAGGCCTTGCCGGAACATCTTGACCTGATCAGCGCGCGGACCGAATTTTATGATCACCCCGCGGCCCTGCCGGTTGTGGAACGCAGCAGCATTAAGATGGACCTGCACCGTAGAGACTTCACCATCAACACTTTGGCGCTGCGCCTGGATGGCGAATATTTTGGACAGATTTTTGACTTTTGGGGCGGCTATGATGACCTCTTGCAAAAACAGATTCGCGTACTGCATGCCTTATCTTTCGTTGATGACGCCACGCGCATGCTGCGCGCAGTCCGTTTTGCAGAGCGCTTCAATTTCGAGATTGAAACGCGCACCTTGAGCCTGTTAAAGGCGAGCCTGCCGCTGATCGACGAATTGTCGGGCGCGCGTATCCAGCACGAACTTGACCTGATTTTCCAGGAAAAAAGGGTTTCAGAAATCATGCTGAGCCTGCAAAATCTGGGCATTCTGGCGGCAATCCACCCGCAATTGGGCTGGAACCTAACACAACACCAGCGCCTGCAAAGCATTACCAGGCGCCTCGAAGATGGCTGGCTGAACCTGGAAGAGCTTAAGAGTGCCATCTGGATGTTGTGGCTGGAGCTTTATCCCGCACAAACGCTGACCGAGGCCGGTACCCGTCTCCGCTTGAATTCTCATTTGTTCGAAAAGATCGGCCAGACCGCCCGCTTGAGAGCGCTGCTCCCCTCACTCACGCGGATGTCACCCAGCCAGATCACAGAAATACTATCGGATTTCCCAGAGTTGGTGATCCGGACCGTTTTGTACACCACTGAGCAGGAGCATCAGGCGCAACACCTGTGTGACTACCTGGATAGCTACCAGCGGGTCAAAGCCTACACCACCGGTGAAGATCTTAAGGCAAGAGGTCTGCCCCCTTCACCGCGTTATGACACCATCCTCAAAGAGTTGAAAGCTGCCTGGCTGGACGGTAAGGTCAACACCTATGAGGAAGAAATTAGCTTGCTCGAACGTTTGATAGAGGCAGAATGACCACACAAGCACTCCCTGAGACTTCTTATATTATGCCGGATGGCCTTGACGTTCACATCAGACAGGCGCTTGAAA
>Ga0172382_10007414_pt1 | contig 15583 bp, 11 predicted proteins | sample Leawel138RmetaG_FD_122245 | JGI IMG/M metagenome (GOLD analysis project Ga0172382, IMG submission 122245) | Leachate microbial communities from a municipal landfill in Southern Ontario, Canada - Leachate well 138R metaG | ecosystem: Engineered > Solid waste > Landfill > Unclassified | place...
AAGCAAACCCCGCCGCATACTGAGTAATTCGCTGGCTCGTAGGCCGGAAGAGATCGCGGTGGCGACGATGGCCCGGTCCCGGTTGGTTCTCAGCGTGGCGAACACCTCCTCGTAGAGGCCGTCGCTGAGTGCGCGCGGCGCTCGATCAGTCAACTTTTGCCGGTATGGGGCGCGCTTCTTCTCGTGATGGCTTGGACTGTCGAAAGGTTGACCATGTGCATCGAGTCGAGTGATATCTCCACGCGATTTCGGTACCGGATTCATCAGCGGCCCCAAGTCGGACTCGAGAGCGAACTCGTAGAAGCCGCTAAGAGCCGAGAGACGACGATTTATCGCCGACCGGGCGTACGACGAGTCGAGGTAAGGCTTGCCGGTCAGCTCATTCACCGAGCCCGGCGCGGGCCGGTGACTGTCCGATCCTCGGCGCCGTTGAGGATTCGCCCGACATCGGTACCACCGAACCCAATCACGAACTTCACTTCGCGTCGCGTTTGCCCAGGCAACGTGCACCGCATCGAGGAAACGAGTCCAGCTCAGCAGGTCATACGCATAGGCGCGCAACGTCGCCGGTGAGTTGTCGCAAGCGTCGAGATCGGCCAACCATAGATTGACGTGGACAATTTCTGCACCCGATCCGTCGACCAACCGCCACGGCAAGGACCCGGCCTTGCCATGCAGAACCGCACCGACCTTCGCGACATCGAGGCCCTCGACCGCTCTCAACTCGGCTTCGTCATCCATCACAGCCCCCGGTCCACAAGGTCAACGCTGCCGAGGTTAAACAGCCCGACCGACAAGCTCGCCCCTGCGTATTCTCGCCAAGTGCCCAGCCGAACTGCAGTTAACAAGACCCTGGCCTACGTCGAACTTGCTGACGGGCGCGACTTTGCCGTCACCGCGGTGGCGGCCGGCATGGCCCGCCCCTACGTGTACGGGGGCAAGCCGGTGAGCCGGTACCCCGAGATCATGGCCGCCGAGGAGCAGGCACGCGCCGCTGGCCGCGGGCTCTGGGGACCGCCATGCAACGGCAACACCCAATCGACTCCACTCTGACACAACGAACTATGCCAACGACGTCGACTACAGGTCCTGGGCCGGTCCATCGGATCGACCAGGCGATCGAAGCCCCCAACGTGGGAATGCTGTTGAAGCGGATCGAGCAGATCTACCATCCATCAGCGAGGCTCACCGACGAAGCGCTGGCGGGCCTGAGCATCATCGAACTGCAGGCGTTCTGTGTGTGGCTCGCGCTACGGCGAGGGCACACGACCAAGCCCGTCGACAGGCTCACCAAGGACGCGCTGACGGTCCTGGTGGCACTCGGCGCCGACACCGGATACGACTTCGACGCCGGCTCCCAGCGCATTGTGATCATCGGGGCAGAGTCCGTATGGAAACTCGCGATGAATCCTGACGGTGAGGCCACGTCCAACCTTGAGGCTGCGGCGGCGATCGCGGCACCCGTCGCGCCCGCGCGGTGGACCTACGTTGCGGGCGTTCGTGTCCTAGAGATGGAGCGCGTCACGGTCGTCGAGCCAGACGATCTGACCGACGAGGAACTCCTGGCCAACCCGTGGTGGACCGATGTCGACGGGTGGACGCTCGGGCGCCGGCGGACAGGCCAGCTGGTCGTCTTCGACGCAGGGCAATTCGGTCCTGCCCATCGCGCGTACCTCCCCGACCGGTACCGCCACCGCATCGCACCCACGCGGAGCTCATAGCCGTGACTGCACCGGAACAGATTGCCGCACAGAAGCTTCGCGACATTGGGCTGTCGGAAACGCTGTACTCGCGCATCGACTTTGTTGCGTCCGCCGGGTGGCCTCCACGACCAGGGTGTCGGCGCTCGCCAGAGTTGTCCTCGGCTCGGATATGGGCCCGCATCGACCTGGCAGAATGGCTCGACACCTCACCTCACGCCTTTGGCCCTCACCGCACCAACGAGCTGACCGTGCTCGCCAACATCGGCAAAGCGCTGCGCAACGCCGGGGAGGGCAGCGTCGTGCTGTGGGCGCTCGACATCATCGAGCCCGACACCTGGATTGCCCACCCCACGACTGCCCTAGCAGTCACTGAGTTGGTCTGCGTCGGAACGCATTTGACCGACCGGCTGGTGAACGCGACCTACGACAACCTCACTGCCATCGGCTGGGCCGAGAATCCTGTCACGCACCCCAATAGCGCATGCGTGATCAACCACACGACCTGCAGCCTCAGCGCCTGGCACGACGGTATCGGTACCCCACAACACCAGCACCCACCCGACGTGTCGCAGTGGGCGACATCGCGGCCAGCATGAGGGGGCAGAACGCCCGGACGGATCTCGACGAGATTCTCGATCCGGACTGGTGGCGCAACCAGACGATTTTGAGTACGCGTCTGCGGGATCTCGTCGCGGGCTTCGACAGCATTGGCGCGTTCACCATTCCCTACGCGCGGCTGCCGAGGCGGCTAGGCGCCTACGCCGAGGAATACCCCCGCTGGGCAGACCTGGCGGACCTCACCCCCCAGGCATTGCTCCTGCGGCCGAAACTGGGCGCCTCCGCGGTTCGTGCACTAATCGAGGCCGCCCAGCGTGCCGTGCAGGTTCGGCACGACACCTTGGCCGCCGGCCGAGTCGGCGCCGATGCAGCAGTGACCCGCCTGGTCGACCAGCTCGACGACTTCGACCGTGAGATTCTCGCCGCGCAGGTCTGGGCGCTCGACCCCATTCCTCAGCACGCCGTCGCCGACCGTCTCGGGGTGCACGCCGCCTCGGTGGGCCGCAACCTGCCGCGGGCCCGGGCGCGGTTCGCCGAGTTGCTCAACGATCCCGCACATCAGGAAGTTGGGGAGCACGCCGACGAAATTCGGCGACGCTTGGGCCACTACCTTCCCGCGACCACTGCCGACCTCGAACTGCGCCGCCTGGGCTTGGACCCTACTGGCCAGGCCGCCGCCGTCCTTCTTCACATCGCCGGCCCCTATGGCCGCCGCGGCGACTGGATCGAGAACACCTCACCCCCCGGGGGATCCCGCTCGCTGGTGGCCGCTGCAGTCGACGGCATGTTCCACGCCCGTGACGTCGCCCCCACCACCGATGCGCTGCTCCACGCATTGACGAGCCTGGGAATGCCGACCGGTGTTGCCCTGTCCTATCTCGAAAGCCAGGCCGACCTTCGCCGGTTCGGCGATCTGTGGGTGCGTTGGTCAGGCGATACCGCCGCCAACATGGCTATTGCGGCACTGCAGGTCTTGGGAACCCCGGCGACCGCTGAGACCATCCATGCCACCCTGGGACTCGCGGACTCTATGGGCATCAGCCTGGAGCGCGTCAAAGCGGTTCTGTCGAAACACGACCGCCGCTTTGTCCGCACGAGCCGAAGCACGTGGGGGCTGCGGAAGTGGGGGGTTGGTGAGTACGTCAACATCGTCCACGCGATCGGCGAGTACATCGACGCCGCCGGCGGCAAAGCCAGCACCAGTGCCCTCATCGAGGAGCTTCGGGCGCGGTACCCAGACATCACCGAATCGTCGATCCGTTCCTATCTAGGCACGCTGGTGTTCGTCTTAGAGAAGGGTGTCGCACGACGACGGACCAAGGCTGATGGGTGGCCCACGCTGCCGCGGCTGAACACCGTTCGCGGCGTTTTCCGCAACGGACCCAACGAGATTCGCGTAGCCCAGCTCGTCACCTCAGAAGTCCTGCGCGGATCGGGGCAGACCGTCCACCCGGTGGTGGCCGACGCCGCCGGCGTCTCCCCCGGCCAGCAGCGAACATTCACCGGCACACACGGACCGGTCACCCTGTCGTGGCGACTGGCATCGACAACTGGTGCCAGCATCGGCTCGCTCCGCACCCACGCCTTGGCTCTCGGCGCTACTGCCGGTGACACCTTGGTGTTGGCGTTCAGGGGCGACGATGCGTCCCTCGAGGTGGTCCGCTTCACGGCCGAAGACGGCGCCAAAACTCGGCTGCAAAAGCTGCTCGGCCACGCGGTGCGGAAGCCCGCATCCGCGCTCGCGGCCGCGCTGGAGTGCCGGCCGGAAGACGTCGGCGCGGTCCTTCGTGGTCGCGGTGACGATGAGTTGGCCGACCTGCTTGACCTCACCTGACCGAGCCGTGTGAGGCAAAACCGGCCGATTCGGCGGCAAAGTACGCGCTGGTGGTAGCGAGGCCACCAGGATGCGCCTATCTTCGTTGGCGTGGGTTTCTGGGAACAGCAGGTCAACGACCTGATGACGGGTATCGGCGGGCTGGGCGGCTTCAACCCGCCGCTGGATACGCCGACGCCGGACCCAACCCTGCCGCCATACCCGTACCCGAGTTACTACCCACAGATTCCTGGCCCTGATGGCGTCGCCCCGGAGGTGCCGCAGTACCCGCCCTACATCCCCGAGCAGGACATGAACACCTCGTCGGGGATGCCGCGCTCGACACTCGACGGGATTCACGACGACGGCGGCGTGATCCTCAAGCCTCCTGGTGAGCTGGGGCCCCCGAACTATCCCATGGGCCCGAGGTACACAGAGTCGCCGGATGGGTCGGGGGTGTGGGTGCCTGACCACCGGCCCTATCCCCCGGGCTCGGTTCGGCCGGCGGGTTGGACAGGCAAGGGTGCTGAGGAAGCCGACGCGACCGACGCTTCGCTGCGCAAGACGCGCGATGCTCTGAATCAGGCTGATCAGGGGTTGGCGCAAAACATCACCGACGCACACACCGCCGATGCGCAGTCCAAGGCGCAGCTGCAGCGGATTCAGCAAGAGATCCAGTTGGGCATTGCCGCGATGCAGCCGACCCTGGGCACCGCCGCCGGCCGCGAACAGCTCGCTGAGTTCCTGGACCGCAAGGCCTCCGAGGCCAAGCAGGTCGCCAGCAATGCTCAGGAGATGTCGACGCGGCTCGCGTCAAACTTTCAGACTGTCGGCCAGCAGTTCGAGCTGGCCAGCGGCCCCAACTTTGGGGACCCGTGGACCGACGACGAGGACGATTGGTGGGAGCCCATCGATCCCGGTGGTGCCGGCCCAGGACCGAATGTCGGGCCCGCAATCCCGCCGAGCATCTTGTAGGCCTGGCCCCGACCAACCCATATCCCCCTAGCGCCCATATGGGTGCTTAGTGGCCCAGGCTGGGACCGTCCTCGTCGCGGGTGCGGTCGTGGTCGCGGGGAGCGATATCGCGTTGGTGGTGTTCAAGCGCCATCCGTTCCCGAATACGCACGGCGCGGCGCACCGCGTCGGCGTTGGGGTAGCCGAGTTCTTCGACCAGCGCCGGCGTGGGGTTGAGCGTCAGACTCCACCCCGGTTCACGGCCGCGCATCTTCATCCGCTGACTGGCGGCTTCGGCGCGCGCCTTCGCCTCGGGGCTCTCGGCGGCCATCCGCAGTTCCAACGTCAGTGCGGACAGCTCGGCCTGCTTGGCTTCCAATTCGCTGCGCTGCTCGAACGGGGCCGGCGGATTCGCCAACAGGTCGTCGAGTTCCTCGCTCTGGCGGTCCTGTTCGCGCTGCAGGCGGACATGGTGGTCGGGCAGTCCGGTGTAGAGATTTTCGACGCGGCGCAGCAACCCCAGCTGTTTGGGCCCGGACACGTCAAGCCCGAGAGCCGATCCGGCGGCCAGCAGTTCAGCGCCGTCGATCTCGGTGGTGCGCGAGGGTACGTCCAATTTGAGGAGCAGCATGTCGTGGGTGAGGTCGCGGGCGCCCAGGACCTCGACGCCGTTGATGGCGGCTCCGATCGGCTCGTAGCGCGAGGCGCCGCGATCCTTGCCGGCCATGTAGGCCCGCCGGCAAGCCGCGGTGAGGGCGGCGGCGGCATCGGTGCGATCGGTGAAGGTGTCGGCGCCGACGACGATGCGGTGCGGTGCGTCGCCGCGGTCAGCGGCGGCCTGGGCCACGGGTGCCAGGGCCTCGATGTCGGCCTGCTTGGCCGGAATCGCGCGTTCAAGGACGCGGACCTGCCAGTCTCGGTTGCGCACCGACTGCTGGTGAGCCCGGTCCAGGGCGCTGAGGCGGCGCACGGTGTCGTCGAGTTCGACCTGGCGAAGGTACCGGGGATCACCGGTGGCGATGGCCTTCGTTTCGGCGGCCGCGGCGCCGATGTCTCCGCCACCGAGGTCTTCGATTTCGGAATCGAGGACTTCGTTGCGGCGGATCTGCTCGATGAACAGCGACTTGGCTTGGACACGCTGCCACATCACGGTGTCGTAGCTGGATTCGGTGACGTAGTTGAAGATGTCGATTTCATCGTTTTGGTTGCCTTGGCGCTGGATTCGGCCTTCGCGCTGCTCCAGGTCGGCCGGACGCCAGGGGACGTCGACGTGGTGCAGGGCGGCCAGCCGGGATTGCACGTTAGTGCCGGTGCCCATCTTCTCGGTGCTACCGATGAGGACTGAGACGTCGCCGCGGTTGCATTGCGCGAACAAGGCTTTGAGCTGTGCGTGGGTACGGGCTTCGTGGACGAACCGGATGGATTCTGCGGGCATTCCGCGGGCGACAAGTTCGTCTTTGATGGCTTGGTAGATGGTGAACTGGCGTGGATCCTTCGAGGGGGTGCCGCGGTCGCAGAACATGAGCTGCAGCGGGCCCCGGGTCGGGAGCAGTTCGCCGGTGTCTCGGTCTCGGTACTGGCGATCCGCCAGCCGGCGTTGCACGCCCATGGCGCGTTCGGCGACCTCGGCGGCTCGGCTGTGGGTGGGTGCGCCGAGGTGGGCCATCCTGGGGTCGAGGGACGCGTTGCGGCCGTCGTTACTGATCTTGAGGATGTTGTCACGCTGCGGCTTTCGCGCGTCGAGATGGTCGGCCCGCCAACCGAGGTCGGCAATGAAGTCGACGACCTCGACATCGGGTTGAAGGCTGACGATCTGGCGGGCGCCGGTGCGCAGCTCGGGCAGCTGCACGGGCACCTGGTCGCGGGTGACGACATCGGTATAGGCGTTTGTCAGTGCGAGCAGCTCGGGCAGGTTGGTGTACTTGGCGACGCGGGTGACCGGCCGCAGTTTGGTGCCGGTGGCGTTGACTTCGATGCTGGTGTGGGTGGCGGTGAACGCCGCACCCCAGTCGCCGAGGTCGGATACACCGGCTGCCTGCAGCAGGTCGGGGCGCAAGTAGTTCTGCATCACGAACAGCTCGCCCAGGGAGTTGGCGATCGGGGTGCCGGTGGCGAAGGTGGCCACGCGCTCGACGACGGCGTGCTCAGGAATGCCGCGGGCCCGGGCTTCGTCGTGACGGCGCTCGCGCAGCACGTCGAGTTTGAGGCTGAGGTCTTCAGCGCGTTGAGCGGCGGTCGCGCACGACAGCTCCTCGATGTTGCAGACACGCTGCTTGTTCTTGTACATGTGCGCCTCGTCAATCAGGAGGTAGTCACATCCTGATTCCTCGAAACGCAGTCCAAGGTCTTTGGTTTCGGCGGCCATCAATTTCTCCAGGCGTGCCTGGGCAGACTTGATGGCCCGCATGATGGCCTTCTGACTGCGCTCGACGGTCGCGTTCTGCAACTGGGCCCGCAGCTCGTCGAGCTGGCGTTCGGCGTAGGCGGTGCGCACATCGTTGGACACGTTGATGGCGGTGAACGCCGATTGCGGCACGATCACCATGTCCCACTCGCTGGCAGCGCTCTGGGCGATGAACCGCCGGCGCCCTTCGGCGTTGGTGGCTGAGGAGCCGAGCAGGACGTTGGCGGCCGGATACCACTGCTTGGCTTCGCGTCCTACTTGCTCAATGATGTGGTTGGGCACCACAATCCAGGGCTGGCGGACCAGGCCCAGGCGGCGCAGCTCCATCGCGGCCATGAGCATCGTGCCCGTTTTCCCGGCGCCAACCACGTGGTCGAGCAGGGTGGAGGGCTCGTTGGTGATGCGGGCGACGGCGTTGCGCTGGTAGTAGTGCGGAGTGAAGTGGTCGGAGAGGCCCGGCAGCCGCAGCTGGCTGCCGTCATAGACCGGGGCGCGCAGCGAGTTGAAGCGTCGGTTGTATTCGGTAACCAGGGTGTCGCGGCGCTCGTCGTCTGACCACAGCCAGCGGGTGAACTCCTCGGTGATCTTGGCGCACTTGGCTTGCGCGGCGAACGTCGCTTGGGCGTCGACATCGCCTTCTTCGGTGGTGATGACCACGGCTTTGGAGTTGCAGACCGCTTCTAGGAGGCTCACCGCGTCGAAGTTGCGCTTCTGTAGGCCCCATTCGTCGGTCATGAGGCGGCCGTGGCGCTTGTAGCCGGGCACGTCGACTGTCCAGCGGCCGCCGATGTGTTCGGCCGTGACGCCGTTGATGCCGAAGGTCTTTTCGGCGAACGCGGCGATCACCGCGGCCGGGATCCACGGTGCGCCGGGGCGGACCTTGATGTCTTCGGCTTCACGTTGCTCGGGCTGCACTTCGCGCAGCGCCGCGACGTAGGGCTCGTAGGCGGGGTTGGTGTCGGCGGCTTCGATGGCGGCGGCGAGTTTGGAGCGCACGTTGCCTGACAGCGCGGTGGTGGCCGGGACTAGCTCGTCGGGATCGTCGAGACTCGGGTAGACCAGGCCGTCGAGCAGGGCGCGGGTGTCGTCTTCACCGATGCCGAGCAGCTCGGAGATCAGGTCGACGTCGACGCGTCGGGTCCGATCGAGGCTCATCGCGAGCGCTTCTTCGGGGGTGTCGGCGGTGGTGCGCTCGATGTCAGCGGTGAGGACGTCGCGGCTGAAAATCGGTGCCTTGGTGGCGGTTCCGGTCTCCTCGTCGAAGTCCTCCAGCGAGGACACGACCGCCCAGCCGGGGTCGTAGCGCATGCCGCCTTCGAGGTGGCGGAACTTCTTGAACGGTTCCGGTGGCTGCCAGGCTTCGGTTTCCCACTGCTCGACCATTTCGGCGGGCACGGGCCCGTCGTAGGGGCGGCCGGTGGTGCCCTCCTGCTCGCGCCAGGTCGCTTCGAGTTTGGCGATGCGCTTGTCGTGCAGGGCCTGGGTGGCGTTGCGCTGCACCCACTCGAAGCGGTTGACCGGTCCGCGCTTGCTGACGTAGTTGTCGTAGAGCGTGTTCAGGTGTGCGCGCAGCTGGTCGCGGTCATGCTCGGGCTCGCCATCCCGCTGGGCAGCGATCAGCGCGGTGGCCACCTCACGAAGCGCAATCAGCTCCTGGGTTTCCTCGATGAGGGTCTTGGGCGTCTTGTTCGGCTCCCAGCCATGCCCGGCCCAGAAGTCGATGCTGCGGGAGCCGGCGTTGTAGCGCAGCGTGTACAGGGGCGGGTCGTCGACCTGAGCGGCCTGGGTGCGCAGCCCGGGCGCGAAGCCGTCCTCGATGCCGCCGGAGAGGTCCTCGCTGCGGGCAGTGAGACCGCGGCCGCGCGCGACCGCCGCCGCCATCATCGGCTGGAGTTGATCGCGAATCTGATCAGCCAAGTCGTGCCCGGTGGCGCCGACCACGGCGAGCTGGGGCGAGCCGTGCAGACCGTGACCCAGCTCGGTGGCACCCAAGACGCGGTGCGGGTTGTTGAGGAAGTAGGCGTTGACGGGAACTTGTTCCTCGCCGCCGGTGCGCGGGTCAACCAGATCGGCGTCCTCGGTGTTGATCCAGTCCAAGGTGTCGAGATCGACCTGGACGCCTTCCTCGCGGCGGCGGAAGATCAGCAGGTCGGTCACCACCTCGGTGCCGGCGACACGGCTGAAAGCCTGCGACGGAAGCCGAAGTGCCCCGATAAGATCGGCACGCTGCGCAATGTCCTGGCGTGCAGTCGTTTTCACTGAGTCCATGGTGTAGCGGCTGGTCAGCACGGCAACGTATCCGCCGGGGGCGACCAGGGACAGCGACTTGACGATGAAGTGGTTGTGAATGCTGTGACGGCGGGGGTTGTGCAGCGGGTCCGTTAAGGCGTACCGCCCGAACGGGACGTTGCCGATTGCCGCGGTGAAACTGCCGTCAGGGACGCGGGTGGTCTCGAATCCTTCATGGCGGACCTGAGCTGAGGGGTAGAGCAGTGAGGCGATGGCGGCGGTGATGTCGTCTGCTTCGACACCGACCAGGGTGGCGCCCTCGGGCGCGTGGCCGATGAATGTGCCGCTGCCACAGCCCGGTTCGAGTACCGGGCCGCCGGAGAAACCCGCCGCACCTAGTGCATCCCAAACCGCAGACACCACGGCGGGGTCGGTGTAGTGGGCGTTGAGGATCGAGGCCTGGGCGCGACGATACTGCTCGGGGGTGAGCAGACCGGCCAAGCGCGCTCGTTCGGCGGCGAAGTCTTCTGCGCGGGGGTCGAAGACCTGCGGGATGGCTCCCCACCCCGACCAGGCAGCCAGGATGCGCTGCTCGGGAAGGGTTGCCGGTCGACCGGCGTCGCGCAGGGTGTGCACCAGCTCGATGGCGGCGAGGTTGGCGCGGGCACGCGCTTTCGCACCTGAGGGCACCAGAACATCAGTGCTGGCCGGGAAGTCGGCAGTGCTGCGAAACTCCTCTGCCACGACGGCGGGTTGCGCCAGTGCAGGCTCGCCGGCGGCTGTAGCCACCGGCGGGTCGACTGCCGCGGTGTCCGCTGCGTCACTGCGCTCATCCGCGTGCGGCTCGGCGGCGCTGTCGGCGCCCATCTCGGAGCCAATATCGGCTGCGAGATCATCGGCCAGGTCGTCGGAAACATCGTCGGCAAGGTCGTCGAAGAGCGAGACCTGGGGGCCTATCGCTCGGGCAGTCCGTCCGCGCGCAGGTCGCGGTAGATCATCTGCGCCAACTCGGCGGTCAACGGGTCCTCGGGGCGGGCGGGTAGCGCCAAGCCGTCCTCGGCCCGGGCCGATGTCAGGTAGCCCGCCTTGATCCGGAACGGTCCCGAAAAGTCCGGGGCCGGCCACAGACGGTCGATCAACGCTTCGAGGGCCTCGGTCGGCTCGCTCTGATGAGCCGGGTTCGTCCAGCGCTGCTCCCAGCTGAGCTGCGCCGGGTCTGAGATCGGGTCGGGGCTCTCCCACTCCGGGGTGGTCTCGTCGGTCTCGATCAGGTCGTACAGCTCGTTGTTCAGCACCGTCTGAGCTGCCTGCGCCCGGGCCGCCTGCAGCAGTGCCACCTTGGTCGCGTGATTCGGGGTCTGGCCGTGGCGCTGACGACTCCAGGCCGCGAGCGCCTTCTCCCACAGCTCCTCGGCCATACTGGCTGCCATCGAGCTGATTTTGTCCGCTTCGGCGGTCAGGAACTGGTTGCGGCGCTCCTGCGTCCATTCCTCGGGCAGGCTCAGATCTGTCGAGTAGACGGTCTGCACCGCCTTGAGAATCTCCGGATCGATCACCGTCACCGCCTGCCTCGTCGAGGATGCTGAACAGATCCGGCTGGTTCGGGTCCGGCGCTCTGTTGCGGCCCATATTGTCCTCTCCTGGCTGACAGTGGCGGGGTCTGGGTAGCCCCGAGTGGCGAAGAACGCCCGTAACCGCCGATCACTGATGCCCATTGGCACCCTCGGCGTCATGGCCGCCGACCAATGTCAACGTCGACGAGCGGCACCGCCGGATGACATCCACGCGAGGCCGCGTGCAGTAGTGCGTCCAGAACGCTTCGCGATCGCATCACCCGTCGCCGGCCGCGCCACCCGCAGCTGCACGACGAAATACGCCGACTCCAAGGGCGTACACGTACCCGCACGATGCCGGGGGTGAAAGCACCGTTGCTGGCGTTCTCGACGACCAGAGCGCGAGGCACTGGGTTTTTTGTCAGCATGTCGGCCTCGGCGGCGTCAGGGTCTTCCATGACCACTCCGGGACCTGTTCGAGCCGGCGAACCTGATCCGCGGTGAGCTGCCCACGGCGATAGGCGAGGCGCTGGTCGACTGTCCACTGGCCCAACGCCAACCCGTCAGCGGTGCGGAATCTGACCGGCGGCCTCGCGTGACCGCTATCGGTGACGTAGCGACGGAATTCCGCGTAGTAGTCATCCCAGCTTCGCCTCACGCTGCGCAGGCGCCAGCGCCACCCGGGCAGGGTCTCCAAGCGCGTCACTTGGTCGGCGGCAAGTCGTCCGCTGGCATAACGTCTGCGCTGAATAACCACCCAGCGGTATGCCGCGTCATCGGGACCAGGGCTCGCGTGCCCGTGTTCGGCGGCATAGGCGACAAGATCACCGAAGTTCCGGTCCCACAATGCTTTCCGGCCCTGGGCAACTAGTTCTCTGCCGTCCCACACCCAACCCGGCAGCGTTCCCAGGCGTTGAGTTTTCTCCGCAGACAGAAGCCCTGCTCGGTAGTCATCCCGTTGTCGGCCGACCCACCCGCCCAGGCTGAAACCATTGTCGGTCATGTGGTCACACGGCGGCCGGGCCTCACCGTGGGCGCTGGCGTAGGCGCATAGCAGCTCGAAGGCCCGTTCCCAGGAACGGGCGGCTCTCGCCTGTTCTGGCTCCCATTCCCAGCCCGGCAGCGCCTCAAGTCGGCGGGCCCTCTCCGGGGCGAGGACTCCTTCGCGGTGAAACTCGCGCTGCTTGCTGACCCAGACGCCAAGCCTGATTCTTCCCCCAGTGGACTTGTACTGCGGTTGCGCATGGCCATGGGTGTCGACGAACTGTTGCAGCGCGGAAAAAGCTTGGTCCCAGATGCGTTGATACTCCGCGGACCGATCAGGGGTCCATATCCAGCCGGGGACGGCTTCGAGCAGGTTTTGCTGGTGCAGTGGCAGTCGGCCCGATCGGTAGCGGGCGCGCTGGGTGTCAACCCATGTCCCGATGCTGCATCCTTCCCGGGTGATGCGTTCGATTGGCTGCGCGTGGCCGGCCTCGGCGACGAAGGCGAGGAGGGCTTTGTAGTTGCTGTGCCACTGCTGCTCTCGGCGGCCGTAATGGGGCACCGCTGTGATGTGGGCGCCGCGCTGAGGGGCCGTCCGTCGTTGAGTCGGCGTGCTCTGCCGGGCGAAGCTGCTGCTCATCGGGTTGTCCTCCTTGGGCTTTGCCGCCGGTGCTCAGCGGCGGTCGTGATGGGTGTTGCTTGACGCCCGCACCGGCAGGGACTGCTGGTCGCGATGTCCCAGTAGCGGATCCGCTTGTTGCTTGCCGACCTCATGCGCTGCACCGCACCGCGCGAGCGCAGCGCCTCCAGCGCGCGGTACACCTGGTCGACGACGAGCGGAGTCGCGCGGTCGCGGTTGAGCCACCTCATAAGTCGGTAGTGCTGACCGGGCAGCCGATGCGCTCTAGTGCGGCGAGCACGTCCGCGGTCAGTGGCGTCGCCGGCATGGATCGAATGTCGAAGGTCGGTGCGCAGCGGCGGCGCTGGGCGCAGTGAATAGGGCATCGAGACTGGCTATCTCGCGGTCCGCGTCGGGGTCGACTGTCGCGAACCAGGCGCGCCGACATGCGCCGACCTCGGTTGCGACGACGGCACCTTCGCTGTGGAGGATGCGTAGCAGCCGGTAGATGGCTTCCTGGGTGGGCGGCAGCGGGCGCGTGCTGCCCTGTACGGCGACGGCCGGCGCGCCCTGGCGTAGCTGCGTTGTGGTCAGCGGGTGCGTCGAACAGCGCAGGGCGGCGACAAGGTAGTCCCGCAGGATTCTGTTGGCGCAGGTCCTCGCGCCCGTACTAGGCACTGGCCGACTCCGCGACAAACGCCCCGGTGCCCGGGAACGTGGCGTTGTGCATCGCTTCGCGGATCGCCAGACACCGTAGACGGTGCGCCTCGGGCTGATGATCCATCGCAGAAACCACCATCGCCAGCTGCCGGCGCGCAACGAGGTGCTCCTCGACCGAGGCGTGCGCTCCAGGCAGATCCACCCCTGCCCACACACCATCGGTGGCTCCCCGGGCCAGGGCGCTACGGGCGCAGGCCTGGCGCAGTGGGCAGTTGCCGCAGATCCGCTTGCACTGCTTGGTCTTGCGGTAGTCGAACCAGTCCTCGGGGTCGGAGTAGTTGCAAAGCCCGTTGATCTCCATCTTGACCGGATTGGCCACTAGATGTGTCATGACACCACCTCGCAAACTGGTCTGTAATTGTGTGTTAGTTGTGCCCTTATTGAGCATGAGGTGATCATAACCCCACCGATCGGCATCTGTGCAGCACAAATCTTCAACTGTCCACGGCGGACGCCGACATATGGACGATCGCGCAGCCCAGCGCCAGCCAGGAACACCTCGGAAAAAAGGCGCTCTAACTGCTCTTGTGAGGAGTATCCCCAGGCGAAGGTGGGCAGCGATGTAGCTCTGCACCGGCCCCAAAAAATTCTTCGCAACCCGCCGCTCGGGGCGGACACATTGCGCCTTAGTTGGTCATTTGTGGCGCACTCAGGTGGGCGGACACGGGTCAAACCTGCGGACCCGGCACGTAGTCAGATACGTGTCTGTTCCGCCTGCATGTGGTTCACTTTCAGTGTGGGCAGCGACATCGACGAGGAAGCGGGCGAAACCACGCCTGCCAGCGGCGATGCTCTTGACCCTTCGCTCGCGCGACTGCGGGACTGCGTTGCGCGTCGCCGCGCTGAGCTGGGGTTATCCCAGCGTGCGTTGGCCGAGATCGCCGGGGTGTCGCTCGGCACGGCAACCAGGCTCGAACGCGGGGCTGGCCCGCCTCGAGTGAGCACCGTGCCCAAACTGGAGGACGCACTGCAATGGCCGCGCGGCACGTTCCAGGCCATCCGCGACGGCGAAGATCCGCCGAAGGTGCCTCCGCGCGACCCCGATACCGGCGTCGACCCCACGGAAGTTCTCCAACAGCGCCTGGCCTCGGCCGGCGGGATGCGCAACGCCACCCAGTACGGTCAGGCGCTCTCCATCGCCTCGGCCGTCGTGGCCATCACCGCGGTCTGTCTGGAGGTACTGACCAGCGAGCTCAATGATCCCGGTGCACGCGCGGCGGCGCTCAACGCGCTCGACGCGAACATGCGCAAGATGGAAAGTCTGATCGCGGCCAGCCTGCCCGACGCCGAATCCTTTGACGACGCGATTGCCGTGATGCGCGAGGTGCACGAGAGCCGCGAGTCCATCCAAAAGGCTGCGGAGACACTCGAATAACGCGACCTAGGACGGGTCAGTATCCGCTGTAGCCGCCGCCGATGCTGGCGATGTGGACGTGGTTGAAGTGATTCTGGTTGGGGTCTCCGCGATCCGACATTCCCGACGAGCTGCCGTCCGCGTTGTGCTGACTTTGGCGCCAGATCGCGTGATCGAGCCCGAGTTCTTGCGCGTTGGCTTGAACGAACTGCACCACCCGATCACCGAGCGCCTTGCCGGCGGGGGTGTCCCACTGCGGGATCATGACGTCGATGGCCAGCCCGGACGGATGCCACTTGAGCGAGTCTTGCCGGAACCCACCGATGTCTGTGATTTCGGGGAAGGCGGCACTGATTGCGCGGCTGAGACGGCGGGTGTACTTCTGCAGGCGCGACTCGTTCGCCAGACCTGGCCGGTCGAGCCCCGGCATACCCGGCACACCGGACGAGCTGGATCGACCGGACGACGATCTGCTCGCCAGTCCCGCCTTGGCGATCGGGGTGAACAGGCCGCCGAGGCCGCCAAGACCGCCGCCGCCGAAGCCGCTCATCGGCGATCCGCCGCCGCCACCCATGGGCATTCCCATGCCGCCGCCCATCGACATGCCGCCGCCCATCGGCCGGCCACCGTAACCACCACCAGCAGAACGAATCATGTTCGCCAACGCGACGTTTCGCTGTTCGGATTTGGTG
>Ga0172382_10007418_pt1 | contig 15577 bp, 12 predicted proteins | sample Leawel138RmetaG_FD_122245 | JGI IMG/M metagenome (GOLD analysis project Ga0172382, IMG submission 122245) | Leachate microbial communities from a municipal landfill in Southern Ontario, Canada - Leachate well 138R metaG | ecosystem: Engineered > Solid waste > Landfill > Unclassified | place...
AAAGACCAATGCTCATAATACAATACCTCTGTCTCAGAAGAGATTTCCTTAAACTTCTTCTCTACTCCCTCTATCCATTCCTTGTTAGATATACTCTGACCTGGTAAAAGAAATATTTTCATATACAATTATATCAATAATGATATAATTATATACTATGAAAAAGAAATATAAAAAGTTTTTAATAGTTGTATTCCCAATAATATTCGGACTCTTTATGTATTGGTTAAGAAGTAATTACATAGATACCTATGATACCGTTGGGAAAGAGGATCACATTGTTGAATGGATGCAATTTTTCCTCTTTCTTACCTCAGCTATCTTAGCCACTACAATTGCAATTAAAACAGGGAAGATATCAAAACTACTAAGAGTTATCTTTGTGATACTGGCATTAGGACTTTTCTTTGTAGCTTTTGAAGAAATCAGTTGGGGAGAAAGAGTATTTAATATAGAGGCACCAGAGGTATTTGACGATGGAACTCTACCACTTCTAGGAGAAAATGTTCAATCAGAAATGAACCTACATAATTTTAGAACATTGCATAATCTAGTTGGGAAAGCATACATTATAATCGCTACATACGCTATTTTCTCTTCTTTCATAGCTTCCCTCTTTTATAAAATTAAAAAAGATGTAAAAGAAAAGACAAAGTTTTTAATCTCATTTATCACTCCTCCTACTTACCTTATCTTGTACTTTGCACCTTTGTATATCAATTTACTTAACAGAAAAACTTTTGGAATTAAACCACAAGATTATGAAATGGTTGAATTCCTTTTTGCTTTAGGTATAACAATATTCTTATGTGTATGCTTAAAAAAGATAGACCTACACTTAAAGAATGAAGGTAAAGGTAAAAGATAATTGCTTTATGAAAACAGATTTTGAAACATTAAAAGAATTACACCAACACTACGCTGTACATAATAAATGCAAATTAAAAGAGAGTGCCACCCAACCAGTATATGAAATTGATCCTCCCTCCTCTGGCATACTATTCATAGGAGAGGCTCCTGGAAGAAATGAGGATTTACAAGGGAGACCATTTGTAGGTGCTGCTGGTAAATTTTTAGATGAGCTACTTCAGATAATAGGGTTAACTAGAGAGGAAGTATATGTTACTAATATTGTAAAATACAAACCTCCTAACAACAGAGATCCAAGTGATGAGGAGAAAAAAGCATGCAGAGTATGGCTGAATAGCGAATTGCTTTTTGTAAATCCCAAGGTAATAGTGACATTAGGAAGACATGCCTTAGCAAGATTTGTACCTTCAACAAACATATCAACAGAGCATGGACAATCATTTACACACAGCACAGGAATCTCTGTATTTGCAATGTATCATCCTGCAGCTGCTCTGTATAATCCTAACCTTAAGGATACAATGAAAGAGGATTTCCTTAAATTAAAAGAATTCTTAAAAACGGTAGATAAGAAGATTAAAAAGGACAAAGAGAAGAAAGAAGAAATTAACGAAATCTTAAAAATGTAACCTACTCCTCATGATCCCAACCGTAATCAAAGAATATTTTCTCTGCTACAGTTTCATAATCACTACATAACTCACTCTCCTTAAACCATATCTTTATCTCTCTCTCAGCATTTTCAGGAGAATCTGAAGCATGAATCATTGTCCTAGTAGCCCTAGCCACATAATCAGCCAATGCAAAAGTATCAAATGAATAATCATCTCTAATAGTACCAACATCACCCTCTGCAGGACTAGTACTACCCAAAAGCTTCCTAACTCCCTGTATAACACTGTGCCCTTCTAATACAAAAGCAATAATTGGTCCACATGTAAGATATGATATATTATTCTCCCTAATAATTTTACCTCTCTCCAAAGAATTCCAATTGGAAACATCCTCACCTCTTAATTCTGCCCCTTTCTTTGCCTTCTCTCCTGTCTCGATCAGATATGCTTCTTCATCAGTATAGTGCTCTGCTACCTGTTCTTTTGTAGCATTCAACATCTTTATCCCAACTATTTTAAAACCTTTCCTCTCAAACCTACTAAGTATCTCTCCTACTATCTGTCTTTGCAAAACATCTGGTTTCATTAACAAAAGAGTTCTCTCTGTTAAAACTTTTCCCTTTTTCATTATGGCAACTAAGTTAAAAATATTAGATAATACAAAGAATATCAGATATTTACCGAAATGAGAAATAACAACAAAGAAACTTTAAAGAAAATACTAGAAGAGATATCTCAAACCTCTGAGTGGGATTCATCTTCTCTACTAGCAATCCTTAGGAAATATCCTAAAGAGAAGAAATTTACATTTGCCAAAGACGAGTTGGTATCTGCATTCCATGAATTTAAAGATTTAATAGAAAACAGGGAGATTGTAGAAGAAAGAATTAGAAAAAAACCAACAAGAACAAACTCAGGAGTTGCTGTAGTTACTGTATTAACTAAACCATACCCATGCCCAGGTAACTGTATCTACTGTCCCAATGAACCCAATATGCCTAAAAGCTACATATCATCTGAACCTGGTGCACAGAGGGCTTTAACAAACAAATTTGATCCATATGCACAGGTCTATAACAGATTAATTGCATTAAAAAATATCGGTCATAATATTGAAAAAGTAGAATTAATTATACTAGGGGGCACATGGTCCTTCTATCCAGAAAAGTACCAACTATTCTTCATTCATGAATGCTACAGAGCTATGAATGATATTAAGAAAGACACCTTAAATATCGTAGAGCCTAGAGAAAACTATTTTAAAAAAACATCTTGGAAAGAATTAGAGAAAGAACACAAAAGAAATGAAAATGCTTACTGTAGAAATGTAGGCCTTGTCTTAGAAACCAGACCTGATTACATAACAGAGGGGGAAGTTATTAAAATGAGAAAGTTTGGATGTACAAAGGTACAACTTGGTATACAGAGTATGTCTAATGCTGTATTAAAAAAGAACAATATTGGTAGAAAAGCAAAAGATGTTACAGAAGCTTTTAAACTTCTTAGACTTGCTGGTTTTAAAATACATGGTCATTGGATGGCTAATCTTTACGGCTCTACACCTAAGAAAGATATTCTAGATTACAAAAAACTTTGGTCTAAAAAACTATCTCCCGATGAATTAAAAATATATCCCACCTCTACTATTCCAAATACAAAACTGTACTCTCTTTACAAAAAAGGCTTGTACAAACCTTACAGTGAAGATGAATTAGAGCATGTGCTTAAAACTATTTTACCTATGACCCCTAGGTATTGCAGATTAACTAGAATCATTAGAGATATCCCCTCCTATGAAATAGCTGCGGGTAACAAACGAACAAATCTAAGACAGATGATAGAGGACAAATTAAAGGAAGAGGGTACTGTTGTACAAGATATCCGTAGTAGAGAAATTAAAGAAGAAAAAATTAGTAAAGAGGATATTGAGATGGAGAGGATAGAGTATATGACAACAGTAGGAAAGGAAGTTTTTCTTTCCTTTAAAACAAAGAAAGATGATAGGATCTGTGGTTTCTTAAGGTTGTTTTTACCTAACAGAAGATATATCAAAAACCACTTTATTAACGAATTAAAAGGATGTTCCATTATTCGAGAAGTACATGTATATGGAAAGGTTCTTGGACTTAAAGATAAAAGTACTGGGGAGTCTCAACATTTAGGTCTGGGTAAGGAGTTAATAAGGGAAGCAGAGAAGATATCTAAAGAGAGCAATTTCAAGAAAATAGCTGTTATATCAGCCATTGGTACTAGAAAGTATTATAGAATGAGAGGATACGAACTCATAGAACTATACATGCGAAAGACACTATAAGTTAGCGAGATGAGTGTACAGGGACTCGAACCCTGAACCTAGCGGTTAAGAGCCGCTTGCTCTACCAATTGAGCTATACACCCAAAACAGTTATCACAACAGAGATAATACCAAAGAGCTACAGTTCTTTCAATGGTTCTATAACATCTTCCACCCCAGTTGTATCCTCTAACCTTCTAATTAATATCTTTGGTATTACAACTTCCTCTTTCTTGGTTTCAACTACTATACCACTAACACCCTCTTCATCAACAAGCTTTAAATTAGAATTCATAACAGCTAGATTATATACACCACTACCTACTACAAACCTGTATCTACCCAATCTATCTGTTACCCTCCTTGATACTACCCTACCTGTACCCTCCTCATTAAGATATATCATTGCACCCTCAACAGGTTCATTCTCTTCATCTAAAACCTGCCCATATCTATCCTTCTTGTTAAACAGATTAAAGAAGAGTGTTAATCCTGCAAATATATATGAAGCTATTATTAAATAATTCCACCAAACATCCATAATCCACATAACATAAAGACTTAAAAACAAACCAAAAATAAAGAGTACTATATGCAAAACCTTCCATACTCTCTTTGTCCTAAGTAGGAATCTACCTACTATCTCCTCAAATCTACTCAAATCATCCTCATCAATTGGGATAGCAAAACTAGGAATCTTTTCATCCTTTATCTCAAATTCTTTCCCATGATACACATTCTCTAATGGAAAATCTGTTTTACCAAAAATTACCTTTGATGGAAATATATAGTTCTTTGCTATTACATCTATCCTGTAAATACCCTCCTCTAACTGAGGAAGTAGATAGTATCCATTCCTATCTGTAATATCCCACCATATTACATTATCATTCTCATTAAATACTCGAACCATAGCCAGTGGGACAGGTTCTTTTGTAAATGAATTATACACAAACCCAGCTGTTTTACTCATTTTTCTAATACCAAACAAAGTCTGAAGTGCTAAGAGTAATTGGACAAGTAGGTAAGGGAAATATCCAAATGCAAGTAGAAGAGTTGCTAAACTAAATGCTACATTAACTAATGATACAGATACAGAAAGATCCCGTAAAGTATGAGGTTTAATCCTATCTATAGCGATATCAAAAGAATCATCTAGAGTCCTCATGGGGCTTCGTATTGTGAAAGGAATTTCTAACAACGCATCACAATTTCTAGTTACATTACCCACTAAGTCTACTGCCTCTACACAGAATCCATACTTTCTGTATAGGTATATTAAATCATTTCTTTCTAAATTACTTAGTTTAATGGATACAGTGAAAAAATCCCCCTCCAATGTTGATGTATGCTTACAATTATACCTTGTCCCTTTCCTATTCAAACACCAAAACTCTATCCTTCCAACCCCTACATTATCAGTTATCCTGTATTTAATAGTAATGACATAATTAGAGTCCCAATCCTCTACAGTCCCTTCATCCATTTTAGAAATACTTATCAATTCTACAACAGGTGGTAAAGAATCTTGTACCGTAAAAACAACATTAGACCAATCACTCTCTCCTCCATACAGATTTCTGGCCTTTACTCTGTAAAAATACATCTTCTCATTCTCTAAATTGTGAAATTGAAATGACCTGTTATCTATCCATCCACTTGAAAAGAGTACTGTCTCAAAAGTAGAAGTTAAACTTACCTCCACATAGTACTCATATGACCACATACCTGGCATATCCCACATTACACTATTACTATTTCCTCTTGTATACTGTGGAAGTTCTATCATCACTGGAGCAGGTACAGGAACCACATACAAAGTAGTACATTCAACAATATCAATTACCATACTATCAGTTATATCTCTTGCACATATGGTATATGTACCAGGAACTGTTGAACTTATCATCCCCGTTGTCTTCCCTGATGAATCTGTATACCCAGAGGGCTGTATTAATGTTGCTCCAGCAGAATTTCCATCAATATATAATTCTATTTTTCTTCCTGCCTTACCTGTACCTGAGGGATTTAACATATTTACTATCACCGTAGATGGCTGATATATCTCAACTGTACTTGGGTTAGTACTTAATCTAGAATGCAAATCAGTATTTACTGATGCCCTAATATTAACCTCAAACTGATCTACATCTACCCCTATCTGCCCTTGAGCATTAACTTTTTGAAAACAAAAAAAGAAAAGAGATAGGAATATAACAATGGTTTTCAAGGCAGTTTTAATCTTCATTATATTTCTTCTACTACTCTCTTTATGTAATTATCTATAATTTCAGTTAGGACAGAAGAGCCGTAAGGATCCTTTCCTAAAGGTTTACTATTGCTATTACTGTAACAATTTTTACACACTAGTGCAAAGTTTTTACCATCGATATATTCTATATCTTTCTTACTACCACAGTATACACAAGAGGTGAAATCACTTAAAAACCCCATCTCTTTAAGAAATTTAATCCTTAATTTGTTTGTAGACCTAATATCTAAATTCATCTCTAAGGCTTTTTGTAAAGCATCAAAAAGAGTAGGATACGGATCATACTCCTGTAAAAATTTATTTAACAGAAAAAGAACCCTTCTGACATTCTCCATTTCTAGATTATCTAAATCTAAACTAGCTACAAACTCAGACTCTGTGAGCAAAGGCATACCTCTCCCTTCATAGAAAGATATTTTACTAGTACAAAGTGTTTGCATATTACCTCTGTTTTTACTATTTATTTTCCTAATACCTCTTGCAAAAAGAGTAAATTTCCCAAGCTCTCTACCAAATACTGTTAATATCTTATCTGCCTCTGAGTAATTTATTGATTTTATTACAACCACTGTATCTTTACCCATATGCCCCCTTCCTTGTTAAAACTATATATGGCGTTTTAAGTAATATTTTAAGATCAAGAAAAAAATTGTACTCCATTGAATATATGGAATCCATACTTAACCTATCAGAGAACTTTATTTCATTTCTCCCTGATACTTGCCAGATACCAGTAATACCAGGCCTAACTGAGAAGATGTTTTTTAGATACCTCTTGTCATCAGGGTACTCTTCTAGATGACGACTTAATTCATCCTTGTATGTAGGTCTTGGTCCCACTAAAGACATCTCTCCTTTTAAAACATTAACTATCTGAGGTAGTTCATCTAAGTCAGTTTTTCGCAAAAACTTACCTATCTTAGTTATCCTAATATCTTCATCTATTCTCAATTTATTCCCTCCCTCTATCCATTTCTTTTTCAGTTCTGCATACTCCTCATTTTCTAAAATCTCCTTATGTGCATTAGGTATCATAGTTCTAAACTTGTACATTCTAAATGCCTTCTGTCCTTTTCCTAGTCTAAGAGGTTCTTTAACAAAAACTGCCTCCTTATCTATTAACCATATTAGAAGAGAGATTACTAAAAAAAGAGGTAGTAACATTATTAAAAGTACAAGAGAGAAGAGGATATCAAAAGCTCTTTTAATTTTGCTGTATAGCATCTTTGACATAGTTATGCAGTTTATATTCAAATATCTCTGATGCAAAATTAGCTGATTGTTTCCTACAATTATCTGGATCAAAATCCTCTGATTTAAAATTCTTTAAGATTTTTGCTAATTCCTTAATATTGTATTTATCAAAAAATACCCCCGTCTTGGGATTATCCTCTGATACAGTCTCTTGTACTCCTCCCTGTCTAAATGCAATAACAGGGGTACCTGATGCATTGGCCTCCACAGGAACAATACCAAAGTCCTCATCTCTAACAGGGAAGATTAAAGCCTTAGTCCTAGCTAACAGATTAAACTTCTCTTCATCTGTCACATATCCTAAAAATTTAATTAAACCTCTTGCATTTAACTTTTTAACCAAGTCCTTCATATTATCAAAATCATCTCCCATACCAGCAATTTTAAGAGGGACATCTGCCTTTACACACGCCTTTATTGCCAATTCCACTCCCTTGTATGTTTCAACCCTACCTAAATACAGAAACCAATTCTCCTTCCTGTTCATTTTTCTTCTTTCCTGAATCTTTTTTACCTCAACAGGAGGATATATTACATCTGCATCAACATCGTAATATTTCTTTATTCTCTTCCTAACAACCTGAGATATGGCAGCAATATGATCACAATCCTGAGCTGTTTTTCTATCTGCCTTTCTTAATATGTTTTCAAGAAATGTCTTCGAAAAGAAACTATATATTTTAAAGAGAAACCTGTTTGTACCCTCCAGTTGATTAATGTCCTTTAAAGTTCTGCTCTCTTTCTGCCAAAGGAATTTAGGTGGAGACATACAGATATTTACATGTGGAATCTTTTTTACTTTAACAAACCTCGCAAAAGCAATAGAAAGGGATACTACTGCATCATAGTTTTTAAACTTAAAAAGTTTGTATGCTAACGGTTGAAAAAGAAGATATATATATCTAAGCTTATCTCTCCCTGGTAGATACTGCATAAATGAATGATTTATTTTTACATTAGGGAAAAACTTTTTAACAAATTCCTCATCGTAATATGCTGTAAAAAGTTCACTGTTTGGGAATGTATCTAATATATATTTAAGGTGTATTTCAGCACCTCCATGCTTATACAGAGGTTCACTTACAACAGCTACTCTAATATTGCTCTCTTTCTCTTTTTTTCTGTTCTTTTTCATATACTTTAATTAAATACTGCTCTAAATTATTTAAGAACTTTCTCTCTGAAAAGAGTTGGGCATGCTTCTTTATTAATTGCCTATTATATCTTGTTTTGTTGAAATTAATAAGGGAGGTGGTAAGCTCTTTTTCGTTTTTAAAAAACTCTCCTGTTACTTTCTCCTTTACTGTTTCTAGTAATCCTCCATCCTTGTAACCTAATACTGGTGTACCCGATGCCATAGCTTCAACAGGTACTAATCCAAAATCTTCCAATGCACAAAAGAGTAATACATCTGCTAACTCATACATTACCTTTACCTCCATATCATCTTTTACAAATCCTAAAAATCTAATTCTACTATCTCTCCCAGCAACCTTTTCAAGATATCTTCTGTCTGGACCCTCTCCAACTATGATAAGCTGTTTGTTTGCTTCCTTACATGCGTTAATAGCCCAATCTACTCGCTTGTGATCATACAATCTAGAAACGACTAAAACAAAATTCTTAGGAAGTTCATATTTTTTAATTACTCTTCTTTTCTCTTTTTCAGATGAATCTAAGAAGTATTTCTCCTCTACTCCTGGATAGATTACTGTGGACTTTTTCTTGTATGTCTTCCATATCTTTCTTGATATATACTTTGAATTTGCTGTCCAGTAATCTACTCTTCTTGATATTGTCCAATCCCACACCCTCATATATGTATTTAGAAATATAGATATTGGTTTGTACAGAGCTTTTAATCTAGAGGCTCTAGCATTTAACTCCTTGTCCCAAAGACTTCTAGGAGGAGTCATTACCATAGCTACATGTGGTTGATTTAATTCCGTTATAACTCCCTTCCCTGGTCCTGCAGATATACTAATTACAAGGTCATATCCTCTTAAATCAAAGTTTTCATAAGCAAATGGTGTTAAGACTTTAAGGTGTCTGTAAAAATGTTTAGGAAGGATATTTGATATCTTTTGTACAAAGCTAGTATGGACTGTTTTGTTTTCTAGTTCTGGATATTTCTTTTTTTCAAATACTATTGTAAATATATTTGCATCTGGGAAAAGTTTCAATATGGAATACATCTCTCTATCTGCTCCACCAAAAGAACTCATCTGGTCAGCAACGATAGCTACTTTAGGGAATATATTGTGTAGATTAGACATAGGATATTATAACAAAAGGACTCTCTTTTAATAATTGTTTAAACATTGTATGCCACTCACACTATAATTCTATGGCAGTATCAAAGATCTCCTGTAGATTTTCATCTTTTCTATCTTTTAATTTTTCATAGTATTCTCTAACTAATGGATAGCCAAGATTTTCATTACTTAGTAAATAGTTTTCGACCTTTTCTTCTAAACCTCTTACTCTCAAATCATAAATATTCAACGTTTCATTTAATTTAATTGTAGAAGCCCTAACAAAACACTCTCCAAAATATGCTACTCCATATATCTTAAGAACATCTTTGTTTAAAGATAGTTTTTTTAGTTTCTCTTTAAGTTTCTCTTTGGGATATTTAGACCCAATAGTTTCATTAAAAAAAGAATGGCTTAACTCGTGGATCGTATTTGATAATACATGAATTTGATGATATTCCGATTCCCCTGTTGATTTATTAACCTTTGGAGATGTGATTGAATAGAAGATGTCTTCCTTTCTTAAACCAAAGCAATCACCTAATGCTACAAAGTTTGGAATAAAAAATAACTCTGGAATATATTCTAACTCCCAGAAGGAAACAAGAGCATTTAATATATTGTCTTTCTTATCAAATATTTCTTGTATTTCATTACATAGCTTTTCATATTCTACTTGAATGTTTTCTGTATAAAATGAGTTAAAATTTATATCATCGTACAATTTTTTAAGATGGTTTCTGAAAAAAGAAATGTCCTTTCGGAACGCTTTTAATTCCATTAATTCTTTCTCTTCTTTTTTTGATAAGGCAAGAACGAAATTATCATTAAGATAGAGTGATAGTATCATAAATTGATAAAGGGTAGATAATGGATTCTTATTTTTATATTCTTTTTCAAATTCAATCCAAAATGATTTGGAAATTAATTTTTCAAATTTACTAGAAATCTTCTCATACAAAGGAAACTTCTTTTTCTCCTTAGGATTAGCAATATTTAAAACTAAGGTAAGAAATATTATATTCTTATTTGGAAGTACTTTTATCATATACTATAGAAAGAAGGTAGTAATACCTAGACATTATAGAGTAGGAATCTCTCCATCATCAAATCCAAAATCCTCTGCACTAATATTTTCATCATCCTCCTCATCTAATTGCTCTAGAGCCTTTGTTAAATCATCATCTACAGTTACAGAGACCTTCTTGTCTGGAGATTCCTCATCACCTGGGAATATGACATCTAAAGCCTCCCCCTTATCATTGTACGGATCTATACCATCATCATCCATATCATTCTCAGCTCCCATTAGTATAATATTGGGCTGTTCCTCTTCAATATCTAACTCCTCATCAGAAACCTTTCCATCATTCTCCATTCTCTTCTTTGTTCTTTTAATAAACCTCTCTGCATCATCACCAAACTTCTCAACCACATCTATCACTCTCATAGCTTCACCACATTCGGGGCAGTAATGAATATGGTCTATCTCTTCACCACAGTGAGAACAGGAAAGAAAAATAACATGGACACTCTTCCTTGAAGTTACTAGTTCATCTTTTTTGTTTTTACTATTCTTAGCCATAATAATCTGTTACTTAGAATAGTATAGGGACTATAGTGTGTCAATAATCCCATAGAAAAAGAATTTATTCATATTTTGGATAGCAACATTTCTTGTACTTTTTACCACTACCACAAGGACAAGGATCATTACGTCCAATTTTCTTGTTCTTTTTAATAGTTTTTTGCTTAACCGTTTGACCAGGTCTACTATCTTTATCCCTCTCAATCCTAAGAGGTCTTTGTTCCTCCTGCCTCACTACCCTAACCTTAAAGAACCTTGTTACAACAAACTCATCTACCTTTGCCAACATCTCATCAAACATCCTAAACCCCTCATTTTTGTATTCTACTAGAGGGTCTCTCTGTGCTAAGTTTCTTAATGATATACCCTCTCTAAGGTCAGTCATAGTATCTAAATGCTCCATCCAAAATCTATCAAAAGATTGTAGTATTAAGTATTTAGAAAGCTGCTGCATAGGTTCTAACCCTATGGAATATATGTGAATGACAAAGGAGGTTAGGATTAAGTTTTTAAGAAACTGTACTCTTTTTACATCTTCTCCTAACTTGTAAAGATGCCTGAACATATCTACAGTAGATTTAAATCCTAACTCTTTACTAGAAAGATCTACTAACTCCTGTGTTAGAAGGTTAACTATCTGTACATACAGCTTTCTCTCTTCAATATTATCAATCTTCATATCATCTTGAAGCTGAGCAGCTACAAGATAATCGATATACTCTAGTACTTTCTTTAGTATCCATTTATCCAAAGGAGAAAAAGGATAGGAGAGAGTTTCAAATTCATCTATTTTCCAAGTTTCCTCTCTTGCCAATGAGAATCCATCCAAGCTATCCTGTACTCTTTCTACATCTATTTTCTCTAAAGCTTTCAGTTCCTTCTTCAAATCTAATTGAGATTTAGGAACCATCTTCAGTCTCTCTGCCTCAAGTATCTTCCTTCTTAATGTATATATTATCTCTCTTTGTTGATTTAAGACATCATCGTAATCTACCAGTCTTTTCCTAATATCATAGTTGTGTGCCTCTACTTTCTTCTGTGCATTCTCTATAGTTCTACCAAGAATACCCGCAGTTATCGGTATATCATCATCTAGACCAACTTGGGACATAATTAATTGCATCCTTTCTCCTCCAAAGAGTCTCATTAACTCATCTTCAAAAGAGACATAGAATCTTGATTCCCCTGGATCTCCCTGTCTTCCAGACCTACCTCTTAACTGATTATCAATCCTTCTTGACTCATGCCTCTCAGACCCTATCACATACAAGCCTCCTAACTCTTTTACTTCTTTACCCAATGCAATATCAGTTCCTCTACCAGCCATATTTGTAGCTATCGTCACAGAACCCCTCATCCCTGCTTCAGAAACAATCTTAGCTTCCATCTCATGATACTTAGCATTTAAAACATTATGCTTTATACCCTCCTTAGAAAGCATACTTGAGAGATACTCAGACTTCTCAACTGATGTAGTACCAACCAACATCGGTTGTCCACTCTCATGATGCTTTTTAATATCCTCTACTATAGCTTTGTACTTACCCTCTTCTGTTCTGTAAACAACATCATTGTGATCCTTCCTCACAACAGGTTTGTTTGTAGGAACCACTATCGTATCTAAATCATAAATGGAAGAAAACTCCTCTGCCTCTGTCAGTGCAGTACCTGTCATCCCTGAAAGATATTGATACAATCTAAAAAAGTTCTGTAGTGTAATGGTAGCCATTGTTTTGGATTCTTTCTTAACCTCAACTCCTTCCTTGGCTTCAATAGCCTGATGTAAACCCTCACTGTATCTTCTACCCTCCATCGCTCTTCCTGTAAACTCATCAACTATGAGCACCTCTCCATTTCTGATTAAATACTCATCATCTCTCTTGTAAAGCTCCTTTGCCTTAAGTGCATTGTCTAGATGATATGCTAACTGTGCATTCTCATAGATATTCTCCACTCCCAAAGACTTCTCTACTAAATCTACTCCCACCTCAGTTAGGGAAACTGCATTTGCTTTCTCATCTACTATGTAGTGCTCTTCTACTTTAAGAGTATTAACCAAAGAAGAAAATCTCTTGTACAGATCATTAGCTGTATCTGCTGCTGTAGATATGATAAGGGGAGTCCTAGCCTCATCTATTAATATTGAGTCTGCCTCATCCACAATTACAAAGTACTTAGGACCCTGTACCCTTTCTTCCATACTTCTAGCCATATTATCTCTTAAATAGTCAAAACCAAATTCATTGTTAGTACCATATACAACATCACAATCATACACCTCTTTTTTAGAACACTCCTGCAAATTAACACCACTCATATGATCATATTTAAGTCTTCCTTCCTCTTTTGCTTTCCTCTCTCTCTCTTTAATTAATTCCTTCGCTTCTTCCCCTTTTAATTTAATAGCCTCCTGATCATCTATAAATTTGTACTGCTTACCTGAATTAATAGCACCTACACTCATCCCCAAGGAATGAAGAATATGACCATTCCACTCAGCATCCCTTCTTGCAAGATAGTCATTAACTGTAACAAGATGTGCCCCTCTTCCTGTTAAAGCATAGAGATACAAAGCAAGATTAGCGGCTAATGTTTTACCCTCCCCAGTAAATAGTTCTGAAACCCTGTTATCAAACAGTACATATCCTGCCATCAACTGAACATCAAAATGCCTGTGTTGAGCAACCCTCTTTGAGGCCTCCCTTACTACAGCAAATACTTCTGGTAATATCTCATACAGTTTTGCCTTCTCTTCATTTAACTTTTTCTTTAACTCTACCTCATTTAGGGTAGAAAACTCCTCTCTACAATCCTCCTTTGCTAAACCTAACCTCTCTCTAAACTCATCTGTCTTACTTTTTAACTGCTCATCAGTTAGTTTAGATATCTCCTCTTCAAAAGAATTAATAGTATCAATAATGGGATGTATTTTCTTTAATTGTTTTTCGTTAGAATCAAAAAGATTTTTAAATATTCTTAGCATAATAGCTTGTACAAAGTAATCTTTTGATTATATACCATATTCCTTAATTTAAGAATTATTTAATTTTTGCCCTGTATAGTGGTAGGTATGAGGAAGTATTTTTTAAAAAGTACCATATTACTATCATTACTTTTTCTTTTTAATCTATCTTTTAAAAAAGGAGCTCTTGCAAATGTTCAACTAGTATCTCCTGCTAATGGCTTTAACTCTCCTGTTAATACCGTATCTTTTCAATGGGAGAAAACGGATGAAACTCAAAACTATATCTACAGATATGAGTATTCCTCCTATCCTAGCTTTAGAATATATGATGCATCCCTTCCTATGGAGGAAATATACTCTCATACCCGTTCTTTTCCAATACATAGAATAATGTATTGGAGAATAGCATATCATCCCTTATCAACCTTTAAAAAAATCTTTGGGTACCGTTCAAATATGAGAGTTTTTGCTATCGATATGGACATCCCTGAAGAGATATTACAGGAAGTAGAAGAGATGAACAGAGTAGACTCTCCTACTGAAGAGCCCGAAGAAGAGAAGAAAGAGAAAGTAGAAGAAAAGAGACATTATGAAAAAAGAGAGAATACTAAATTAGATGAGAATATATTGCAGGAGATAGAAGAGGAAGTAGTTGTAGAGCAAAGAAAGTACTTTGACAGTAATATAAAGGATATTTTAAGTCTTGAAAGATTTACATGGAATGTAAACTCTAATATTACCTCGGTATTGGGAGCAGAAACATCTGTAGATGAAGAGGTGCTTTGTAAATTTGATGTACTAAAAGGTGAATATGAAACCATATTTTGTAACATCCCAAAGGTAGAAATTATTAAACAGCAACAATATCCTTTCGCAAATGTATTCTCAGTACTAATTGAAGGTAAACAGAAAAGATACTTTAACATTCAGATAGATAACTATATTTGTGATTTTCATCTACTTAAGCCTAGTACTTGGTTTAAATGTAATAGAAAATTAGAAAGCAGTAATATATTTACAGTATCTCCAAATATATTCTTTCGTGTAACATATGATGGCTTTAGACAGATCCCCGTTCGTTCTTTCAATCCTCAAGATGATAGTTTTACAATATTAGCTGGATATTACAGAGATCAAAATACTGTACTTGAATTAATTCAGACATGTAGAATAGTGAACAGAGAATTTAATATTTCCCATAAGGAAGAAAAATATTACTCCCTTAGTCCCAATCTTGTAAATACAGATAGTGATATTAAGAAACCTTTCTCATTTCCATTTAGTAGAATTATAGGGGTAACACAGTGGTATGGAAATACTGCATATCAAACACCACATACCGGTATTGATTTTGGAGCAACAAAAGAGAGCGTCTTGGCAGTAGAAGATGGTCAAGTAATATCAAAGGGTTGGGATAGCTATTTTGGTCAATGCTACTCAGGAGGTAATTTCCTAAGAATACAACA
>Ga0172382_10007419_pt1 | contig 15572 bp, 14 predicted proteins | sample Leawel138RmetaG_FD_122245 | JGI IMG/M metagenome (GOLD analysis project Ga0172382, IMG submission 122245) | Leachate microbial communities from a municipal landfill in Southern Ontario, Canada - Leachate well 138R metaG | ecosystem: Engineered > Solid waste > Landfill > Unclassified | place...
AAAAGCACCAAAGGCCCTGGTGCCTCTTGGGCAGGTCGCCTGCCGCGATGGCGATTTCGTTGATGCAGGAAAGGAGCTGGAATCAGTCCCGGGCCCCTGAAGGGGCGACAGGGGGCATTCTCACCGGCTGCGCCCGAACAGCCTGGCCTGGAGCGCCCCGATGTTTTTCACCTCGCCGGGGTGCAGGGCCGGGGAATAGCCCAGGCGGGCGGCCTGCTTGAGGCGGATGTCGTGGGATGCCACGGGGCGGATCTGGCCGTTCAGGTCGATCTCGCCCCAGGCCACGGCGCCTTCGGGCAGGGCGCGGTCGTAGAAGCTCGACAGCACGGCGGCCACGATGGCCGCGTCCAGGGCGGGGTCGGCCAGCTTCATGCCGCCGCCGATCTTGGCGTAGATGTCCACTCCGCCCAGGTTCAGGCGCAGCTTCTTCTCCACCACTGCCAGCAGCAGGTGCAGCCGGTTGGCGTCGAAGCCCAGGGCCGTGCGCCGGGGGATGGCCAGGAAGGTCTTGGTCACCAGGGCCTGGACCTCAACGGCAAAAGGCCGCTGGCCCGAGACGGCCATGCACAGCGCCGCGCCGGACAGGCCGGGGTCGCGGTCCTGCAGGAAGAACGTGGACGGGTCGTCCACCACCTCCATGCCCGCGCCGGTCATGTGGAAGAGCAGTATCTCGTGCGCCGGGCCGAAGCGGTTCTTCATCACCCGCAGCATGCGGAACAGGTGCTGGCGGTCGCCCTCCAGGGAGAGCACCGTGTCCACCATGTGCTCCAAGAGCTTGGGCCCGGCGATCTGGCCCTCCTTGGTCACATGGCCCACAAGGACCAGGGTCGTGCCGCAGCGCTTGGCCTGCTCCACCAGCGCCGTGGACACCGCGCGCACCTGGGACACGCTGCCCGGAAGCCCGTCCACGGCCTCGCTGGACAGGGTCTGCACCGAGTCCACCACCATCAGGTCCGGCGCCTGGCCCTGGGCCAGGGCGGCCAGGGCGTCCTCGGCGCGGGTGGTGGCCATGGCCAGCAGATCGGGCGACAGGAGCCCCAGCCGCTCGGCGCGGCCGCGGATCTGGCCCAGGGACTCCTCGGCGGAGACATAGACGGCGCTGCGTCCGGTGCGCGCCAGGTTGCCCACCAGTTGCAGCAGCAACGTGGATTTGCCGATGCCCGGCTCCCCGGCCAGCAGCACGACCCCGCCGGGCATGAAGCCCTTGCCCAGCACCTCGTCCAGGGCGCTCAGGCCGCTGGAATAGGCCACGGCGCGGCCCTGGCGCAGCTCGGCCAGGGGCGCGGGGCGGTTCTCGGCCAGCAGGGTCTCGGCGCCTGGACGGCGGCCGGGGGCGGCGGCGGGCTTGGCCTCGGCGCGTTCGGCCAGGGTGTTCCACGCGCCGCAGCCCGCGCACTGGCCCTGCCACTGGTGCGACCTTGCGCCGCACTCGGCGCAGACGTAGACGCGCCGGGCCTTCATGGGCGCGGCGCGCGGGGCCTGGCCCACGCGAAAGGCGCCCCGGGCGGGGCCGGAACCGCGCTCACGGCGCGACTTCCTTGGCCGCCACGACCTTGACGTTGAACTCCGCCAGCCCCTCGGGCGGATCGAAGAACACGAGCATGAACGGCACGGACTGCCCGGTCTGGAGGTTGATGTTGTTGGCGCCCACGCCTGCCTCGTTGTCCAGGGCGGCCTCGATCTCCTCGCGGGCCAGCACCTGGAGCTGGAACAGGTCCAGGGTGTTGCCGCACAGCAGGCGGCGCGAGGCCAGCGGCTGGTTCTGGGCGTCGAAGAGGCTGGCCTCCACGGCGATGAGCTCGCGCGGGGTTTCGAACAGGTTCACGGCCTTGCCCTGGATGACGAACAGGCGGCCGGTCTTGTCGTTCTCCACATAGTACTGCTTGATGCCTTCCAGGGAAATCTTGCGCACCAGCTCGGCGGGGTCCGCGGCGGGGGCGGCGCTTTCGGCGGCCTGCTCCCCGGGGCCCAGGCCCAGAAGCTGCGGGGCGAACTGCCAGACCCCGGCCAGCCCGGCGCCCAGGAGCAGGATCACGGCCACCGCCACGATGGCCACGGTCCGCCCGCGCCCGGCCTTTTTGGCGGCCTTGGGCGCGGCGTCGAGGTTCAGGTCCAGCTTGGAGCCGCCACCCGCCTCCGGGGCGGGGCCGGGGCGCGGCCCGGGGGCATCGGCAGCCCCGGCGCCGGGGGCCGGCTCGTCGTCCAGGGCGGCGTCGCCCAGGGAGGCCAGCAGGTCGTCGTCATCGGCGCCGAAGTCCTGGCCGAAGCCCTCGTCCATCTCGTCCAGCTCGGGCAGCTCCCGCGAGTCCGGCCGGGCCTGGGGCACGACGGTGAAGACGTTTTCGCACACAGAACAACGCACCTTGCGCCCCCCGGGGGGCACCAGGGCGTCATCGAGGTTGAACGAGGATTTGCAGTTGGGGCACTCGACGATCATGGGCGCGCTCGCAATGCTTCGTCCCGGCCCGTCGGGGCGCCGGGGCCTCAGGTCTCGATTTCGAAGATGCCGCCAAGCTGGCGATAATGCTCGGCGTAGTCCATGCCATAGCCGACGATGAAGCCTTTATGCAGCGTGAAACCGGAAAAGTCCACGTCCAGAGGCACTTCGCGTCGTTCGAACTTGTCCACCAGGGCGGCCAGCCGCAGGCTCCGGGGCTTGCGCTCGGCGAAGGTCCGCAGCAGGAAGTCCATGGACCGGCCACTGTCCACGATGTCTTCCACCACCAGCACGTTCTTGTCCAGGATGGAGGTTTCCATATCCTTGGAGAAGACCAGTTCGCCGCTTTCCATGCCCTTGCCGTAGCTGGCCAGGCGGATGAATTCCAGTTCGAGGTCCAGGTCGATGTGGCGCACCAGGTCGGCGAAGAACAGGAACGCGCCCTTGAGCACGCAGACCACCGTCAGAGGCTGGCCCCGGTAGACGCCGGTGATCTCGGCGCCCAGCTCGCGCACCCGGGCCGCGATCACTTCCGGGGTCAGCACCGGTTTCATGTTTGCGGCCAGGGAGGGCGTGGCGGTCTTGGTCGTCATGCAGGCTGATCCTTTCAGGTTATGCTGTGATTGTCGCAGGCTGCGGGCAAAAGTGCAAGCCGGGGCCTACAGGGCCAGGAGCATGGCCGTTTCGTCGCATTCCGGGAACTTGGGGCAGTTCAGGCAGTCGGCCCAGACCTTCTGGGGCAGCACGTCCTTGGAAACCTCCCCGAAGCCCAGGCGGGCGAAGAAACCGGGCACATAGGTCAGGGTGAAGACCTGATACACGCCGAAGACCACCGCCTCGGACAGGCATGCCTCCACCAGCCGCCGGCCCCAGCCCGCCTTCTGCAATTCGGGGCTGACCACCAGCGAGCGTATCTCGCCCAGGTTCTCCCAGCAGATGGCGAAGGCGCAGCAGCCGACCACGGCCCCGTTGTCGCGCGCGACAAGGACGAAAAAGTCGCGCAGGTGGTGATAGATATCGGACAAGGCCCGGGGCAGCAGCTCGCCGCGCCCGGCGCATTGCATGAGCATGCCGTGGATGGCGCGCACGTCCTGCATCTTGGCCTTGCGGATGTAGAGTTCGGCCACGGGCTCAGTTCCTCCCGAGCAGGCTGGAGACGACGCCCTCCAGGGTCTCGGCGGGCACCCCGCCCTCGTAGGACGCGGCCTGCCTGCCCTGGGGGTCGTAGATCACGATGCGCGGGATGGCCCCCACACGGTAGAAGGCGGGCACGCTTTCGTGGGCCAGGTGCACCGGGTAGTCGAAGCGCGTCCTGGCCACGAACCGGGCGTAGTCCTCGGGATTCTCGTCCACGGACAGGCCGAGCATGACCAGCCGGTCCTCGCCCACGGCCCCGCGCAGGGCGTTCAGCTCGGGCACCTCGGCCTGGCAGGGCTTGCACCATGAGGCCCAGAAGTTGAGCAGCACCACCTTGCCCTGGGAGCGGGCCACCAGGCGCACAACGTCCATGGTGCTCATGGTCTGGGGCGCGGCGGGGGCGGCCTGGGGCGCGGGGGGCTGCGCCCCGCCCGAGGCCGCGGCGGGACACGCGGCCAGCCCGAGGGCCAGGGCCAGGAGAAGCGCCGCCATCTGCGGCAACGGGCGCGGGGAACGGGTCATGATCGAAGCCTCCGGGTCAGGCGGTCAGGTCCTTGGCGAGCTTTACGCAGCTCACCGCGTCGGGGGTGTAGCCGTCGGCGCCGATGGAATCCGCGAAATCCTGGGTCACCACCGCCCCGCCGACCATGACGCGGCACGGCAGGGCCTTGCGGCGCACAAGCTCCACCGTGTCGCGCATGCGGACCATGGTGGTCGTCATGAGGGCCGACAGGCCGATGAGCGATGCGCCCTCGCGCTCGGCGGTCTCCACGATGCGCTCGGCGGGCACGTCCTTGCCCAGGTCGATGACCTCGAAGCCGTTGTTGCGCAGCATGAGGATCACGATGTTCTTGCCGATGTCGTGGATGTCGCCCTCCACGGTGGCCATGACGATCTTGGCGCGCGGGGCGCCGCCCGCGGCCTCCAGCAGGGGCCGCAGGTGCGAGAACGCCGTCTGCATGGTCTCGGCGGATTGCAGCAGCTGCGGCAGGAAGTATTCCTTGCGCTCGTACTTCTCGCCCACCTCGGTGATGGCCGGGATGAGCTGCTCGCCCACCAGGGCGAAGGGGTCGGCTCCCTTGGCCAGCTCGGCGTCGAGCATGGCGCGGATGGAGTCCTTGGCGCCGCGGATCACGGCGTCGCCAAGGGTCTTGACCGGCTCGGCCGGGCCGGGGCCGCCCGGGCCCCCGGGCGCGCCCGTGCCGCCGGTGCCCGGGGTCCAGTTGGTGAAGCCCGCCACATAGCTCTCGGCCTGCGGGTCGCGCGCCAGGATCACCTCGGCGCTGGCCAGGCTTTCGCGCAGCCGGGCCGAGCCGGGGTTGGCGATGAACGAGGTCAGCCCGTGGGCCAGGCCCATGGTCAGGAAAGACGAGTTGAGCAGCTCGCGCGCGGGCAGGCCGAAGGAGATGTTGGACAGCCCGCAGGTGGTGGCCAGCCCCCAGCGCTCGCGGCACTGGCGGACGACCTCGAAACAGGCCAGGGCCGAGCGGGGCTTGGACGACACCGTGAGCACCAGGGCGTCCACCACGATGAGCCGCCGGGGGATGCCCAGGCCCTCGGCCTGCTCCAGCAGCTCCGCCACCACGTCCAGGCGCTCCCCGGCGGTGACGGGCAGCTTGCGGCCCTTGAGGGGCAGCAGGATGAACGGCGCGCCGTACAGGCGGCACAGGGGCCCCAGCTCCTCCATGCGCCCGGGTTCCCCGCTGATGGAGTTGACCAGGGGCGAGCCGGGATAGGCGTCCAGGGCGGCGCGCACGGCATTGATGTCCGTGGAGTCGATGCACAGCGGGGCCTGCACGCGCGCGGCCAGCGCCTGGACCAGGGCGGGCAGCAGGGCCGCCTCGTCCACCAGCGGCGCGCCCACGTTCACGTCCAGGATGCGCGCCCCGTCGCGCACCTGCTCCTCGGCCAGGCGCAGGGCCTCGTCGAAGCGGCCCTCCTGGAGCTGGGCCGTGAGTTCCTTCTTGCCCGTGGGGTTGATGCGCTCGCCGATGATCACCGCGGGCCGCTCGTGGCCCACGGGCACCGAGGCGAAACGCGAAGTGACCACCAGGGCGGGCGGCTCGGGCGGCTCGGGCAGGGACCAGGAGCGCTCGCCCAGGCGGACGGCCACGGCGCGGATGTGCTCGGGGGTGGTGCCGCAGCAGCCGCCCAGGAACTTGGCGCCCATATCCACAAAGGGCATGACCTGGGCCGCGAAATCCTCGGGGCCCAGGCGAAAGACCGTGCGCCCCTGGTCGTCCAGCTCGGGCAGCCCCGCGTTGGGCTGGACCACCAGCGGCGTGGACAGGCGCGGCAGCATGGCCCGCACCACGTCCACGAGCTGCTCCGGCCCGGCGCTGCAATTGGTGCCCAGCAGCTCGACGCCCATGTTCTGCATGGTGTCGATGAACGTCAGCGGGGCGGTGCCCGTGAGGCAGGCGCCCTTGTCGAAGGTCATGGACACGGCCACGGGCAGGTCGCAGGTTTCGCGGGCGGCGATGACGGCGGCCCGGGCCTCGGCCAGGTCGAACTGGGTCTCCACCAGGACGAGATCCGCCCCGCCCTCGGCCAGCCCGCGGATCTGGGCGGCGAAGGCCGCGATCATCTCGCGCAGGGTCAGGTCGCCCATGGGCTTGACGAAATGGCCCGTGGGCCCGACGCTGCCCGCGACGAAGCCGTGGTCCCCGGCAGCGCGCCGCGCGCAGGCGGCCAGAGCCCGCGAGACGGCCACCGGGTCCTGCCCGGGGCCGAGCTTGAAGGCCGTGCCGCCGAAGGTGTTGGTGGTCACCACGCGGGCTCCGGCGGCCAGGTAGTCGCCATGCACGCCCTGGACGGCGTCGGGGTTGGCCAGCCCGAAGAGCTCGGGCGACTGGCCGGACTTCAGGCCCCGGGCCTGGAGCAGGGTCCCCATCCCGCCATCGAAGAGGTGCACGCGGCCGTCGGCCAGCAGGCGGCGAAAATCAGGCAAGGGTCGTTCTCCGTTGGATTGTCTGCACCCGGAAACTGCCCGGGAAGCGGCCAGGGGCGGGCCTTCCCGCGCGCCCCGAAGGGGGAGATGATTAACCAAAATCATTGAAAAGGCCAAACAAAAACTATACCCTTCCTTTTTCGGGCCCCGCCTGTGGCCGCTTTGTCCGGCCGCCCTCCCCGGGCCCGCCCCGCCCGCGCATGACAACACGACCGAAATATGACAATGGACCCCATACGATGAGTGACAAGACGCCAAGGCCCCAGGCCGAAACGCCCGAAGTGCTGCCCCCGGAGGAGGAGCTTCACGAGGACGGGGACGAGGATATCCTCGACCCCGAACTGGACGACGGACTGGGCGAGGACGACGATTTCGAGCTGACGCCCGCCACCACCGGCGCCCTGGCCACGCGCGATCCCCTGCACCTCTACCTGCGCGAGATCGGCAAGTTCGGCCTGCTGGCTCCGGAGGAGGAGTTCGAGCTGGCCCGGCGCGTGCGCGACGACGGCGACTCCGACGCAGCCTTCAGGCTGGTGTCCTCCCACCTGCGCCTGGTGGTCAAGATCGCCATGGACTTCCAGCGCCGCTGGATGCAGAACGTGCTGGACCTGATCCAGGAGGGCAACGTCGGGCTCATGCGCGCCGTGCAGAAGTTCGACCCCGACAAGGGCATCAAGTTCTCGTACTACGCCGCCTTCTGGATCAAGGCCTACATCCTGAAGTTCATCATGGACAACTGGCGGCTGGTGAAGGTGGGCACCACCCAGGCCCAGCGCAAGCTGTTCTACAACCTGAACAAGGAACGCCAGCGGCTCATCGCCCAGGGCTTCGACCCCGACACGGCCACCCTGTCCAAAAACCTCGGCGTGTCCGAGGAGGTGGTCATCGAGATGGACCAGCGCCTGGCCCGCCAGGACATGTCCCTGGACCTGCCGCTGTCCGAGGACGGCGGGGCCACGCGCATGGACTTCCTGCCCGCCCTGACCCCGGGCGTGGAGGACACCCTGGCCCAGAACGAGATCGCCGAGGTGCTGCGCAGGCACCTGCGGGCCATCGTGCCCCTGCTTTCGGACAAGGAACGCGACATCCTCGAACTGCGCCTGCTCTCGGATTCGCCCGTGCCCCTGCGCGAGATAGGCGAGCGCTACGGCATCACCCGCGAGCGCGTGCGCCAGATCGAGACCCGGCTGCTGCAGAAAATCAAGAAACAGCTCTCGGACAACATCGACGACTTCTCACAGGACTGGATCGAGGCCGATGAATAAGCTCCTCTCCCGCATGAAGACCGAGGCCAAGGCCATGGTCGCCCGCCTGGAACTGCCCGGGTTCTACGCCCACTGCGCCCGCGAGCTGGAATACTCGCGCTCCACGTTTTTCGACAACCCCCTGCTGGTGCGCCTCCAGGAGGACGTGATCCCCTTCCTCTACGACGACTACGGCCACGGCATCGACCACGCCAAGAAGGTGGCCATCGAGGCCGGGGCCATCGTGCTGACCGAGATGCGCCAGGGCGACCTGGCCCGGGCCAGGCACCTGGCCCTGCTGGCCCACCTGGCGGGGCTGCTGCACGATGTCTGCCGCCTGGAGGACGACCACGCCGCCCGGGGCGCCGAGCTGTCCCTGTCCATCCTGGCCGACTACCCCCTGGAGGCGGACGACCTGGCGCGCGTGGCCTTCGCCATCCGCGACCACGAGGCATTCGCCGCGCGCCGCGAAACGACCGACCCCGAGGCCGCCCTGCTCTCGGGCGCGCTCTACGACGCCGACAAATTCCGCTGGGGCCCGGACAATTTCAGCACCACCCTGTGGGAGATGTGCGACTACAACGAAACCCCCGTGGCAGGCATCCTGGAGCGCTTCCCCGCCGGGGTGGCCAGGATCCGCGAGGTCGCCGGAACCTTCCGCACCGCCACGGGCCGCGCCTTCGGGCCGGAGTTCATCACCCTGGGGCTGTCCCTGGGCGAAGAGATCCACGCCAGGCTGAACGAGCTCGCGGCCAGGGACCTTTCCGGCGCCGGCCGGCCCTGAGCCCGGGCGCACACGCGGCCCCGCCGCACAGTCAAGGACACGACACAGCGCCATGCACCGCAACACAGCAGCGATTCTCCTCCTCCTGGCCGCCCTGGGCACGGCCTCGTGCGCGCCCCTGCGCGCCTCCGCCCCCGTGGCGGAGCCCGCAGCCGAGCGCTCGCCCGAGGCCCGGGCGGCCTACAACTACCTGAAATTCGAGGAGGCGCGGCGCTCCGGCGCCGAGGGCGACGCCCGTCAGGCCCTGGACGAACTGCTGCGCCTGGACCCCAGCGAAAGCGTCCACCGCCAGGGCGTGGACTTCCTGTGGCGCTCCGGAAGCGTGGACGCCGCCCGCGAGCTGGCCAAGCGGGGCATCGCCCTCTACCCCGACTCGCGCGGGCTGGCCGTGGCCCTGGCCAACACCTACTACGCCGAGCGGCGCCACGACGACGCCATCGCCACCATGAGCGACTACCTTGCGCGCAACCCCGAGGACTGGACCGCGCGCAAGGACATGGCCCTCATCCACATGGACGCGGGGCAGTTCGCCCAGGCCCTGGAAAACCTGCGCGCCATCCCCGCCGCCGAGCGCGACGCCCCCATCCTCTACTACAGCGCCAAGGCCAGCGCGGGCCTGGGCATGAACCGCCAGGCCCGGGAACTGCTGCGCGAGGCCGTGGCCAAGGACGCCTTCTTCGTCGAGGCATGGGCCGAGCTGGCCTATCTCTACGAGGTCGACGGCAACTACCTCGAAGCCGAAAAGGTCTACACCCGCCTGCTCGAACTGGGCGAGACGGGCAGCGAGGTCCACCTGCGGCTGATCAGCCTGAACATCAAGCTCAACCGCCCCGACAGGGCCCTGGAAATCTACCGCCAGGGCCCGGCGGACGCGGCCTACGGCCTGGAGGCGGCCAGCCTGTTCATGGACGAGAAGTTCTACGACCAGGCCCGGGCGGTGCTGGTGCCGCTGTCCGAGCGCGGCGACGCGCCGGACCGCATCTGGTTCTCCATGGCCATGCTGGCCTTCGAGGGCGACAACGACGCGGGCCGGGCCATCCGGTACCTGGAGCGCATCCCCGACACCGACCGCAACTTCCACCAGGCCGCCCGCTTCCGCATCCACCTGCTCATGGACAAGGGCGAAACCCAGCGCGCCCTGGAGCTGATCCTCGACCTGGAGCGCCGCTACCCCGACCAGGGCCAGTACCCCCTGCTCGAGGCGGGCTGGCACCAGCGCCAGGGCAAGTACGTCCGGGCCCTGGAGGTGCTGGACCGTGCCCTGGCCAAATGGCCCGGCGACACGCAACTGCTCTACTCCCGGGGCGTGGTGCTGGAAAAGCTCGGGCGCATGCCCGACGCCCTGGCGCAGATGGAGGAGATCATCGCCCTCGACTCCGAGCACGCCGACGCCCTGAACTTCCTGGGCTACATGCTGGCCGAAGAGAACCGCGACCTGGACCGGGCCCTGGTGCTCATTTCGCGGGCCCTGGAGATCGAGCCGGACAACGGCTACATCATCGACTCCCTGGCCTGGGTCCATTTCCGCCTGGGCGAGGTGGACAAGGCCTGGGAGCTGGTGCGCCGCGCCGTGGAGCATGTGGCCGACGAGCCCGACATCTGGGAGCACTACGGCGACATCGCCGCCCGCCTCGGCCTGCGCGACAAGGCCCGCGAAGGCTACCGCAACAGCCTGGAGCTGCGGCCCGGGCAGGCGCGGGTACGGGCCAAGCTGGACGCGCTGTGACCCTTGGCGGCGGCCGCCTCCGGGCGTCGCGGGCCCTGCTGGCCCTGCTCCTGCTGGCGCTGGGCGCGGGCCTGTGGGGCTGCGCCCAGCGGGCCCCGCGCGGCGAAAGCCCGCCCGCCAGGGCCCTGTGGGCCGCCTTCGATTCCGCCCGCCACGCCGCGCGCCGCGCCACGGGAGGCTTTTCCGCCTCGGGCAGCCTGAACTACGCGGGCGCCGACGGCAAGGCCATGCGCGTGGAGTTCCAGCTCTGGGGCAACCCCGCCGCCCCCGAGGGCCAGGGCCCGCCCGGGGCGGACGCCGCCCCGCGCCCCCTGCTGCGCCTGGACACCAGCGCCGGTTTCGGCACCCCCGTCGCCCTGTGGCGCGAAGACGCCCTGGGCATCGAGGGCTACATTCCCGGCGAGGCCGCGCTCTACACCCACGCCGACCCCCGGACCGGGGCCGCGCGCATGGGCCTGGGGGTGCCCCTGTCCCTGGGCGACCTGGCCGCCCTGGTCTGCGGCAGCTACGACGGCCTCGTGCCCGAGAGCTACCGCGACGCGCGGCTGCTTCCCGAGGGCGGGGCCCGCTACGAGTTTTCCGCCGCCGCGCCCGTCTCCGTCCTGACGCTGGACGCGACGGGCAGACCGGTGGTACTTGCAGGGCGGCTGCGACAGACTGCCTGGACCCTGGAGCTTGGCGCCTTCGACGAGGCCGCCCCGCCCGGGCCCCGGCGTCTGGCCTTGCGCACGCAGGGCGGCGCCACCGCGATCATCCGCATCAAACGCGCGGAACGCGGCGCCGAACCCTGGCCCGCCGGACGGCTGGCCCTGGACGTGCCCAAGGGCACCCGGATCGTGCCCCTGGAGCTCCACGAGACCCTGGACCACTGACCCCGCCCCCAGGGGCGGCAACGGACAGGAGGCTGCCATGACGACCAGGAACGACGACACCGGCCCCAAGACCGACACCGGCCCCGACACCGGCCCTGACACCGGCGCCAAGCCCGGCCCCGAAACCGGCCTTGACACCGAATCCAGGTCCGGCCCCGACACCGGGGCTGACACCGGCCCCGAAACCGGTTCCGAAACCGGGCAGCCCGAAGAGCGGACGCCCCGGGGCCCCGGCGGCCTTGCGGGCATCCTGGCCAACTGCCGCCTGGGCCTGCGTGTGCTGGCCGACGAGTTGCGCTGGCTGGTCACCAGCGGCCTGCGCGGCTACGAGTCGCGCCAGGTGCGCCGCCGCCTGGAGGCCGAATACGCGGCCCTGGGGCGGCTGGCCCGCGCGCACCTCGCCCCGGGCGACAAGGCCCCCCTGTCCGCCGACGGCGAGGCGGGCATCGTCATGGGCCAGATCGACTTCCTGGAGCAGGAGCTGGAGTTCATGGCCGACGACATGCGCCGCACCCGCAAGGAAATGCTCGCCCGCCGCAGGCGGGAGATGGACCCCGACGACAACTAGCCGCCCCGCCACGCGGAGCAAGGATACCCCATGCCTCCCACCACCGTCGCCATCGGCTCCGACCACGCCGGCTTCCGGCTCAAGGAAATCCTCAAGGCCGCCATGCAGGGCCGGGGCATCGAGGTCCTGGACGTGGGCACCATGAGCACCGACAGCTGCGACTACCCCGTCGTGGCCGCCAGCCTGTGCCGCGCCGTCCTGGACAGAAACGTGCCCGGGGTGCTCATCTGCGGCACGGGCATCGGCATGAGCATGGCCGCCAACCGCTTCGCGGGCATCCGCGCCGCCGTATGCACCAACGCCTACCAGTGCGAGATGACCCGCAGGCACAACGACTGCAACGTGCTCTGCCTGGGCGAGCGCGTAACCGGCGACGGCGCCGCCTTGCAGATTCTTGACTTTTTCCTCAATACCGAGTTTGAAGGGGGCCGCCATCAGCGCCGCGTGGACCTGATGGACCCCGCCTGAGAGGGCCCGCGCCACGCCGCGCCAACCGCCATCCGCACAAGGAAACCACTCATGGAACACACCACCGACAGCGCCCTGGACGCCCTGGCGGTCAGCACCCTCAAGGGGCTGATCATGGACGCCACCCGCAAGGCCAACTCCGGGCACCCCGGCGGGACCATGTCCTCGGCGGACATGGCCTATGTCCTCTTCAAGGAGACCCTGCGCTTCGACCCCAAGGACCCCGCCTGGTTCGACCGCGACCGCTTCGTGCTCTCCGCCGGGCATGAGTCCATGCTGCTTTACGGCCTGCTGCACCTGCGCGACCTCCTGGACATCGACGACCTCAAGGCCTTCCGCCAGTGGGGCAGCCGCACCCCCGGCCACCCCGAGCACGACGCCACCCCCGGCGTGGAGGCCACCACCGGCCCCCTGGGCCAGGGCATGAGCATGGCCGTGGGCATGGCCGTGGCCGAGGCCATGCTGCGCCACCGCCTGGGCGAGGACATCTGCGACCACCGCACCTACGCCCTGGCCTCCGACGGCGACCTCCAGGAGCCCGTGGCCCTGGGCTCGGCGGCCCTGGCCGGGAAATGGGGCCTGGGGCGCCTCACCGTGCTCTACGACAGCAACAAGATGCAGCTTGCCGGGCCCACCAGCCGCTGCGACGGCACAGACTACCGCATGGTCTTCGAGGGCATGGGCTGGCAGGTGCTGGAAATCGACGGCCACGACCACCAGGCCATCCGCGCCGCCCTGGCCCAGGCCCGGGCCGAGGCCGCCAGGCCCACCCTGATCATCGGCCACACCATCATGGCCAAGGGCGCCGCCACCCTGGAGGGCGACTACAACACCCACGGCGCGCCCCTGGCGCCCGAGGAGATCGCCGCCACCAAGGCCAAACTCGGCCTGGATCCCGAAAAGGACTTCCAGGTGCCCGCCGAGGTGCTGACCCATTTCCGCTCCCGCTTCGGGCACCTGAGTGCCGAAAGCGGCAAGTGGCACCGCAAGCTGACCGCCCTGCTCGACTCCGACCCCGACTTCGCCGCCCTGTGGGAGGCCGTCACCGCGCGGCGCCCCTCCCTGCGCCTGCGCTGGCCGGAGTTCGCCCCCGGCACCCAGGTGGCCACGCGCAAGGCCTGGGGCGCGGCCCTGAACGAAATCATGAACCAGCTGCCCCTGCTGGCGGGCGGCTCCGCCGACCTGGATCCCTCCAACCAGACCGTGAAGTTCCGCGAGGCCGTGGGCGTCTTCGGCCCCGACAACCCCGGCGGGCGCAACCTGTCCTTCGGCGTGCGCGAGTTCCCCATGGGCGCGGTGCTCAACGGCATGGCCCTGCACGGCGGGATCATTCCCTTCGGCGCCACGTTCCTGACCTTCTCGGACTACGAGCGCAACGCCCTGCGCATGTCCGCGCTGCAAAAACTGCCCGTGCTGCACGTCTTCACTCACGATTCGTTCTATGTGGGCGAGGACGGGCCGACCCACCAGCCCGTGGAGCACGTCAGCTCCCTGCGGCTGATCCCCAACATGCTGGTGCTGCGCCCGGCCGACGCCAACGAGACCAACGCCTGCCTGAACATCGCCCTGACCCAGGCCGAGCGCCCCTCGTGCCTGATGCTCACCCGCCAGGGCCTGCCGGTCATCGACCCGGCCGCCCACCCGGCGGTGCTGGACGGCCCGGCCCGGGGCGGCTATGTGCTGGCCGACTGCCAGGGCGAGCCCGAGGTGGTCTTCCTGGCCTCGGGGTCCGAGGTCCAGCTGGTCATGCGCGCGGCGGCCCTGCTGGAGGGCGTGCTCTGCCGGGTGGTCAGCGTGCCGAGCTTCGAGCTGTTCGACGAGCAGGACGCGGCCTACCGCGCCGCCGTGCTGCCCGCCGGGGCGCTCAAGGTCGCCGTGGAGGCCGGGCGGCCCGACCTGTGGCACAAATACGTCGGCACCGAGGGCATCGCCTTCGGCCTCTCCCACTTCGGCGCCTCGGCCCCGGCCAAGGACCTGGAGCGCCATTACGGCTTCACCCCCGATACCATCGCGGACATGGTCCGCGCGCGTCTTGGATAGCCAACGCACAAGCAAAGGAGTCCCACCGTGGAAGCCCCGGAAAGAAACCTCGCACTGGACCTCGTCCGCGTGACGGAAGCTGCGGCCCTGGCCTCGGGCCGCTGGCTGGGCAGAGGGAACAAGGACGCAGGCGACAAGGCCGCCGTGGACGCCATGCGCCTGTCCTTCAACGCCCTGGACATCAAGGGCCGCGTCGTCATCGGCGAGGGCGAGAAGGACGAGGCGCCCATGCTCTTCAACGGCGAAAAACTCGGCACCGGCCAGGGCCCGGCCGTGGACGTCGCCGTGGACCCCGTGGAGGGCACCAACCTGCTGGCCTTCGGGCGGCCCAACGCCATCTCCGTGGTCGGCGTGGCCCCGGCGGGGACCATGTACGACCCCGGGCCGAGCTTCTACATGCAAAAGCTCGTGGTGCCCGCCGAGGCCAAGGACGTGGTCCATCTCGACGCCCCCGTGCGCGAGAACCTGACCCGCATCGCCAAGGCCCTGGACAAGGACGTGGACGACCTTGTGGTCTTCGTGCTCGACAAGCCGCGCCACAAGCAGCTCATCCAGGAAATCCGCGAGGCCGGGGCGCGCATCGAGCTGCACACCGACGGCGACGTGGCCGGATCGCTCATGGCCATCGACCCGCGCTCCAAGGTGGACGTGATGATGGGCACCGGCGGCACCCCCGAGGGCGTGCTTTCGGCCTGCGCCATCCGCGCCATGGGCGGCGAGATCCTGGCCCGCCTGGACCCGCGCTCCAAGAACGAGGAGCACGCCCTCATCGACGCCGGGCGCGACCTGCGCGAGATCCTCACCGTCAAGACCCTGGTACGCACCGACGACGTGTACTTCGCGGCCACGGGTATCTCGGGCGGCACCTTCCTGGCCGGCGTGCGCTACACCGGCCACGGCGCCACCACCCATTCGCTGGTCATGCGCGGCAAGACCGGCAGCATCCGCTACGTCGAGGCGCGCCACGCCTTCGACAAACTGATGCAGTTCTCCTCCGTGAAGTACGACTAGCCCCCGGGCACAGCATGGGCGCCCCGCCCGGAAAGAGGCCGCACCCCGCATGGCGGGGCCGCGGCCTCTTTCTTTGCCCCGCGTCCGCACCGGCGTTGCGCAGGACGCGTTTTCCGTTTAACACTCAAACGGAATGCCGGATATCCTGTAACGGGAGGGGGACATCATGCGTACCATGACCGCGGCGGCGCTGCTGGGTGCCGCGCTGCTGCTTGCGGCCTGCCAGCCCGCGAGCACCATCAGCACCCTGCACGGCGTGACCACCGAGAGCAACGCCCTGGGGCCGAAGTTCAGCACCCTGTTCTGGGGCACGCAGTGGGAGTCCGTCTCCCTGC
>Ga0172382_10007421_pt1 | contig 15570 bp, 15 predicted proteins | sample Leawel138RmetaG_FD_122245 | JGI IMG/M metagenome (GOLD analysis project Ga0172382, IMG submission 122245) | Leachate microbial communities from a municipal landfill in Southern Ontario, Canada - Leachate well 138R metaG | ecosystem: Engineered > Solid waste > Landfill > Unclassified | place...
AAAGAGCAAGCAGCCAAAGAGCAAGCAGCCAAAGAGCAAGCAGCCAAAGAGCAAGCAGCCAAAGAGCAAGCAGCCAAAGAGCAAGCAGCCAAAGAGCAAGCAGAAAAGCCTGTTCCGGAATCTGCCACTAATGAAGCGACTTCCCAAGTGGTGCCAAATGAACCGCCTGTTTCAGGTGGGTTTGAAATATCAGTGCCTTCATCTGATGAAGGCGGGAACCTGGTACCGGCTGAAACCAAGCCTTAACAATCTCTTTATCCTAGCCACAACACCGTTGTGGGTTTTGGGTTAACTTATTTTTCCACCTCTTGATTATGAATGAAACAGTAAAATATACACCGGTTTTTTCATGTGTGGCAGTTAGCGACACCGTACAGCCAGCTTACCAAAATCGTTGGTTTCTGGTTGATGAACACAGTCAGGTTTTGGAAGCAACGGACAAGACGGCTGAGCTGAGCTTAGCTATCCGGTTTGCATATCTGGTTTTCAGGGCACCGGGCATGTTGCGGCTGGATATCCCTATAGAGGTGCTGGAAGATGATGGGGATGCATTTGAGTCAATCACCCTTAATGGGCGCTCAAAACGGGCAGTCAATGAGGGAGAGCTGGCTACGGCCTGGTTTTCCAACTATTACGGTAAAACCGTTCATTTAATGAAACTGCATCCTGAGGATCATAAGGCTTTGCAGGTTGCAACAGGGGATGCATAAGCGTTGGAAGTATGTCCAACGCTTTGAATAAACCCGGCAGGAAGAGGGGCTGATTAAGCCGTGAGTTTTTTGTACTTTTGCATTAACTGATCTGCATCTTCTTTCCATAGCGGGTCGGGTTCGATACAGTCTACGGGACAAACCTGCATGCATTGTGGTGTGTCATGGTGCCCTACACATTCAGTGCATTTTTCCGGGTCTATGATGTAGTATTCATCACCCATAGTGATAGCATCGTTAGGGCACTGCGGTTCACAAACATCACAGTTAATGCATTCTTCAGTAATTAATAGGGCCATGATATTGAATTGCCTGGTTAAGTGTTTACCCCTATATTGTATTCCATTTCAATAGGTAATCGGTATATACAGGCTATTTTGCCAGGGATAATAAGGACTTAAAAAGAAAAAGACCTGAATGTATTTTCATACAAAGATCAGGCCTTGATGGGCGGGTACCGAATACCGTTAATGCGTATTTGAATCAGTCATTGCCAATATGGCTTATTCAGACTGTGAAGCCTTGGCCTCTTTTCTGGCCTTGGCTTTTTCTTGTAACCAGCGCTCTACGGACGGGAAAACAAATTTGCTAACATCGCCACCCAGTAGCGCAATTTCTCGTACAAAAGTACCTGAAATGAACTGGTATTGGTCTGATGGTGTCATGAACAGGGTTTCGACATCGGGCAGCAGGTGGCGGTTCATGCCCGCCATCTGGAATTCGTACTCGAAGTCGGATACCGCACGCAGGCCACGGATAATGACACGTGCTTCTTCCTGACGGGCAAAGTCCTTGAGTAGGCCATCGAAAGTTTTAACGGTCACGTTACTGTAGTGACCCAACACTTCGTTGGCGATTTCCAGTCGTTCTTCCAATGTAAAGAGCGGGTGCTTGCCTGCGCTTGATGCAACCCCAATAACAACTTTGTCAAACAGACCGGCTGCACGACGAACCAAATCTTCATGGCCTCTGGTGAGTGGGTCAAATGTACCTGGATATACGGCAGTGATCATGGCAAATATCTTTTGAAAAAAAAAGGATTATAAGATAATTTACTACACTTCATTATATTGGTGTAGCTGAAAAAACACGGCACCGGCCTTTCCTTCCTTCACTAATTCAAAAGGGGGACTTAAAATGATTTTTTTTTCGGACTCTGTATAGAGCAATGACCCGGGTTTCAAAATTTGTGGCAGATAAGGCAAAACTTCCTGGATTAAATCCTTGTGAAATGGGGGATCCAGGAAAACCAGGTCAAAGCGGCTGGCATCCATGCGTTTTAGAACCAGCATGGCATCGCCACTGTTAATACGCACTTGCTGTAAATTGAGTTTGTCGCGAATTTGCCTCAGGTTGAGCATGGCTTGCCGGTTTTGTTCAACCATTTGTACATGTTCTGCGCCGCGCGAGGCGGCTTCAAAGCCTAATGCACCCGTGCCCGCAAAAAGGTCCAGTACTGATTTATCGCTGTAATGACTGTCCCATAAGTGGTTGATCCAGTTGAAAACGGTTTCCCTGACACGGTCGGGTGTAGGGCGTAGCCCTGGAATATCGGCAACCGGAATGACGGTGCGTTTGAATTGGCCACCAATAATACGAACTTTATGCGCTGACCCGCTAGTGTTTTTATGATTTGTGCTCATGATTTTTTGTGTTGCTGCATTAAACCATTATTGTTAGAAATGGCGACGTTGGCCGCATTATATGTCTGTGCTTGAACAGAACAGACGCGTTTCGCTAAAAATAATGGCATATTCCTGATATTTGCGATGTATAAGATTATAAGCGCAAGCAGAAAAGCAAAAATAAAAAACAGGGCTGTTAAAATACTTCTTCAGAATCAAACTTTTAATACATCGAATTTTATATGTTCAGTTTCTTCAGGAAAAAAAAGCAACCTAAACCGCAAGAAAATAAAGACCAGGACAGTCTTATTGAGCAAGCGGCAACAGGTGATGCGGCAGGGGAACTACCCGCCAAAGATCAGGTTTCTGTTTCAGAGGCTGTTCAGGACGGGCAGGGGTTGGCCGAACAAACGCTATCGCTTGATTCTGTCGATCAAGTGATCAGCACAATTCCGGATACACCGGTTTGTGCTGATGATATAGAGCGCGTGCAAATACCAGAGCCGTTGTCCAGCGAACCGCTCATTGAACAATTCGTTACGCCGCCTGCACCTGAAGCCACCATTGTGACTCAGCCAGAGATATCCGCTTTGTCAGAGCCAGAGCCAGAGCCAGAAGTCACTTCTGCACCCGTACCCGAAAAAAAATCATGGCTTTCGCGTCTTAAACAGGGCCTGTCCAGAACCGGTTCCAGCATCAGCTCTATTTTTGTGGGCGTCAAGGTTGATGAAAACCTGTTTGAAGAGCTTGAAACAGCACTGATCATGGCAGACTCAGGGATGGAAGCCACGGAATCCTTGCTAAAAGCACTGCGTGCCAAGGTCAAGAAAGAACGGATTGACGATGCCGGTAAGGTCAAAGCCGCATTAAAAGAATTGTTAACCGAGCACCTCAAGCCGCTTGAGAAAGATTTCAACCTGAAACGTGCGTCTCCATTAGTGGTCATGATCGCTGGCGTGAATGGCGCCGGCAAAACCACGTCTATTGGCAAGCTGGCCCATCATTTTCAGGCCCAGGGTGCCAGTGTCTTGCTGGCCGCCGGTGATACCTTCAGGGCTGCCGCCCGTGAACAGCTTGTTGAATGGGGAGCACGTAATAACGTAGCCGTTATTGCTCAGGATGGAGGTGATCCTGCTGCTGTGGCTTTTGATGCGGTCAATGCAGGCAAGGCGCGTAATTCATCGGTAGTCATGGTTGATACGGCAGGCCGTTTGCCAACCCAGCTGCATTTAATGGAAGAGTTGAAAAAAATCCGGCGTGTCATTGGCAAAGCAGATGGTGCCGCGCCACATGAAGTGTTGCTGGTGGTAGACGGCAATACCGGCCAGAATGCCATTTCTCAAATCAAGGCATTTGATGCGGCTCTGGATTTAACGGGTCTTATCGTTACCAAATTGGATGGTACAGCCAAAGGCGGCACCCTGGCTGCCGTCGCTGCGGGTAGCCATGGTGTGCGACCTATTCCGGTTTATTGGATTGGTGTGGGGGAATCCTTACATGACCTGCAGCCGTTTGTTGCCGCTGAGTTTGCCGGTGCCCTGCTGGGAGACGACTAAACGGTTGTTGCAATGCCTGCCAATTGGGTATTAAATAAAAAACCATCCGTCTGGGCCTATGATGCATTTTTGCATAGGTTCGTCAGGGTGGTTTTTTGCCGGTAATTAAAGCTAAATACGCACGATATTCAATTTACGCACGCCCACTTTTGAAATTTGGGCGTGTATCAAGCATGATTGCTTAAAACTTGATGTGTTTAGGTAGTGCTTTGAGTACGTCATCGGCGTGCGTTTTACAGATTTCCAGATTGGCTGACAGCCAGCCTACTGCAAACCAGGTTTCCGGGTAAGCATCGGAGTACTGGCTATAAAACGTATGGGCGGTTGAGTAGTCGTTGAGAATGCCAAACGTTTCTTGCGCCGCGGCAAGTCGCTTCACATAAAAATTCAGGTTGCTGCCAGTATGTAGCGCCTCATAGACATTCAGACCGTAGCGCATGCGCTTGATTTTTTTGCGCAGGTCATGATAGGCCTCTATATCGTTCTTATCCTCGGTTTTCCAGTGATTAACGATTTCTTTGTTCCATTTGTTAAGCCGTGCTTCCAGCTGCTTGCGTAGCGTAACTTTGGGTTGTGTGGATGGAATAAGGGGGATAATCAACAGGGCGGGCTTGCTGTTTGCCGCTTTTGTTACGGGAGATTTTACGGCAGGCTGGTCTTCAGTGGTGCTATTCTCGTTCCCGGTCTGCCCGTCTTCGCTCGTTTCGTTGGCTTCAGTGCCGGGGTCTGCTTTGTCAGCCATTGGCGTTTCTGTTTCTACTTTCTCTTCTGTCTCGGGTACGGGGTCAATGGCCGGTGTCAGTACCGTCCATTTCAACAATTTAACCAACCATGACTGGAAGGGAACGCTTTGGGCAATTTCCTGTGCGGTGCGGACACTTTCATGATGTTCAAACTGGATATGGGGCATCCCGGCCTTTTCCAGTTGGGGCACAATGGTTTCCAGCATGACGTCAAGGTCACGGGTAGCACCAAAATGACCAAGGTGTACTTTCAATTCTTCCTGCAGTTCAGGTTCGGGCAGGGCGGCAATCTTGCCAAACAGTTTCCAGTTGCTGGCCAGGCGTCGCATGCCAATGCGTAGCTGGTGCACATGTTCTGGCTGGCCGACAGAAACCACTCCCAGGGTGTCTATTTCTGCCAAGGGGCCTGCATTGAAGCAGATTTGTTCAAGGCATTCATCGGTGGTGGCAATTAATGCCTGGGTTGCGTTCTGGTTTTTATTGATTTGGTATGGACGGGCTTTGCGCGGTGACCAGAAACGGTCAATTTCGCTGCTACGGACGATATCTGGCGAAGTCGACGTTTGAGCCCGTTTGATGTTCTGTGCAGCCGTGGCCAGTGCATCGCCACGATATGATTTACTACGCAAATCCAGCTGCAGCTTGTATTTTTCAAGCCAGCGCAAGCCAATTTCAAAAATGGCTTCGGGTGAGCCGCTCATCAGTTCAAATTCTACTTCAGAAACAGGTAGTTCCAGATCGCCGGAACGGATAACGCCGCGGTCATAGGCAATTTCGATGATGCCCTTGGTGACACGGTGCTTGCGGAAAATCCGGATAACATCGGTTTCATAACGCAACTCCAGCGGGTTGTCCAGATTGGTCAGTGCCGCTTCGGCCGGTGTGCCAGCATAAAGTGACAAGTCCAGAATGGGGCCGGGGCGATCGTGATTAAGTTCCAGTTTGCTAATGGCATTGTTGCCGGGCATTTTCAGGGTTTGAACCCATTGGCTACCTTCCAGGCGTAGCCTGATGGCAATTTTTGCTTTGGCAAGTTCTCGGGTAGGCGTATCAAAATACAGGGCACGTAAAGGGAGCTCTTCAGCCCGGGTGGTACGTACTGCTTTTTCTATTGTTTTTTGTGCATGAATGGGCACATGCAGTTTAAGTTCCTGTTCAGACATGGTGTATTAACTTTATAAAAATTCAAAACATAGTGAGGGCGAGCTATCTTAACATTTCAAATCGAAGTATTTAATGACAGTATATGATAATTGGTATTTGCCTCATCTAACAGCCTGTTTTTTCAAACCATTTTTGCAAAAAAAAGGTCTGTTCCCGGGTAAGGTACAGACCAAGCCGTGTTCGGCGCCATAAAATATCTTCCGCGCAATATGCCCATTCATGGGCTTGTAGCCATTTCACTTCAACTTCGTATAAATCATGGCCAAAATGTTGTCCAAGGCTTTCTATATTGTTTTTGCCTGCCAGGAATGCCAAGGTAAGCGTGCCGTAGGTACGGGCATAGCGGCGGATTGTGATTTCGGGTAGCCACGGGAAATCTTTTTGCAATTGTGAAATGAATAGGTTGATATCGGCATTGGGCAGATCGGCTCCTGGCAGGGGGGCGGTGCTTGTCCAGGGTTGGTGTTTACCGGTGAAAGGGGCCAGTTTTTCAAGGGCATGTTCAGCCAGTTTGCGGTAAGTGGTTATTTTACCACCAAAAATAGACAGCAGCGGGGGGGAAGAATCTGTGCCGCCACTGACATCAAAAACGTAATCACGGGTCGTGGTAGAAGCATTGCCCTGGGCATCATCATAAAGGGGACGCACCCCTGACCAGGTGGAAACAATATCTTCGTGACGTATGGTTTGTTTGAAATAGGCATTGACTGACTGAAGCAGATAATCGGTTTCTTCGGCAGAAATGACCACGTTGGCCGGATCTCCGTGAAAATCGACATCGGTGGTGCCAATCATGGAAAAATCGTTGTGGTACGGGGTTACAAAAACAATCCGCTTGTCTTTGTTTTGCAGGATGTAGGCGTGCGAGCCTTCATAAAGCCTGGGCGTTACCAGGTGGCTCCCCTTGACCAGACGCAGTTTGCTGTTGCCAGCAACGGCATTGCCGTGTTGGGCAACCAGGTTTTGTATGTTTTCCACCCAAGGTCCGGCGGCATTAACCAATATTTTTGCCTTTACCTGGCGGATAGTGTCATCTTGATGACGTAAGGTGGCTAGCCAGGTGTGACTTTGTGTTTGAAGCCCGATGCATTCGCAACGGGTTAAAATTTGTGCACCGCGGGACTGGGCATCCATGGCATTAAGAATGACCAGGCGAGAGTCATCAACGTTGCAGTCGGAGTAAACAAAACCTTTTTTAATGGCATCATTCAGGGGAAGGGCGTAAGCAGAGGTATTAGCCAGGGGAATTTGTTGTGAACCGGGCAGGTTTTTGGAGCGTTTGGCCAAATGATCGTACAAAAACAGGCCAATGCGGATCATCCAGGCAGGCCTGAGGTTTTTGTTGTGCGGCAATACAAAACGCATGGGGTGAACAATATGTGGTGCATTTGCAAGTAATACTTCACGTTCGGCCAGTGCTTCCCGTACCAGCCGGAACTCATATTGTTCCAGATATCTAAGGCCACCATGGATAAGCTTGCTACTGGCCGAAGAGGTGGCGCCCGCCAAATCCTGCTTTTCGCAAAGCAGCACTTTCAGGCCCCTGCCGACTGCATCCCGGGCAATACCCGTACCGTTAATACCGCCACCAATAACAAGAATATCCACTTCATCAATACATTGTGCCGCTATTGTATTCATTGTTATCCCAGTGCCGGTCGTGTTAGTTAACAGATAATTAACAGATAAGGTGAGTGCTTATTCTACGTTCTCATCGTTCAGGATAAGGCGTTTTTTTAGATCTGCCAATGATTTGTACAGGCTTCGGTGGCTGGTTTGGGACAAACCGTCAAACATTTCCTGCAGCCATACCCCTTGGGCTTTGGCGATTTTGTTGTATTGGCGTCGTCCTTTGGGCGTCAGTTTGATAAAGGTACTGCGACGGTCTTCTTTATTGACAATGCGGACAATCAGCTCTTCTTTTTCAAGTTGGCCGGTAATTGCCGTGATGTTGCCATTGCTAACCATTAGCCGTTCGGATAAATCACCCATTTTCATGCCCTTGGGTTCCTGGGCTAACTGTGCCATCAGGTCAAAGCGTGGCAGGGTGGTTTCAAAATCAACACGCAGGCGACTGCGGATTTTGTTTTCGATAAGGTTGCTGCAGGTCAGCAGGCGCAGCCAAAGCTTGAGCTCCTGGTTGTCAGATTCCAGTGCGCGTGTTTCCAGGTCATTTTGCATAGTTCCCCCTGTGAGAGGTAATTGGTTGGATCAAGACAATCTTATTTTAAGATTAATCAAACATAATGTTATTTTAAACCTGTCTTTCATAATATGGAACATGTAATATTGAACTGTAAAACAAATTATTTAAATTTAAATCATGAAACTGGCTTCCAACTGTAAAATCCATCTGGAAATGCATTTCGCTTTTATGGTTTGTGTATCAAATAGTTTTTTAGTTATACCAGATTAGGACATAATCAGCGGAATAGGCCATTAATATCGGATTTAAACCAATGGATATTGGAATAAATTGATCTTGCCTTTGTTACAATATGTCGCGCAGTACAATTTATCTATTTTCTTTCCATACTATGGGTAAAATACTCTTTTTCGTTATTGTCTTTATTTTCAATAACGCTCGTATTTGTCCGGAACTCACGTTATGACATCATCTGCAACAGAACAAGCCTCAGTAACACAACAAAAATTTGATATTTCACCCGTTTCTGAAATTGTCAATGAACTCAGAATGGGGCGTATGGTCATTCTGGTTGATGAAGAAGATAGGGAAAACGAGGGCGACCTGGTGATGGCTGCCGAGTTTATTACCCCCGATGCCATTAATTTCATGGTTACGCATGCGCGTGGCCTGGTCTGTCTGACCCTAACCGAAGAGCGCTGCAAGCAACTCGGGTTGCCGCTTATGGCCAGTAATAACGGTACCAGTTTCGGTACCAATTTTACGGTTTCCATCGAGGCCGCAGAAGGGGTAACAACGGGTATTTCGGCGGCCGACAGGGCGCATACTATTAAGGTGGCTGTTGCCCGTGATGCAAGGCCTTCCGATTTGGTCAATCCGGGGCATATTTTTCCGGTCAAGGCTGTCCCAGGCGGGGTGCTTATCCGTGCTGGCCATACTGAAGCCGGCTGTGACCTGACAGCCATGGCGGGTTTAACGCCTGCCGCGGTTATTTGTGAAATTCTTAAAGCCGATGGCACCATGGCGCGTTTGCCCGACTTAATGGTTTTTGCCCAAGAGCATGGCCTGAAAATCGGTACCATTGCGGATCTTATCCAATACCGCAGCGAACATGAGTCCATGATTCAGCGACTGGGTGAGCGCTCACTTAAAACGCCATGGGGCCACTTTCGTGCCGTTGCCTATAAAGATAATGCTTCAGGTGCGCCTCATATTGCGCTTGTGCATGGCAACATCAGCCCAAGTAAAGAGGTGCTGGTACGTGTACACGAACCGCTTTCCGTACTTGATCTGTTAAATACCGAAGACAGCGAGCATAGCTGGGGTGTTTCCGAAGCCCTCAAGGCCATTGCAGCTACTGAAAGCGGCGTACTGGTGTTGCTGAATTGCCAGGGCTCAGCCCAGTCTTTGGTTGAAACCATGGCGCTATGGGGTAAAGAAGAGCCCGCCCATAAAAAAACAGATCGCTATGATTTACGCACTTACGGCGTAGGCGCACAAATATTACGTGATTTGAACGTGGAAACCATGCGTTTGCTGGCTGTTCCACGTAAAATGCCAAGCATGGCGGGTTACTCACTGACAGTAACCGGTTATGAATCTGCCCCTCAATGAATTTGCCTACTCACTCTGAATAATAGGAAGCGTTATGAAACCTTATACATTAGCCCCTGATCTTAACGGCGAAGGCCTGCATATTGGTATCGTATGTGCCCGCTTTAGCGAGGAAATCGGTTTTGCCGAACTGGAAGCTTGCCTGCAAGAACTGGGTGAACTGGGCGTTGATGAACGTGACATCATGGTTGTGACCGTTCCAGGTGCCCTTGAGGTTGGCCTTACGCTTGCGCAAATGGCAGAAACTTTCGAGTTTGATGCTTTAATTGCGTTGGGCGCGGTTATTCGCGGTGAAACCTATCACTTCGAGATTGTGAGCAATGAAAGCGCAGCGGCCATTACACGGGTTGCGCTAGATACCAATGTTCCCATCGCAAACGGTATTCTAACCACTGAAAACGATGAACAGGCGCAGGTTCGTGCCGCCGAAAAAGGCAAGGACTGTGCTCAGGTCGCTGTTGAAATGGCCAATTTGTCTGCCGCCCTGGTACCCGAACCGGAAGATGGTGATGATGAAGACGATGATCGTGATGATGACGACTTCGAAGATGAAGATGATAAATAGGATATCGAGTGACTGATAAAAATAAAATGAATAACAGAAGTGCCCGTCGTCGCGCGCGTGAATTTGCCCTGCAGGGCATTTACGCGTGGCTGATCAGTGGTGATAAGGATCTGCAAGAGGCGGGCGCGATTGATGCCCATATTCAGGAAGATAAAGACTTCGCCGAAGCAGACCGGGTTTGGTTCAAGACCCTGTTGCATGGTGTTTTTGCCGATGCTTCCATGCTTCGCGAACAGTTTGCACCCTATATAGACCGTCCACTTGAAGAGTTGTCTCCTATTGAACACGGCATTTTGCTGATTGGCAGTTATGAACTGATCAAACATGTGGAAGTCCCCTATAAAGTGGCTATTAACGAAGCGGTAGAACTGGCGAAAGAATTTGGCGGTACCGATGGCTTCAAGTTTGTCAACGGTGTACTCGACAAACTGGCAGCTGAAGTCAGGTCTGCCGAAGTCAACGCCGGCCGTTAACCGTTAATGGCTGGGGAATTTGATTTAATCAGGCAGTTTTTTACGCACCGGGCCCCTTCAGTACGTGTTGGGGTGGGTGATGACTGTGCCGTGTTTGATGTCGAACCCGGCGCACAACTGGCGACCAGTACCGATTTGCTACTGGAAGGCCAGCACTTCTTTTCTGATGTTGATCCCTTCAAATTGGGTCATAAGGCACTGGCCGTTAACCTGTCCGATCTTGGGGCCATGGGTGCCCGGCCCATCGGCTGTCTCCTGGGTCTGGGTTTACCCAGTTTCAATGAATCATGGCTTGAACGTTTTTCTGCCGGCTTTCATGAGCTGGCTACTAAACACGCCTGTCCGCTTATCGGCGGTGATACTACCCGTAGTGAACAAGGAATTGTCATTAGTGTTACCGTCTTCGGTTCCGTTTCTGCACCGTTCCTGACCCGCGCCAGTGCCTGCGAGGGGGATGATATTTGGGTTTCAGGGGAATTGGGGGCAGCAGATACGGCCCTTGCCTTGTTGATGCGCGCACAGCAGGGTGAGATACTAAGCGGTTCTGAGCAGACGCTACTGGAAAATACCCGTTCCTGGCTTGAAATGCCCGCTCCCCGGGTTGAATTGGGGATTGCGCTGCGTAATCTTGCCCATGCCGTTATAGATATTTCTGATGGTCTGTTGCAAGATTTGAGCCATATCCTGCAAGCCAGTAACAAGGGGGCGGTTTTGTATGTCAGCCAGATACCCGTTAATCCTGCCATTGCCAGCCTTGCGCCAGCACAAAAATTAAAAGCAGTGCTGGGTGGTGGCGATGTTTATGAGCTATGTTTTACAGCACCTGTATCGGCCAGGGAAAAACTCCGGTCTGTGGGTGATGAATTAGGTCTTTCATTAAGTATGATGGGTACCATTACATCGGGCAATAAACTTAAAGTGCTGGATGAAGATTTAATTGAAATTCAGGATCTGCCTTCTGGATTTGATCATTTTCGTTAATATAATTAACCTTATGTCCTTTTTATTAAAAGAATACACACGCTAATGGATCAAAGTAAACCCCAGCAACAATCTGTTTTTCGCCACAGGTCATTGAACAATAAGAAAAATCCGGTAAATTGGCCCAGCTTTTCATGGGTGACAGGCAATATTCACCGCTTTTGTGCTTTTGGTTTGGGCTCCGGTTTGATGCGTCCCGCCTCGGGAACCTGGGGAACCCTGCTGGCCTGGTTATTATGGTGGCCTTTGCAACAGGTCTTTGCCAGTGATTTGTTAATGGGCCTGTTCCTGTTATTTGCTTTTTTATATGGGTCGTATTGCTGTCACTATACGGCCAAAGAGCTGAAAACAGATGACCATGGCGGTATTGTGTGGGATGAATTCGTGGCCTTCTGGCTGGTGCTGTTTTTCATTGCCCCCATGAGTCTTGTATGGCAATTGCTTGCTTTTGTGTTATTTCGTTTCTTTGATATTGTAAAACCGTCTCCAATCCGTTATTTTGATGCAAAGCTAAAAAACGGTTTTGGCATTATGTGGGATGATGTGCTGGCATCAGCTTATACGCTGTTTGTCCTGGCTATCCTGATGCGCTTTATCGGTGTTTGAATTGAGCCGGTTTTAGTGCCTACCTAAACTTGCTGTTTATGGGAAGAGTGATGACTGAATATTCAGAACAGGAATTGGTAGCGGCAAGCCGCTTGGGCGAAATATTAAAAACCAGGGGCTGGTTACTGGGCACCGCTGAATCGTGCACGGGTGGTTTGCTGGCAGGTGCGATTACGTCTGTTTCAGGATCAAGTGAATGGTTTGACCGCGGTTTCGTCACCTACACGAACGAATCCAAAATAGAGGCCCTGAATGTTAACGAACAGGCATTACAAAAATTTGGTGCGGTTAGTGAGCAGGTCGCCATTGAAATGGCCGAGGGGGTGTTGAATCAAGCCACTACGGCCACTTGTGCCATTAGCACCACCGGTATTGCCGGGCCTACCGGTGCAACCGATGGTAAGCCGGTAGGGATGGTATGCTTTGCGATCGCTTACAGAAATAAAGAGGGTATTGTAACCCTGCCTTTTACCCGGCATTTTGCCGGAGACAGAACGCAGGTGCGTCGGCAGTCAGTTTTGTTTGCACTGGTTACCGCTAGCAAAATCCTGGAAGAAAATTAAACCCAGGTTTTTTTTAAATGGCTTTAGCCACGTGTGGCATTAATGGCATCGCGGGTTTGCATGGCCATGGCAGCTGCCGCTGCTTGCCAGTCATCGCCAGAGCTGGCGTACAGAATGGCACGCGAAGAATTAATCATCATACCGGTAGAACGGGCGTTTTGGCCGGCCTGTACCGTGCTGTTAATATCACCACCTTGGGCACCAATGCCGGGTACCAGTAAAGGTACGTCATCGCCAACCCGTTCACGAACTTTTTTCAGTTCCTCGGGGAAAGTGGCGCCGACCACCAGTCCACATTGGCCATGACGATTCCATTTTTCTGCCACTAATGATGCCACGTGCAGGTACAAGGGTTCCCCGCTTGAGGATTCAAAAAACTGCAGATCAGACCCGCCGGGATTTGAGGTGCGGCATAAAATAATCACGCCCTTGTTCTGCCAGGCCAGGTAGGGCTCAATTGAATCAAAACCCATGTAAGGATTAACCGTAACGGCATCAGCCTGGTAGCGTTTGTAGGCTTCTTTGGCGTAGTGTTCTGCTGTTGTGCCTATGTCGCCACGTTTTGAATCCAGTACTAGCGGGAGGTGGGGGTAGGTTTTTTGAATATAGTCACAGAGTGCCACCAGTTGATCTTCGGCGCTTTCAGAAGCGAAATAGGCAATTTGTGGCTTGAAGCCGCAGACATAGGGCGCGGTGGCATCAATAATGCCTTTGCAAAAATCAAAAATAGCTTGTTTGCTATGTTGGATGCAGGGTGGGAAGCGGTTTGGATCGGGGTCAAGTCCTACCATCAATAAGGAGTTGCTGTTTTTCCAGGCGGCTTCCAGTTTTTCGGTAAAAGTCATACTAAATCAAATAAATTGGTCGATTGCAATGGCAATCCAGACGATGGTGGTAAATATAATTGTGAGCATAACAGCAGCGCTGCCAATATCTTTTGCACGTCCCAGCAGCGGATGATGCGCCAGGCTGATTTGATCAGCCAGTGCCTCAAGGGCGGAGTTAATCAATTCAATAACCAGTATACAAACCAGTGTTGCCAGCAGGAACAGGGTTTCAAGCAGATTGCGGCCTAAATAGAACGCTAGTGGCGTCATGATGGCACACAAGAGCAATTCCTGGCGAAATGCGGCTTCGTGTTTGAAGGCTGCGTTTAAACCCTGTACTGAATATTGCACTGCTTTAAAAATACGCTGTATGCCACTTTTGCTTTTAAACGGAGATTCATTAGGTAGGGTCATGGTTTTAAAAGTAAAAGGGTGCTTGGCAATGGGTAAATCATTACGACTGATGTTCAATGCATCACAGGCGCTATTGTAGTTCAACTTGCTTGTCCGACTCTGGAATAAGTGTCTGGACTCAAAAAAACGTCAAGAGAAATGAAGGGAATTGGGAGGGGCAGTAAGGCGGGAGGTTGTGGCCTGTCGTGCACGACAATGAATGGAAAGAGATTAAGGGTTAATAACTTGTAATAAAGAAAAACCCGGGCCAAGGCCCGGGTTGATGTGGCTAAACAGAGAAAAGAAAATCCCCGTTTCGCTAACTGGCTAGATTAGAATCCGCCCATGCCACCCATACCGCCCATGCCACCCATATCAGGCATTGCAGGAGCTGGTTTGTCTTCTACGATTTCGCAAATGGCGGCTTCTGTTGTCAGCAGCAGGCTGGCGACAGAGGCTGCGTTTTGCAGTGCTGTACGGGTTACTTTGGTTGGGTCCAGAACACCTTGCTCAACCAGGTCACCGTATTCACCGGTAGCGGCGTTATAACCGTAGTTGCCCGTACCGTTGGCAACATTGTTAACCACAACGCTAGGCTCATCGCCAGCGTTGGAAACAATAGTGCGCAATGGTGCTTCGATGGCGCGCAGAATCAGTTTGATACCTGCGTCCTGGTCAGCGTTGGCACCTTTCAGGTCTGCAATGGCTTTCTTGGCGCGGATCAGCGCTACACCACCGCCAGGAACGATACCTTCTTCAACCGCAGCGCGAGTTGCATGCAATGCATCTTCAACGCGTGCTTTTTTCTCTTTCATTTCAACTTCGGTTGCAGCACCTACACGGATAACGGCAACACCACCTGCCAGTTTGGCAACGCGCTCTTGCAGTTTTTCACGATCGTAGTCGGAGGTGGCTTCTTCGATTTGTGTACGGATTTGTTTAACGCGGGCTTCGATGTTGGCGCTAACACCTGCACCATCGATAATGATCGTGTTTTCTTTGCCTACTTCGATGCGTTTTGCCTGGCCTAGATCTTCGATCGTGGCTTTTTCCAGAGACATGCCGGTTTCTTCAGAGATAACGGTACCACCGGTCAGGATGGCGATATCTTCCAGCATGGCTTTACGACGGTCGCCAAAACCAGGTGCTTTAACAGCAGTGGTTTTCAGGATGCCGCGAATGTTGTTGACAACCAGGGTGGCCAGTGCTTCGCCTTCAACGTCTTCGGCGATGATCAGCAGAGGACGGCTTGATTTAGCTATTTGCTCCAGTACGGGCAACAGGTCACGGATGTTGCTGATTTTTTTGTCGAAAATCAGAATGAATGGATCTTCAAGGGCAGCAACCTGTTTTTCCTGGTTGTTGATGAAGTATGGAGACAGGTAACCACGGTCGAATTGCATACCTTCAACGACGTCAAGTTCGTTGTCCAGTGATTTGCCGTCTTCAACAGTGATAACGCCTTCTTTACCTACTTTGTCCATTGCGTTGGCAATGATGTCACCGATAGAAGCATCGCTGTTGGCAGAGATGGAGCCAACCTGGGCGATTTCTTTGCTGGTGGTGCAAGGCTTGGACAGTTTTTTCAGTTCTTCGATGGCAGC
>Ga0172382_10007422_pt1 | contig 15567 bp, 3 predicted proteins | sample Leawel138RmetaG_FD_122245 | JGI IMG/M metagenome (GOLD analysis project Ga0172382, IMG submission 122245) | Leachate microbial communities from a municipal landfill in Southern Ontario, Canada - Leachate well 138R metaG | ecosystem: Engineered > Solid waste > Landfill > Unclassified | place...
ATCGTCAGGCCGGTGGGCGGGTTCACGCCAGAGTAAGTGTCGCCGAGACTGGCGAACTCCGTGTTGGGGCGAAGGTCGAGGATTCCTCGCGCCACGACACCCGAGTAGCCCTGGGTCACGAGCACGAGGGTGAACGGGTACTCGCCCGGAGGGTGGTGCAGGTCGGTCGCCTGAAGTTCGATCCCCGCGTACCCGGCCTCCGGGTCCCAGAGGATCGCGGTACCGTTGGCGACGAGATTATCAGAGTCCCCGGAGTCGGCGAGGTCCAGCGGGAGACGCTTCACGACCAGGCGAATGTCGCTCCCGGTGAGGTCGAGCGGCTTCCCCGTCTGGTCCTTGAACCAGAGTGCGAGTGCGAAGCTCTTCCGCGCTTCGAGGCGGAAGATGACTTGCTCCTGCGGAGTGTTACCGAGGTACGTCATGAGTCCTCCTTCGGACGAGAGAGCGGGCCGTCACGAGCCTGGATCTCGTCACGGCCCGCTCTCAGTGAACTACGCGGGAGGGGCGCCTTCGCCGGGGGCCTCTCCCGGAGGCGGGCCTCCCGCTCCCGGCGGGGGTCCGGCCTCGCCACCGCCGCCTGCGGCCGCAGTCAGAGCCTCGATACCGACGCCCGCGAGTTCCTGGATCTGACGAAGCAACTCGATGAGCTGTTCCACGGGATCACCTCTCTTTCAGGGAGGTCAGGGAGGGGGTCGTTGCCAACCCCCTCCTGGGGTTTACAGGATGCGCTTCCAGGTGGCCGAGCCATCGACGACGGTGTCGTCGATGTCCTTGCCCCCGATGTCGGGCTCGGAGGAGGCGGTGGTACCGGAAACGGTGACCTCCCAGAGGGTGTCGTCGGAGAACTTCGCGACGTCTCCCTCGGTGACCTCGTCCTCGTCGCCTCGCGCGGTGGCGAGATCGAGGACGAGGAGCATGAGGGCCTCGATCTGGCTCTCCAGCTCGTCGGTGTTCTCCGCGTTCTGCGAGAGCTCCTCGACCTGGTTGGCGAGGTTCGCGATCTGCTGGATGAACACCGAGGTGTCGATGGACGGCGCGTCACCGCCGGGCAGCGGGTTGCGGTGCGCAACGTCGCCAGTCTCCTGGATGTCCAGGGTGTTGTCGAGCTGACTGGTACCCGTGTACGGCTGGTGGAACCAACCCGGCCGCGAGAGCAGGGTGTCCGGACCCGACAGCGGGTAGGTGACCGGCGAGACCGAGGCCTGCGCGCGAGCCGCCGCGACCGCGCTCGCCACGTTCGTGAACGAGGTGTCAACGACCGCGAGGTTGTTCACCGCGCCGGGCAGGAAGAGCGGCACGACGCCCTCCGAGAGCTGGTCGATCACCCAGCAGTCGTAGGAGAAGTCCTGCACGTACTCGGTGCCCTTGAAGCGAGTGCCGCCGTCCTGCTGGCGACGCTCGGAGAAGTGCTCGTAGGTCTGGATCGCGTTCTTGTACGCGGCCAGGGCCACGACCTGCCGGAGCGTTCGACCCTCGGTGGTCGAGTCCGCCATCGGGTCCACGACGAGCGAGGCGTCCGTGTAGACCTTGGGGAGGAACTCAGGGTGAATCTTCACGAGCTTCCAGGAGCCCTTGAGGGTCCCGAGGTAGCCCGCGGCGTTCGCGCCCGAGATGTCGCCGTCGCGGAGGAGCTTGAACGCGCTCTCCGTACCCGTACCCGCCGAGATCAGCGCGTTGATGAAGACGAGCTCCAGCGCGCTGGTGATGAGCAGGAAGCGCTCGTTGTTCCCGAAGTTGCTGTCGAACCAGTTGTCGCTGAAGGTCAGCGTCAGGTTGTCGAGCGTGCTGAGCGGGTCAGCGTCGTCCAGGTACATGCCCTTGATCGTGGCGAAGGACGGCTGGATCTCGTTGTCAGAGTCCTCGCCCGGCTCGGCGATCCACTTGTAGTCCGCCGCGTTGCCGGTGTTGGCGATGCGGTGGGCGTCCGTGGTGACGGGGCCGACGGCGTCCACGCCAGCGATGCGCGGGACGAGCTTACCGGTCATGTGACCGGAGACCGCGGCCAGGAGGCAGTACTTGTCGTGATCGCGGAGGACGGTGGTCTGCATCTTGCGACCGGTGTACTCCTGCACGATGTTCTTGATCGGCGAGTAGCGGAGCTGCTCGTCGAAGACGGTGAAGCCGAAGGAGCGGTGGCGCGACATGGAGTACGTGCGCCACTCGATCGGCGGCACGCCGTTCTTCCACTCGCCGGTGAACTCACTACCGGAGTAGTGGTCCGCACCGATGCGACCGATCTCGGCGTCCACGATGTAGTCATCCACGCGGATGTCTGGGACGCGGATGGACCGAGCGTTCGGGTTCGGCTTGATTTCGTTGCCGGTGAACATACCAGCAACGGGGGACGTGATGCGGAGGTAAGTGGCCAGAGCGACCTGGTAGTCGGTCAGGCTGTCCTTCTGGACGGGAGCAACCATCCGTCATCCCTCCTTCCAGAGGATCTCTGCGCCAGGCTCTCCGGCGACAGCCTTATTCTCCCTCGGGAGGCGCGGTGGACGCCTCTTCAGGAGTGGGATTCGGTGTAGGGGTCGCAGTTGTAGCGTTTGAGACCCCTAGCTGCTCGAGAATGAGTGCCTGAGACTCTGCCAGCATAGAGATCTGTTCCTGCAGTTGCGCGGTGACCGTCGCGTGCATGGTCAGTTCGTCGCTCGTCTGGGTGCTGATGTTACCCACCGCAGCCTCCAGCGCACCCATCGCGTCCTCTCGCTGCTGGAGCTCCGGGGTCACCCCGCCCTGAAGGATCTCCGTGAGTTGACTGGAGTGCGCGGAGCCGCTCAGCTCGAGCTGCTTCTGGATGATGAACTGCATCGCCGCGGTTGCGTACTGCAGGGCCTCCGGGTCCTGTGCCGCTGCGAGAGCGGGCATCGCCTGGCTCAAAGGTACGAACAGCTCGTTGAGGATGCGGAGCTGCTTCTCGTCCTCCAGTTCCACGAGGGACCCGGGGACGGTGCGCACGAAGTACTCTGTAGCCAAGTCCTTCATCTGGACCTTGAGCGCTCCGTCCTCTTCGAACTGCTCCGGTGCCATTCCCGAGTTGATGAGGAGGCGTCGAGCGTCCGCAGTAGGCTTGATCGACTTGTACCCGCGCAGCTCCTGGAAGTAGAGCGTCAGCGCGTAGCTGCAGTAGCGCGAGAAGAACGCCTCGATCGCCTTCTGATAGTTGTTGGTGGTGATGTCCACCATCGCCTGCTGCGCCTCGATCCCTTGCGGGGTCTGGCTCATCATCCCGCCAGTGTTCTGTGCCGCCATCTGCTGGTCTGCCGCACCGACGAGCTGTACCATGTTCCCGGCGTTCTGCTGGCTGATCGAGCTGAACTGCATGAGCGTCTGGGTGTTCACCTCGAAGGTCTCGAGGCGGGCGTTCGGGTTACTGATCGAGGTGTACTTGCCAGGGCTCAAGTTCGGTACCGCGTTCACGGTCCCGTACCCGATGATCGAGGGGTTGATATTGCGGTACCAGAGTTTCATGGCCCCATTGAGCATGAGGTCCTGGAACTCCTGGCGCCCGAGGATCAGTTCCACCTGACTCTTGCCGAGCGGCTGGTTCAGGTCCTTCTCCAGGACGAGGAAGAAGACAGGGTGCCACTTGAGCGGGTGGGTGTTCACCTCGATGCGCAGGAGAGTCTTGTCGGTCGCGGAGAAGGTCAGGAACGGTTCGCCCGAGTTCGAGTACCAGGTGATGATCTCGTAGCCCTCAGGGATGGTGTGGTGCTTCTCGGACTGGAGGTCCACGCTCTGGCGCTCGCGGGCGGGCGGGCGAGTCTTGAGGAGTCGCCGCAGCGCCGCCACGTCCCAGCCCGCCACTTGGTCCCGCACCAAGGCAGCAGCCTCGCCCTTGGTAAGGTAGCGGCGGACGAAGACCCCGGTGGCAGAGCGGATGTCGCGAGCCCCCGGCTCGGGGAACACGTCGCGGTAGTAGATGTTGTCGTACTTGATGTACCAGCCGCCTGCGGCGTCTTGGAGGAGGACGGGGATCACGCAGTCGAAGCCGAGCGTCAGGGCGTTCTTCACGCTCGCAAAGAGGTTCTGCTGCATGTCGTTCGAGTACAGGTCGTCACCGATGATCTTCGTCGTCAGGATGTGGCGGGCGAAGATACCTGCAGGGCTGTCATCGTCGAACTCGCAGATCACCTCCACGTTCGGAGTGTTCTGCACGAGGTTGCGCGCGATCCGGCGGACCATTCCGGCCGTCTCGCCGGAACTAATGTTCGCGAGGTCCGGCTTGGGGGAGATGACCTCCGCGTCGGCGAGGCGAACGAGCTTGTCGTAGTTGGCGACTCGCGCGTCCATCTCCCGCTTGAAGTACTCCCAGGTGTGCCAGAGCTTATCTCCGCGCGGGGAGATCCCCCGGAAGTCGAGACACCCGTCTCGCTCGTCCACGCGGCGCTCGACGTACCAGTCGTCGAACTCCGTGACGGGCTTGTGTCCTACTGCCACTGGTTCAGCCTTCCTCGGTCTGACGAGAACCGCTCTCGTCTAATACTAGCGCGCCGGACCAGGGGAGTGTCCAGTCGGATGTAAGGAGTACTCCGGCCGTACGCGGGCTCGTTACGGCCTGGAGCGTTGAGGCGGTACGAGTAACCGCCGCCACCGCCGCCACCGCCGCCCCGACTGTAGCCACCACCACCGCCACCGCGGTTGTCACCCTGGCGGAGGAGGTACCCGATGTCCTCTAGCGAGTCGTTGAGGTCGAGCAGGGCACCCTCGATGTCCTCGATGGTGGGTGCCTCCCAGTCACCCGCGCGCTCCAACGCGCGCCGCCCCGTGTTGAGGCCAACCATCGGGTCGGTCGTGTTCAGGCGAGCATCCGTCTCCGTACCGTCGCGGCGGCTGCCCTCGCCCGCGGTGTACGGGATGAACGCGCCGAAGGCGTTAGCGAGGTTCGCACGGGTTATACCAGTCGCCAGCCACATCCCGTTGACAGGGTTCCGTACGAACGTCGTGTTGAGCTGGTTGTAGACAGTCGAGGTCGAGTAGGGGATCGCGTCGTCGAAGGCGCCCATGCTCCACACCACGTCCGAGAGGGGCTGGTTGTACCCGTTGCCCCACCAGAGCTCGTTGTAGCGCCGGGTCGCCTCGTCGAGCGAGAGCCCAAGGTCCACGCCCTCCTGGATGATCTCGAGCTGCCACTTCTCGCTGATAGCCTGGCGCATCTCGAACGGGATCGTCACTCCCTCGAGGCCCGGAGACCCGGGCTTCACGACCCCGAGGCGAAGGGACTGCAGGATCGCCTCCGCCCCCGGCATCGCCAGGACCTCACGCTTGCCGTTCGGGTCCCACTGCGTCAGGAGGAGCGCCTCCGCCTCCTCCGCGGCGAGGGGCTGCCGATCGATCGTCACCTGCTGGATAGGCATCGTGTGACGGATCATCGACGGGCGGCCCGCGAGGCCGCCGAAGAGGGAGCCCAGGATCGCCAGGGTGAAGCGCCCCTCGGCAGCCGAGCGGAACTGTGCCTCCGGCCCATCGAACTGAACGTAGGCCTGGCGGGTAATGCCCTGCTCGTCCACGTAGGAGTAGTAGACCTGACCATCTTCGGTCTGTCCGAGCTTGTCCCGCTGGAGCTGCCCAGCCGCGTCCATGTCCACCATGCGGAACGGGTTCCGGTCGTAGGTGTCGCTAGCGACGTACAGACTGTTGAGGAACGAGTTCTCGAGCAACTTCCGCTCGAAGTAGAGGAACATGTCCATCATGACGCCTGGGTCTCCGGCGGTCCGCCCGTCTTCCACATCCGCCATTCCGATGTTCATCATCATCGCGGCAGTGTCCACGGTCTCCGCCCACATCCCGAAGTTCAGGATCGGGGAGCTGAGGAAGGCGTCCTCGTAACCCCAGAAGATATGCCGCAGGTCGCCAGTTGCCTCGGCCTTCGAGAGCCCGAGCATCGGCGAGAGGAACAGCTTCATCCACCACGCGGGGGTAGCCATGTGCCGCCCGGCGTCGTTCTCCGGGGCGATAATCTCCGCCAGCCAGTTCGGCAGGAAGTCGAGGTACATCGCGTCGCGGTTGAGCCAGTCGTTCTCGATCTCGCGAGGGTCGTAGTACGCGGCACGGCCCCGGCGCTCCCGGGCGCGCTCGCGACGGTACTCGTCTTCCTCGTCGTCCCCGGTGGCGATCCCGGTCTGCGAGAGCGCCATCATACCCGAGACGAGGACTGAGTGGGTGATGAAGTCCTGCATCATCAACTTCACGAAGTCCACCTGAGCAACAGCGGTCTGGAAGAACTCGTCGTCGATCTCGTCCTGCGAGTACTGCTGCGCCCCGCCATTCTGCTCGGCCTGCGTCCGGCGCCGTCGAAGCTTGCTGGCCTGGGCGCGGTCAGAGCCCGCCTGCGCGAGCAAGCCGAGGGCCGCGTCGAGAGTGCGGAAGCCGCCGTAGTCGCGCAGGGTCGAGAACGCGAAGTTACGGAACATGATCGTGGGCTGGACCGCGAGGCCGAACAGCATCGAGAAGAACGAGCTGGACTGGTCGATGCGACGGATGCCGCGGTCGATCAGGACACCGACCGTAGCCCGCCGCATCCCGCGCGTACCGACGACTGCCTGCACCCCGAGCGAGTGGAGGCGCGGGGCGATCGCCTCGATGCCCATCGAGCCCCGCTCCTTCATCGTTCGCAGGAGTTGCGCGTCGGTAACACCTGGGGCGAGTTCAGGCTGCGCCGCGAGAGCGTGGCGAACCGTCTTGACGTAGGCGTCCATCGTCAGGCGCGCCGAGTACTTGTCGATGAGGTCCTGCGCCATACCCGACTTGAGACCGACCATCCGCAGTGCCTTGACAGCCTTGTTGTTCCCCTTGTACTCAGGGAGGATCGCGAGCGAGCGCATGATGTGGGCGCGCGAGTCCTGCTGGCGCACCCCGTTCACCGCGCTGCGGTGGTCCGTGATCTGCTGTCGGATCTGCTCTCGGTCAACCTCTCCCCTGACGAACTGCTCAGCACGGTTGAGTGATTCGTAGAACCAGTCGGAGAGGCTCGTGGTACCGAGGCGGGCCGCAGTGTCGGCGGTTCCTGCGATCCAGAGGAGCGGGTTGGCCGCGACCTGAGTGTACATGATCGAGAGGATCGTCTGCACCCAGCTCGGCATCTTGGAGCCGACCGGGTCCGTCATGACCCGCCCATCCTTCGACATCGCGACCTGTGACTGCGGGGCCTGGAAGGGGCGCTTCTCGCTCTCCCACGCCTTCATCTTCTCGATCTGTTCAGGGTCCCCCGTGTAGAGGCCGCCGGGCGGGTAGTTCCCGCGCCACACCTGGAGCTCCTGGTCGTAGATACCGCCGAACAGCTCTTCGAGGTGTGCAGGGGTAGCGCCGAGTGCCTCGGCGGTCTCGCGAGCCTGGGCGATCTCCTCCATGCGATCCCGGTTGGTACTCAGGGCGAGCGCCCCGGTCCGCTCGTCCATGAGGCGGAGAGTTCGCAGGCCATCTGCGCTCGGAACCAGGTCCTGGAAGGCTGCTCCCAGGAGCACGAACGAGTGGCGGAAGCCGTCGAGGGGAGTCTGGAATGCCGTTACCGGGAGGACCTGGTTGACCATGTTCCAGGCCCAGTTCACGACGCTCTCGGCCGTCGTACCGTCGCGGGAATCGGGATCGTCATAGCGGGTCCGCACGCGGTACTTCCCTGCCAGGACCGCGCGGATCACTCCGAGGACCTGGCTCGGGGTCATGCCCGGGAGGAGACTCCCGTAAGTGGGTGGGAGACCGTTTTCCAGGCGGTGCGCGATCGTCGAGAGAGCCTTGATCCACTCAGAGTAGGCCACCGGCCCGGCCTGTGCCGACTCTGGGTCCGCGCCCTTGACGCGGGGCGAGTTGGTCCAGATCCGAACCCACATATCGACATCGCGCTCCGAGAAGACCGGGCGCCCGCCCGGCCCCCGCACGAGACCGAGGATGTGCTTCATGCGCTGGTTCAGCGTGGTGCGCTCGTCGTCGGTAAGCCGATCGCGGTCGATAGGCTGCTTGAACTGCTCACTCGCCTCTATCGAGCGCTCGACGTAGAGGCGGTCCACGGGGCCGCGGATGTACGGGCGCGGCGCGACCGTGCCGCGCACTTCAGGCATCCCCTGGTCTCGCGACCAGCTCGGCGGGGTGAGGCGCCGCGCGGCGGCAGTCGTGTCGAACCGCTGCCCGAAAGTCTGTAGTCCGACCGCCTCAAGGACGGACGACTCTGCGACCGACGTGTTCTGAAGGGTATTGCGCCGCTGCACGTTGTCCGAGCGCTCCGAGGTCGCCTCGCTAGACCGCATGGTCAGGAAGCCAAACTCAGCGTTGTAGGGCGCGGAACCACTCGCGGGGCGCACGACGAGCTGGAAGTCCGCCTGCAGCGAGTACTCCGGCCCGAGGCGAGCGTCGTACATCTCGATGAGCGCCTGGTGTGCAGGGTGCGAGGTACTCAGGAGTGTGTCGAAGCCGCCCGTCAGCATCTCAGGGAGGTAATAGCTGACTCCCGGAGCGGTCATCTCGTCGCGCCCCAGTCCATTGACCGCCAGCACCGTGTCCACGGTGGCCTTCTCCCAGTGGAGGTAGGCGAGCGCGTTCCGCGTGATGAGCGCGGAGGCCGGATTCAGGATGTCGCGCTGCTGCCGCTGCAGGTCTCGCGAGACCTGGCGCAGCTCGCGGATCGAGGGGAGCCCGGAGAGCACCGGAGACAGTCCTGCGAAGAGCTCATCCGTGATCTGCTCGTCCGCGAAGAGCTGTTCCTGGAGGCGGACCACGGCGACATCGTCGTAGTCCCCTGCCGCGTTGCGGCGGACCTCTGAGAAGTAGTCGATCACCTGGAACTCGAGCTGCCGTAGGCGCTTCGCTCCACCCGCGTCAGCTCGCAGACTAGCCTGCACCTCGATCGAGATCCCGAAGATGTGCTCGATGTAGAAGGGCATCGGATCGTACCCGATCGCAGCGATCGCCTCGCGGTGACTCCGCACGATGTCCACGTCGTAACCCTTGAGCGAGTCCTGGTTCATCATGAGCGCAGCGTGCATCCCCGGGATGATCGCGTCGCTCGCGAACTGCAGGGGGTGGTCAGGGTCGATCGGCGTGGCCGAGCCCTTCAGGAGCCCCTCCTCCTGCAAGAAGCGAGCACCGAGCTCGGACTGCGGGATGAAGCCCTGCACAAAGGTATCCTGGCCCCGAGCCTGGTACTCCGGGTTGTGGACGTTCGAGTGCGTCGTCGCTGCCGGGTCTGGGATCGTGCCGTTGATTGCGACTCGCGGGAGGCCTGCCTCCGTCGCCGCGGCCATCGCCTCCGAGAGGTGCGGCCCCGACTCGAACGGGAGGTGTCCCCAGCGAGTCAGCAAGAGCTCCGGGTCGCCGCCAGTACGGTTTACCGCAGCCTCCACCACGATGTCACCCGTCGAGAGGCGCACGGTCGGCAACCCGTCAGTGCTCGTCTCCATGTCACTCGCAGCCTTGAGGAGCAGGCGGGACAGGTCTGCGCGCAGGGTCACGGCTGCAGCGTCTCGCGCTGCAGCGGCAGCGGGCTTTGCCTCGCGGTCCGCGACAGCCCCCGAGGCCTCGAGTGCGGCGAGTGCCTGCGGGTCGCGCGCCCAAGTGCGGAGCATCTCCGCCACCCGGAGTCGAGTGGCTCGGTCGGTGATCGGCGAGTAGCGGAACTGGCGCAGGGGTACGGGGGCGCCGATCTCTCGACGGTTGTAGCCGGTAGCGTTCGGGTTGGCGAGGGCGATCGACTCGCCGGGAGCCAGCGGTACGAAGAGAACTCCGAGGCGATTGTCCGCTCGGATCTCGCGAGCCTCGTGGAGGCGCGAGAGCGCTGCAGCGCGAGAGACAGAGTGGCGTGGGGTCGCCTCGGGCTGCAGGAGGAAGCGCGAGCCCTCGACCCGCTCGTAGCGGTACTGCTGCGCGATCGAGGCCGCCTCGGCGGTGCGCTGGAACAGGTCCTCCGAGAGAGCGACGAAGCTCAGGTAGACACCCTTGTCGCGCGCACTCTGAACCAGCTCGCGGAGCTCCGTCTCGCGCTTCGCGGGGTCGGCCGAGAGCGTGTCCACCACGATCACGGCGTTGTCGCCGGGCTGCAAGTTGGTACTCAGGGTCTTCTTGTCGCTGTCCGAGTGGTCCTCGAAGGTCGCGGCGGTCTTGATCGCGTAGTCGGGCACCTGCGAGAGGCCGACGAAGTTGCCCTTCCGCGCTCCGTTGAGGAGAACCACCCAGGACGTCTGGGTGGTGTGCTCACCCTGGCGGATCGCCGTGAGGCGCTTCATGACCGCAGCGCGGAAGCGCGTGGCGACCTCGTTCTCAGGAGCCGCGAAGAGCGCAGTTGCTCCTGCGTCCGTGATGACGAGGTCGCCCGCGACGGTCAGGAGGAAGTTCATGACCTCCTGATCCTGCTTGATCCAGGCCTCCACGTTACCGTCGAGGCGCGAGGCGCGGACGCGCTCCTCTCGGCGGGCAAGAGCGTCGCGAAGGATTGCGAGATCCTTCTGCTCTCGGAAGGACTTGACCCCTGTAGGCGGGCGAGCTGAAGTACGACTGAGGAGCGAGTACAGGTGGTCCTCAGTCCCTACTGCGAACTCGCCGCTCCCCTGGAGCGCCACCTTGCGCGGGAGCCGGGCGAGCTGCTCGTCACTCCAGCGCCCTGTCCACATGGCCGAGTAGCCGCCAGGCTCGGTGATCGAGGTGAACGGCGCAGGCCAAGCGAGCTCGCTCTGCTCCCCGAGCATCGTGCGCACCCCTCGCGTGGAGAGCGGGATGAGCTCCAGCTCAGTGGCGGCGGGGAACTGCCCTCGCGCGACCAGCTCGAGAGCCTCTTCGACGGAGTAGACGACGGCCTCCCAGCGCCCCGGCTCCACCTCGACGCGCCCTCTCAAGAGCCAGGAGAGCGTCTCCTGCTTGTAGATCGCGTTGTAGAAGACTCCCTTGATGTCGCCCGAGCCGAGGTCCGAGTCGAGGATGGCGAGTACGCGCTCCTTGAGGAGCCAGGAGAGCTGAGAGAGCTCGGCGGCATCAGTGAACTGGAGAGGCATCCCGTCGTAGAGGAAGTCCAGGATCGGCGGGGTGTAGCCCGGGAGCCCCTGCTTCTTCGACTTGAGCATGGTCTCCATGCCCGGGACGCGGCCCTTAACGGAGTAGTTCCGCCCGCCGATCAGGCTGGGGAAGTAGTCCGCGTTCCCCTCCAGGGTCAGCCCCTCGAAGAAGATGTTGTTCGCGTACTCAGGCGTGGCGGGCTTGTCTGCAGGGTGCCAGACGGAGATATCTGCCGTAACGATCGTCACAGCACCGAGGTCTTCGAGTGCCCGGCGGACGAGCGCCTCGCTCGTGAAGCCGTACGCACGGCCCGAGGTCGAGTCACTTCCCTGGTACTGCGCCGTAACATTACTGGTCGGCTGCCCGGCTGCAACAGGCCCCACCAGGTCGCGCGTGTGGCGCACCCCCCGCGCGTCCTCGTAGGTCACCGTGAACTTGGTCACGGCGCGCCCGTTGAGGAAGTGGTGACTCTCTGCTGAGTGAGCACCCTTCACGCTGACGAGCTGGTCGTGGTAGTCAGTGGGGAGAGTGGTCCCGGTCTGCAAGGCCTGCACGTACTCCGACGAGAGGCGGTAGGTGCGCGGGGTGGCCGGTGCGACCCCAGCCTCGTACCCGTTCGGGTCAGCGGGGTCGCGGAAGGTGCGGCGGAAGTTCGCCGTGAGCGCTCGGTCGAGCTTGAAGATGTTGCCGGGCTTCGTGACGCCCTGGCCGATCCCCGGCGTTTGCAGATCGGTGAGTACCTGGTCTACCGCCGCGGGCATCTGCGGGCTCCAGCGCCAGTCGTACCGACCCCCGTCGTTGTCGTAGAGCCGTGCCAGCAGCCCTGCTACCTTATCCTTCGTCGGGATGAACGCGCGGCCCGTGGGTGCGAGCTCCTTGAAGCGAGTCACCGCCGTGATGACCGGCGAGTCCTCGGCGAAGAAGGGGGCGAGCCAGGCGAAGAAGGTTGGGTCGTGCGCGAGGAGCGTGTCATTCTGCGCGAGCCACGCAGGAGACAGGAGTTCTCCCAGGGCGAGCGTACCCACCTCGTTGGGAAGCGGGGCCGCCCCGGTCCGCGCCAAGGCCCCGTCCACGGCGAACGAGTGCTCGACCCCAGCGACGATGAGCGAGAGCTCGCGCCAGTTTGCCTGGGCCGTCGAGGCCGGGAACGGCGGGTTTGCAGGGTTCGTGAGGAACACGGCCACCACGTCGTACTCGCCTGCGAGGCGACGATAAGCCCCGCTCCGCGCGTCAATCGCGGCGCGGAGGCGGTCCTGTGCCGCGAGGGACGCTGCACTAGTCTCCGGCTCCTGCACCGGGTAGGCGTACATACGGAGCGCAGTCTCGAGGGACTCTCGGAAGTTCCCCGTAGGGGTAGCCTCCCCCAGCACGCCCTGGAGGCGGGCGTTCACCGCCTGCATCATCTCCAGATCGCCAGAGCTGCCTGCGACGATCGTCTCCGGCAGGAGCTCATCCTGCTCGTCCTGGATCGCCTCGGCCCTCCGGCGGGCGTAGGCCATGTCCGACTCACCCGGCTGCTGTGCAGCCTTCGACATCGGCATAATGCGAGGGAGCGCCTCGCGGAGCTGTACGAGGAACGCCTCAGGCCCGTACTCGGCAGCGATGAGGGCGAGTTGCGAGACGACCTGCATCGTCTCCGTAACGATCGCGTCAACGTCCACCTCGCCATCGAAGTTGGCGCGGGCCATCTGCACCTTCATCGTGGCGATGCGGGCCACGACCTTCGAGAGCTCCATCCGGCCGGAGGTCTCCTTGAGGTTCCCGTCAGCGTCCCAGCGCATGACCTTGAGCCCGTTGGAGAGCTGATCAACGTTAGCGACGAACTCGCGGATGTTCCGGTTCGAGTCCAGCGACATCGCCTGGACCTCGTAGGAGCGATCCAGGAGGACCTGCTCGATCGACAGGTTTGCGTAGCGCGACACGGGGGTCAGCGAGAACGTGCTGCCCCGCTGCTGGACCTCGAACTGGTTCCCCAGCATGGTGCGGAGCGCGTCGCGGCGACTCGGGTGATCGCGGTACATCTCGAGCCAGCGCTCTGGCGTGAGCCGCTGGTGCACGAAGAACGTCCCGTCGGGGTTCTCGATCAGCAGGTCCTTCGTCAGCAAGGCCGCCGGATTCTGCGCGATGTCGTTTACAGCGAAGGCGTGCTGCGTGTCGAAGCCCTGCTCCAGGGCTTCCTGACTGGTGATGTTCGGCCCGCGCGCCGTGAGCATCCCGAGACCCTGGAGCGCGTCCTGGTCCATTGCCTTCTCGGTCGAGTGCGCGGTCGGTCCAGAGATCAGGGCGACGATCGTGTTGTGGAGGTCGGTCCCAGTGAGCGTCGGCGTGGACTCGACGACGAAAGTGAAGCGCTCCTGGACGTGCGCCACGAGCTTGTCCCAGGTGGCAGGGTCGATCGCCGCCCGGGCGAGGAAGTCGTCGTCCTCCTTATCGCGAACCGCGCGCTCCTGCGCCGCCTTCTGCAGGGCGTCAGTGCGGGTCGCGAACGCCGTGATCCGCTGACGAGTCTTCATCAGCGGGGCGTTCATTGACCAGCCGCCGTTCCAGAGCTCGGAGTCGAACTCCTTCATGTCACGGTGGAAGGCGAGGATCGGGAAGTACCCGCCGCCGGTCATGAGGTTCACCTTGGTGAGGAAGTCCTCGATCGTGCCATCCTCGATCAGGGCGGCCCACAGGGCGTTCAAGGTACCCGTGCGCTCCTGCGCCTCGAGCTCCTGCCAGAAGTTCACGAAGGAGTCCTGGCTCGAGCGAGCCGTGCGATTACTCGTGTCGAGCTCCTGGATCAGAGTCTCGCGGAGGAAGATCTTCGCCCCGTACTCCGGGTCCACGCTCAGCATTCGGATGAACCACACGGGGAGGCCCAGGTCCGAGAGCGAGCCAAACCCGTGGAGCGCGAGCTCGTGCGGGATCAGCGCCAGGATCTCTTCACCGAGGGCGCGGTTCGTCAGGAGCGCCTGGGAGAGCTCTGCCGCACTGATCTCTCCGAGCTTCTCGTTCACGACGGTGAACTCGCGCTGGTTTGCCGCGCGGAGGAGCTTGCGAGCGCGGGCGAGGGCGTCCACGAGGGCCTGGACGGTGCGGTTGTCGGCGTCCTTGTAGGTCCCCACGACCTTCCCGGTCCCCGGGTTCTGCATCGAGAGGAACGTCTGCGAGTGCTCCGCGAGTGCCTCGATGAGGATCGCATAGGGGTGCGGAACGCGCCCTGCCTGCAGGTCCTCGCGACTGAACGCGAGCGTGTGGGGCGGGGTGGACCCGTCGTAGTTCTGGTACGCGGGGTCGCTGCGGAGCTCAGAGAGGTGCACCTTCTGCGCCACCGGGCCAAGGAGGAGGTGCTGGCGCCACGACTGTGCCAGCGTCTCACCCCCGCCGAAGGAGAGCCCCGCGCTCCCAACGAGGGTCGCGTAGTTCATGGCGCCGAAGATCTCGAAGATCGCCCCGCCAGGGGTGAGCTTGCGCAGCCACTCCAGCTTGCTCCGCAGCGGGGCGTGACTCTCCTGCTCCAGGAGCCGCCCCGCGCGGTTCTCCACGATGCGGGCAGCGATCGACGTGGCGAGCTGTGCGAGCGTTACCGCGCTCTTACCCTCACCCACGGAGAGCGTCGCGAGCGCGAACTCAAGCTGGCGCTCCGAGAGCGACTGGTCCGGGTGCTGCGCGGTGAACTCGCGCAGCAGGCCCTTGAGGATCGACTGCGCGACGAGCGAGGGCTCGCTCGCGCCCATCGCGTCCGCAGTGGCGCTCTGGAACACGCCGCTCGTGAGCCGCACGTACCGCTCCGAGTGCTCGCGGAACTCCGCGTCGGTGTAGGGGCTGTTGAGCTCGTTGGTGAAGTCGTCGCCCATCGCGTCGCGGCGTGAGGCGACGTAGTAGAGCCCTTGCACGATGCGGAAGAGGTCGGTGGAGCGCGCCATCTGGCGCAGAGTCTCACCCCAGGTCGCCGCCTCCCGCGCGTGGTACGTCTTCAGCTCAGCGCTCTGCTTCGCCGGGGACGCGTAGAGCTGCGTCTTCGTCGAGCTCTCGAGGCGCGTCGCGAGGGTCTGCTGTACCAGCCAGAGTACGCGGTTGACCTCGGTCTCGAACCCGTGGATAACGTTCTGCCACCCGCGGAGGCGCAGGTTCGGCGACTGCGCCAGTTCCACGAAGGCGTCGGGGTTGCTCGTCAGCGCCTCGTAGAACGCCTCCTTGCCTGCCTCGATGTCACCGCGGCTCACTGCCTCGATGAAGGCGTCCACGATCGGGCCGATACCGGGGAAGCTCGCCATCGAGTTCTTCAGGCTGTGACCGAGCCCTCGGAGCTGTCGCTGCAGGACTGGCGAGATGGCGCTCCCGTTCCAGTGCACCCGCAGGAGGCCAGAGATATTGACCTGGAACGACGGCGTCCGGACGCTCGCCCCGGGCGCGATGCCCGACAGCAGGTTCAGCCCCGCCCGCATCGCGACGTAACGGGCCGGGTCGCTCGCGTGGTCGAGCGCGAGGAGCTGCCCCTCGTCACCGTCGAAGTCAGCGCCCATCACCTGAGTAACGACCGTCTCGTCGATCATGATCGCGTTGACATCGGTGTCCGACACCTGCGGGAGCATGATCTGGTACGACCCATTG
>Ga0172382_10007423_pt1 | contig 15566 bp, 12 predicted proteins | sample Leawel138RmetaG_FD_122245 | JGI IMG/M metagenome (GOLD analysis project Ga0172382, IMG submission 122245) | Leachate microbial communities from a municipal landfill in Southern Ontario, Canada - Leachate well 138R metaG | ecosystem: Engineered > Solid waste > Landfill > Unclassified | place...
TCGGCGAACATCGTTTTCGACGACGCCAACATCGAAAGCGCCGTCAACGGCGCGATCTCCGGCATCTTCGCCGCCAGCGGCCAGACCTGCATCGCGGGCTCGCGCCTCCTCGTCCACCGCAAGGTCCACGACCAGGTGGTGGACGGCGTGGTCAGGCTGGCCGGCAGCGCCCGGATCGGCGATCCGTCCCGCCCGGACACGCAGGTCGGACCGATCACGACGAAGCCGCAGCGCGAGAAGGTTCTGTCCTATCTCGACATCGCCCGCGGCGAAGGCGCCGAATGCGTGCTTGGCGGCGGCAAGCCGGCGGCGGCAGAGCTCGCGGATGGCTGGTTCGTGGAACCGTCCATCTTCACCGGCGTCGACAATTCGATGCGGATCGCCCGCGAGGAGGTGTTCGGACCGATCCTGTCCGTCATTCCCTTCGACGACGAGGAAGAAGCCTTCGCCATCGCCAATGACAGCCCCTACGGGCTGGCCGCCGGTCTGTGGACCGCCGACATGGGCCGGGCGCTGCGCGGGGCCAAGGCGATGGAAGCGGGCACGGTGTGGATCAACACCTACCGCGCCGTCAGCTACATGGCCCCCTTCGGCGGCTACAAGCGAAGCGGCGTCGGACGCGAAAGCGGACAGGAGGCGATAGACGCCTATCTCCAGACCAAGACGGTGTGGATCGACACGCTCGGCAAGACCGCCAATCCCTTCATGATCCGGTAGGGAGGGCGGGCTTGGCAGGAGGATCCGGATCCGTCGTCATCGTTGGAGGGGCGATCGTCGGCAGTTCGGTCGCGTTCTTCCTGCGTGAGCTCGGATTTTCGGGACCCGTCACCGTCGTCGAGCGCGATCCGAGCTACCGGCTCTCCTCCACCGCGCTCTCGGCGGCCTCGATCCGCACCCAGTTCGGCACCCCGGTCAATGTCCATATGAGCCTGTTCGGCGCGGATTTCCTGCGCCGGATCAAGGAGCGTTTCGGGCCGGACGCCGATGCCGGCTTCGTCGAGCGCGGCTATCTCATCCTCGGCGGGCCGGAAACGGTCGAGGCGCGCAAGGCCGGTGTCGCGATGCAGCGGGCGGAGGGCGCCGATGTCACGGCGCTGTCGCCGCAGGAGGCCGGCGCACGCTTCCCATGGCTCAACGTCGCCGATCTCGGCATCGCCACCACGGCCGGGCGCAACGAGGGCTGGTTCGATGCCTGGTCGCTCCTGTCGCTCCTGCGCCGCGGCGCGCGCGACCTCGGCGTCACCTATATCGAGGGCCATGCGGAGCGCATCGAGGCCAAGGGCGGGCGCGTCACCGGCGTGCGGCTGGCGGACGGCGGCGTCATCCCCGCCGACTGGTGCATCGACGCAGCCGGCGCGGCCTCGCCGGCGCTCGTGCGCGATCTCGGCATCGACCTGCCGGTCTCGGCGCGCAAGCGCACCGTGTTCTCCATCAGGGCGCCGCTCGAAAGGAGCCGCTTTCCCATGCTGTTCGATGCCTCGGGCGCATGGATCAGGCCGGAAGGCGACGGCTTCATCTGCGGCATCGCGCCGCCGGGGGACGACGATCCCGACGCGGCGGGCGATTTCGAGCCGGCCCATGCGCTTCTGGAAGAGGCGGTGTGGCCCGCGCTCGCGCACCGCATCCCCGCGCTCGAGCAATTGCGCCTCGAGCGCGCCTGGGCCGGCCATTACGAGGTCAACACGCTCGACCACAACGGCATCGTCGGTCCGCATGACGAGATCGCGAACCTGATCTTCGCTACCGGCTTTTCCGGCCATGGGGTCATGCATGCGCCCGCCACCGGCCGCGGCGTGGCCGAACTCGTCACGCGGGGCCGGTTCGAGACAATCGACCTTTCGCCGCTCGGCTATCACCGCATCCGCTCGGGCACGCCGCTCCGCGAGACGGTCGTCTACTAGCAACAGGAGTGCCTGAGCGATGAACCCTGCCTTCGAGAAGCTCCATCATATCTGCATCGTCGTCCACGATATCGACAGGACGCAGGCCTATTACGAATCCATCGGCATCGGCCCCTGGGTCGCCTACCCTCCCCTGACGGAATACGAGGAGCTGAACGTTCCGAATCCAGTCGCCTTCAACAGGATGCAGTACCGCGTCTGCGATCTGCCCGGCATCCAGCTCCAGCTTTGCCAGCCGAGCGACGATCCGAGCCCGCAGCGCGAGCATCTGGATACCAAGGGCGAAGGCGTGTTCCATCTGGGCTTCGAGGTGGCGGACGCGGACGCCGCCGAGAAGGCTTCCGGCATCCCGGTGAAGATGTCCGGCCGGCGCGCGAACGGGACCGGCTTCACCTATTACGACACCGCAAGGGATGCCGGCGTCGTCCTGCTCTCCCGCGCGACCAACAAGCCCGGAAGCTGAGCCGGGGAAGCCGCGGCGGCGGCGGATAGCTCTCCGGAAGCGCCGCACGATTGCATTCCGGCCCGTTCCACCGGACTATGCCTTTGACAGGCGCAGCCAGGCGCCACGCCGATTCCCCTGCCCGGAGACAACGATGCCGTCACGCCCGACCGTTCTTTTCCTGCCCGGCCTGCTCTGCGACGCGGCGCTGTGGGCGCATCAGGTCGAGCAGCTGCGCGACCTCGTCACGCCGGTCGTGGCCGACCTGACCCGCGACGACAGCATTGCGGCGATGGCGCGCCGCGCCGCCGATGCCGCGCCCGGCCCCTTCACCGTCGTCGCCCTGTCGATGGGCGGCTATGTCGCCTTCGAGCTCCTGCGCACGGTGGCCGACAGGATCGCCGGCGTCGCGCTCCTCGACACCTCGGCGTCGCCCGACACGCCCGAAAAGGCCGCCGAGCGGCGGGCCGGCATCGCCAGCCTCGCGGCCGGGCGCTTTGCCGGCGTCACGGCGCGGCTTTTGCCGCAGCTCGTCCATCCGGTCCATATCGACGGCCCGGTGGGCGCGCAGGTGCGGGCGATGGCGCAGCGCGTCGGCGGCGAAGCCTATGTGCGCCAGCAGCAGGCGATCCTCGGCCGCCCGGATTCGCGTCCCCTCCTGCCGCGGATCGGCGCGCCGACACTGGTGGTCGTCGGCGCGCAGGACGTGCTGACGCCGCCCTCCGAGGCCCGGCTGATGCATGAGGGGATTCCGGGCGCCACGCTCCACATCGTGCCCGATTGCGGGCACCTGCCGCCGCTGGAAAAGCCCGATGAAACGACCGCGCTGCTGCGCGACTGGCTGGCACAGGCTGTCCTGCCGACGGCGTGAAGCGCCGCGTGCCTTACGCCGTCACCACGCGGCGCGGTAGATGGCGAGTGCGTCGGCTTCCGCGACCTCGCGCGGGTTGTTGACGAGCAGCCGCTGCTGCTTCATTGCGTCCGCCGCCATCTTAGCCAGCGCGCTTTCGGGTATGCCGACGTCGCGCAGCCGTGGCTGCAAGCCCGCCCGCCGCGACAGCGCCGCCAGTTCCTCGATGAAGGCGGCGCACCGGCCCTGCACGCTCTCCTCCCCCTCCAGATGCGGGAAGGCGTCGGCCGCGATCTCCGCATAGAGATGCGCCGCATCCGGCGCGTTGAAGCGCAGCACATGCGGCAGCACCAGCGCGTTGGAAAGCCCGTGCGGGATGTGAAAGGTGCCGCCGACCGGATAGGCCAGCGCATGGACCGCCGCCACCGGCGAATTGGCGAAGGCCTGCCCCGCCAGCATCGAGCCGAGCAGCATCGCGCCCCGCGCCTCCAGATCGCTTCCGTCGGCGATCACCCTCTCGATATTGGCGCCCAGAAGCTGAAGCGCCTGCCTCGCCAGCATCTTCGACAGGGGATTGTTGTTGGCGTTCTTAGAGGCATAGGCCTCGATGGCGTGGACCATGGCGTCGATGCCGGTGGCCGCCGTGATCGCCGGCGGCAGGCCGAGCGTCAGCTCGGCGTCGAGAATGGCGATGTCGGGCAGGATGATCGCGCTGGACACGCCGCGCTTTTCCTCTTCGCCGACGGTGATGATCGAGACCGGCGTCACCTCCGAGCCGGTTCCGGCGGTGGTCGGCACCAGCACCAGCGGCAGGCGCGGACCCTTGGCCTGGCCGACGCCCCAGGCTTCGTCGAGGTCCTCGTCCGAGCCGACCAGAAGTGCGACCAGCTTGGCGACGTCGAGGGAGGAGCCGCCGCCGAAACCGGCGACGCCGGTCACGCCGGCGGCCTTGCCTGCCTCGACCGCCTTCATCAGCGTCGCCCGCGACGGATCGGCCTCGACCGCGTCGAACACCGTCACCGTGATGCCGGCGGCCTCCAGCGAGGCGACGGCCGGATCGCACAGGCCGAGCCGGCGCAGGCCGGGGTCGGTGACGAACAGCACTGACGCGCCCAGCCGGGCGCCGGCGATCGCGCCCAGACGCCGCGCAGCGCCAGCCTCGAAGACCACCGAGGGCGTCGTATTGAAGATAAACTGGCTCATCCGGTCCTCCTTGGCCGCCTTTACGGCCGCCATCCTATGCTGCCTTTGCCGGCGGCGAGAAATGAACCTCGCCGCGCTCGATGGTGAACAGGCTGTCGAGCAGCGTCGCCGAATGGACCTGATCGCTCTCCGACAGGAGGATCGTCAGCCCTTCCGCCTTCAGCGAGGCTACGACTTCGATCAGCCGCTGCGCAAGCGCCGGCGCCACGCCCTCGAACGGTTCGTCGAGCAGGAGCAGCGTGCGCCCGACGGCAAGCGCCCGGCCCAGCGCCACCAGCTTCTGCTGGCCGCCCGACAGGCTGTTGGCCTTGCGCTCGCGAAAGCGCGCGATCTCCGGCATCAGCTCATAGATCCAGTCGAGCCGCGCCTCGCTCTCGGGCTTGCCGCAGGCCCAGACCGGCACGAGGATGTTCTCCTCGACCGTGAAGTCGGGCACCAGCTTGCGATCCTCCGGCATGTAGCCGACGCCGAGATTGGCGCGCAGATGCGCGGGCGCGCGCGTCAGGTCCTGCCCGGCGAGCCGGATCGAGCCGCCGCTCACGGCGAGCAGCCCCATGATCGAGCGCATCACCGTGGTCTTGCCGGCGCCGTTGCGGCCGATCAGGCCGGCGAGCTTGCCGCGCTCGACCGAGAGGCTGGCCTTGCGCAGCACCGGCGTGCGGGCGATCGAGCCCGGAATCTCAAACAGCAGCCTGTAGTGATGCACCACGGCGCCAGCCACGCGCGGAGGCGTTATGCCTTGTCGCGCTTGCCCCGCATCAGCCGGCGGTCGTCGAACTCCATCTTGGCGTAGACGACGGGCATGAACCAGGCCGTTCCATTAAAGAAGGGCACCAGCTTGGGCGGCCGGAAATCGAAGGCGGTCGCTCCGGCGTCCGTGTCGCCGAGCATCTGCGCGGCGGCTTTCGCCCCGAGCCAGCGCGCCCAGACCACGCCCGAGCCACAATAGCCGGTCGCATAGACGATGCCGTCCTTGCGGAAGACGCGCGGGATCATGTCCCGATGCATGGCGACATAGCCGAACCAGCTATGCGACAGGCCTATATTACCCAGCTCGGGGAAGATGCGGGCGAGTTCCGCGCGCAGATTGTCGGTCGGCCAGGCGGGATCGCCGGAAAGCGTACCGTCGCGCCCGCCGAAAAGGATGCGCGTGCCATCGGGCGACGGACGGTAGTAGTAGCTGAGCTGACGGCTGTCGCTGTACATCATCAGCGGCGGCATCAGCCGCGCCATCATCTCGGGCGGAAGCTGCTCCGTCGCGATGATGCGGCTGCGAACAGGAACGAGGCGGCGACGCAGCCAGCGATCCGAGGCGTCGGTATATCCGTTGGTGCAGACGAGCACCTGCCCGGCGCGAACCTTTCCGCGCGCCGTGCTCACGGTGAAGCCCGCGCCCTCGCGCTCGACCGACAGCACCGCCGTCATTCCCTGCACCAGCGCGCCCGCGGCCTGCGCCACCTGCAGCATGCCGGCATGGAGCTTGCCCGGATGCAGGCCGCCCACATCCATGCGGACATTGCCGCCGCGGTAGAAATCGGTGCCGATATAGCGATGCTGCTCGGACCGGGGGACGCCGTAGGATTCGATGCCGAGCGACTTGGCGAGCGCCTCCGCCGAGCGGGCCGAGACGTCGTATTCGGCATCGGTCATCGCGCCCGAGAACCGGCCGGTGAGCTGGTAGTCGCAATCGATCCCCTCGTCCTCGACGAACCGGCGCAAATCCTCACGCGCGGCCTTGCCTTCGGCCAGGATGCCCAGCGCCGTCTTCTCGCCAAACTTGCGCGTCAGCTCGGCATGGGAGGGACGGATGTTGCCGCTGGTGATGCCGCCATTGCGGCTCGACGCGCCCTCGCCCGGGTGCTGGCGGTCAAGCACCAGCACCGAACGGCCGGCGCGGGCGAGAGGGATCGCCGCCCCAAGCCCGCTATAGCCGGCGCCGACGACCAGCACGTCGACCTGCGCCGGCAGGTCCTGCTCGGGCAGCGCCGGCAGGGGCGCGGCTTCCCACCAGTAGGGCGTGGACTTCACGGATTCGGCGGTCATGGCGGGAACCTCGGGACAGGCGCGTTCGCGAAACGGGGAAGGTCAGGCGGCGGTCAGCTTCTCGATGCCGTACAGCGCGTTGACGACGAGAAGCGCGACCACGGCGATCAGCATCTGGATGGTCGAGATGGCGGCGATCGAGGGGTCGAACTGGTTCTGCATGTAGCTGAGCATCACCACCGGCAAGGTGTTCGTCGTCGACGAGCCGAAGAAGAAGGACAGCGGCAGGTTGTCGAGCGAGATCAGCACGGCGAACATGCCTCCCGCGAAGATGCCGGGGCGGATCATCGGCATCGTCACATGCCAGAAGGTCTTCCAGCGCGAGGCGCCGAGCACGGCGGCCGCCTCCTCGAAATCGGGCGGCACCGCGCGATAGACCGCAAGCACGGTGCGCGCGATATAGGCAATCGACACCACGGTATGGGTGATCAGCAGCGAGGTGAACGACACGCCCATCGACAGCGCGGACAGCATGTAGAGCAGCGAGAAGCCGAGCACGATCGCCGGCACCGAGATAGGCGCCAGAAGGAAGGTCGAGACGGCGTTGGCGGCGACGCTTTGCGAGCGCGCCGCCCACAGCGCCGCCGGAACGCCCAGCATCGCCCCCAGGACGGCCGAAGCGACGGCGATCTGGATGCTGACCTTCAGCGACTGCATGAACGGCGCATAATCGAAGACGCGCTCATACCATTGCAGGCTGACCCCCGGCATCGGGAAGGCGATATAGGTCGCGCTGGAGAAGGAGATGACGACGACCACCAGGATTGGCAGCAACAGGAACGCCATGAAGGCGAGGACGTAGATGCCGAGGCCAAGGGCGACGTAATTTCGCCGCTCGCGCCGGCGCGCCGGTGCAGCGGGCGCGTTCATGCCTTTACTCCCTTGCGACGAACGAGACGCAGTTGAATGACGAGTGCGATGACCGAGCACAGCAGCAGGATGTTGCCCATGGCCGCGGCGAAGGCCACTTCCTGCGTGAGCGTGAACTGCTGGTAGATCAGCAGCGACAGGGTGGTGACCTTGCCCCCGCCGAGAAGCAGCATCGTCAGGAAGCTGCCATTGGTCAGGACGAAGACCAGGATGCAGCCGGTGGCGATGCCGTCGAGGCTGAGCGGCAGCGTGATGCGGTAGAACGCCTGCCACGGGCTGGCGCCGAGGATCTGCGCCGATTCCTCGAGCCTCTGGTCGATGCCCTGCAGGACGGCGGTGATCGAAAGCACCATGAACGGCACCAGCACATGCGCCAGTCCGATATAGACCATCAACTCGGTGTCGACGAGGCGCAGCGGCCGCGCCACCAGGCCCCATTCGACGAGCCAGTTGTTGATGAGGCCCTTGCGCGCGAACAGCACGGTCCAGCCGAAGGTGCGCATGATGATGGACGTCAGGAGCGGCGCGATCAGGCAGAAGACGATGACCGTGTTCCAGCGGCCGGCATAGCGGACCATGAAATAGGCAACCGGATAGCCGAGCAGGAGGCAGACCACCGTGGTGATGATCGCGACCTTGAAGGTCTCGATCACGACCCCTGCGAAATAGGCGTCGGTCAGCAGCTTGATGTAGTGCGCCAGCGTCAGGCCGCCCTGGCCGTCGTCGAAGGCGCGCATGATGTTGGACCCGAGCGGCAACAGGAAGAAGCCGCACAGGAACAGCACCACCGGCACCGCCCAGACGGGGCCGAGGCGACCGACCTCTGCCGTCCGCCTGCGACGTCGCGGCGCCACCAGTCCCGGGGCCTGCACCGCGCCCGATCGGACATCCGCCATCACGCAGCCTCCGCCGGCAGGACGATCGAATAGCGGGGATTGAAGGTCAGGCCGACAACGCCGTCGGCCGGCGCCTCGATCGGCTCGTCGGCATAGACGTAGACGGGCTTGTCCGAACCGTCGACGTCGAGCTCATAGGCATAATAGCTGCCGCGGAACACCGTCGCGCGCATCCGCGCCGGTATTCCTTCGCCTTGGGCGCCGATGCGCATCCGCTCGGGACGCAGTGCGACCCTGATCCGGGCGCCCTCGCGCACGCCCTCGTCGGCGGCGACGCTGACCAGCGCGCGGGAGCCGTCGAGACGAACCGGAATCCTGCCGTCAGCGGCCGGCCCCGTCACCTCGCCGGGGAGGATGTTCGCCGTGCCGAGGAATTCGGAAACGAAACGCGTGCGCGGCTGCTCGTAGACCTCGATCGGCGAGCCGATCTGCACGACGCGCCCGGTCGACATCACCGCGATGCGATCGCTCATGGTCAGCGCCTCTTCCTGGTCGTGGGTGACGAGGATGGCGGTGATCCCGAGCTTCTTCTGAATCTCGCGCAGCTCGAACTGCATGCTTTCGCGCAGGCTCTTGTCGAGGGCGCCGAGCGGCTCGTCGAGCAGCAGGATCGCCGGGTCGGTCACGAGCGAGCGCGCCAGCGCGACGCGCTGCTGCTGGCCGCCGGAAAGCTGATGGATGGAGCGGTCGGCGAACTTGTCCAGATGCACCAGCCGCAGCATCTCCGAGACGCGGGCGCCGATTTCGGCGGGCGCGCGCTTGTGCATCTTCAGACCGAAGGCGATGTTCTCCGCCACCGTCATGTGTGGAAACAGGCTGTAGTTCTGGAACACCATGCCGAGGCCACGCCTGTGGGGCGGAAGCTCGGTCACGTCGCGGTCGCCGATGAAGACGCTGCCGGTGTCGGGCATCGAAAAGCCGGCGATGATGCGCAAGGTGGTGGTCTTGCCGCAGCCGGACGGCCCGAGAAGCGCCATCATCTCTCCCGGCTGCACCTCGAGCGACAGCGGGGAAAGGGCTTGAACGGAACCAAAGCTCTTGCTGATCTGGTCCAGCCGCAGGGGGAGTGATTGCCGCATTGTCAGCCTTCCGTTCAAAAGCACTATAGATGGCGGTCGAGTTGCACCACGCCGATGATCCACATCACCTGGACCACCGCGTCCGTGGTGTTGCTGAAGCTGTGCTCGAGCGCGCTGTCGAACACGAAACTGTCGCCCTCGCGCAGCCGCGCCTTCTTCCCGTCCACGGTCAGGAGGAGCTCGCCCGAAAGGACCATCCCGCCCTTCTCGGCCGGATAGCTGAGGGCGGTATTGCCCGAATGCCCCCCCGGGTTGATGTGCAGGATCATGATCTGGAGATTGTGATGACCGCTCGACGTCAGTAATTCCTTACGCAAGGTGCCGAGCTCCAGCACGGGGCGCTGATCGGCACGGCGAACGAAGTCCGGCTCCTTGGGATCATCGTCCCGAACGATCGACACGTCGCGGAACACCGCCGACACGGGCGCGCCGAGCGCACGCCTTATGGCGGTGAGCACGCGCACCGACGGATTGGCCAGATCGCGCTCGATCTGGCTGATCATGCCGACGGAAACGCCGGACTCCTGGGCCAGCTCCTGAAGGGACCATCCCTTGTCATGGCGCAGGCGGCGCAGGATGACACCCACGCCGTCCGTTTCCCGGAATGAGTCCCTGAGCAACTCGGCATCGCCATTGGCCTGGACCGCGGTCTTCGACTTATCCGTCATGCAGTGTCCCGATTTGTTCTGCCTCGGCCTGTCTTTGCAGCGGAGAAGGCACCCCGCCCCGACCTTCGTGCCGGACGGAAAGGCTGGTCGTCGGATCATGAACCGAAGCATTTCGGATTTCAATGAAAAATTTCAGTGAACGCTCTAAATTTCAATATTCAGCGATTCCTGAAAAAACAGGACGGCCCGGAGCTGAAGGGGGCGTTACGAAATTCACGTCGCACAACATTGATTTATAACGATAAAACGTAGTTTTTGCGAACATGCACGTTAAGTTCGCTTTAAAGGACAGTTCATTGTGCATTTGCTCACTATTGATGCACTGCACCAAAAAATTAGATAAATTGAAAAAGCCCTTGCCAGTGATTTCAATATATGGAAATTTGAACAGGTCGCAGGTGCGGCCCAACAAGCGGAGAAGCCTCATGAGGAAACTAGGCAAGAGCATTATCGCAGGGGTGGCGGTTGCATCGCTCTCCGGCGTCGCCACGGCAACGGCTGCGGACCTGACGGTCGGCGCGTTCGGTGGGCTTTGGGAGAAGAGCTTGCGCGAGTGCGCCATCGCGCCATTCGAGGCGGCGACCGGCAAGACCGTCGAGGTGACGCTGGGCGCGCCCGTGCAATGGATGAACCAGATCACCGCCAGCCCGGACAACCCGCCCCTCGACGTCATCTACATGCCGTCCGACAACGCCTTCGAGGTTGTCCAGCGTGGCCTCGCGCAGAAATTCACCGAGGAACTCGTTCCGAACATGAAGGAGCTGACGCCCTATTTCGCCGAGATCGGCGACGGCTACGGCGTGGTTCACAATTACGGCGCCATGGGCATCATCTACAACAAGGAAACGGTGACCGAGCCGCCCGCATCCTGGGACGACTTCGTCAAGGGCACGCTCGCCGGCAAATGGGTCGCGGCCATGCCGTCGATCAACTATCCCGGCGCGACCAGCGTCAATATCTGGAATTTCTCGCAGCTTAACGGCGGCGGCGTCGACAATAGCGAGCCGGGCATCAGCCTCATCAAGGAGATGCAGGCCAGCGGCAATCTCGAGTTCTGGGCCGACCCCAACCAGGTGCTGAACGGGCTCCAGACCGGCGAGTTCGACCTTGCCATGTATTGGGACGGTCGCGCCTGGGCTTTCATCGACGACGGCAATACCGAGAAGTTCAACTACGTGAACCCGACCCCCGGCTCGGTCGCGGCGATGACCTGGATACAGGTGGTCAAGAATGCCGATCCCCTCGCCTGGGAATTCGTCAACTCGACGCTGAGCAAGGAAGTTCAGGGTTGCTTCGGCAGCTCCATCCGCTACGGCGTCGGCAATGCGAGCGCCGAGTTCGATCCGGCCGTCGCGCACCATATCACCAAGTTCGACGAGCTGGCCTTCCCGCCCTTCGCGGAGATCAGCAAGGTTCAAAACGCCTGGATCGAGACCTGGAACAAGGAAATCGGCCGCTGATGCGTCCTCCGGGCGAGGCGGACAGGCCTCGCCCGGATCAACGGTCTCCCTCAATCAAGATTTACAAGCATAGGGGCTGATCCGCCGGACAGCCCCAAAAAGGAATGCGAGATGGCATATCGCATAGGCGTCGACATTGGTGGCTCCTTCACGGACTTCGCTCTTTTCGACGAGGAAACCAAGACCCTGAAAAGCCTGAAGACCTTTTCGTGCCCCGACAAGCCGGGTGCGGAGGTTCTGAAGGGGATCGAACTGGCGCAGGAGCGGCATGGCATCGCCCCGCAGGACATCTCCTACTTCACGCACGGCACCACGGTCGGCATCAACACGGTCATCCAGCGCAAGGGCCTGAAGCTGGCGCTGTTCGCGACCGAGGGCTTCGTCGACGTGCTGGAAATCGGGCGACTGAAGATTCCCGACATGTACAATCTGCTGTCGAAGCGTGCCGCGCCGCTGATCCCGCGCGACATGGTATTCCCCATTCCCGGCCGTCTCGATGCGCAGGGCGAGGAGCTTCTGCCACTGGATGAGAAGGCGGTTTCCGCCGCGATCCGGGCAGCGGTGACGGCGTCCGCCGAAGGCATCGTCATTTCCCTTCTCCATTCCTATCGCAATCCCGCCCACGAAGAGCGCGTCAAGGCTCTGGTCGAGGCAGAGGCCCCCGGCCTGCCGGTCTTCTGCTCCAGCCAGACCTGGCCAATCATCCGCGAATACGAACGCACCATCACCACCGTCATCGGCGGCTACGTCCAGCCGCGCGTCGCCCATTATCTCGGTTCTCTCCAGCAGGCGCTCGCCGACGTCGGCGTGGCGGGCGAGCCGCGCCTGACCAAGTCCAACGGCGGCGTCATGACCGCCGAGCAGGGCAAGTCCGATTGCGTCCAGATGATCCTGTCGGGCACGGCCTCCGGCGTCATCGGGGCCGCTTACGTCGCCAAGGTGGCCGGTATCGACAAGTGCATGAGCCTCGACATCGGCGGCACCAGCGCCGACGTCGCGATCATCATGGATGGCGAGCCGCAATATGGCGTCGGCGAGCTGATCGGCGAGTTCCAGATCTACATTCCCTCGGTTTCGGTCAGCTCGATCGGCGAGGGAGGCGGCTCGATCGCATGGGTCGACAAGCAGAACGTCCTGCGCGTCGGTCCCGAAAGCGCCGGCTCTAACCCCGGCCCGGCCTGCTACGGCCGCGGCGGCGACCGCGCCACCATCACCGACGCCTTCGTCGCCCTCGGCGCCATCGGCCATTCCGACCTTGGCTACAACGCCGTGCAGATCGACAAGGAGGCCTCGCGCCGGGTCGTCGGCGAACTGGCCGACAAGCTCGGCCGCACCGTCGAGGAAACCGCCGAGGCCATCATCGATATCGCCGTGTCGGGCATGTATACCGACGTGTCGGCGCTGGTTTCACGCTTCGGCATCGACCCGCGCGATTTCTCGATCCTCGCCTTCGGCGGCGCCGGCCCGATGCTCGGTTGCTTCCTCGCGCGGGAGCTGAAGACGAAGGAAGTGGTCGTGCCGCCGACTCCGGGCGTGCTGTCCGCGCTCGGCGGGCTGATCGCCGATGTCAAGAATGACTTCCTGTCGACCGTCTATGCCGAAGCCACGCCCGATGCCGCCAGCCTCATTGCCGAGGAATTCCGCGGCCTCGAGGAAAAGGCCGTTGCCTGGCTGCGTGACGGACAGGGCTATACCGACGAGTATGAAATGATCCACTCGGCCGAGATGCGCTATCGCGGCCAGAGCTTCGAGATCGACACCCGGATCGATCCGGAGGCGATCAGGCGCGGCGACATGGCGGCAATCGTCGAGGCGTTTCACCGCGAGCACGAGCGCATCTACGATCATTCCGACCCCGCGGCTGCGGTGCAGATCATCAGCATCCGGCTCGTCATCTCCGGCAAGACGACGAAGCCGGAATTCCCGCGCCTGCCGCTCGAGCCCGGCCCCGCGCCGAGCGCCGGCAAGGTGCAGGTCTGGATGCTGGGCGCCATGCGGGATGCCGGCCTCTACAAGCGTTCCGACCTGCGTCCCGGCCATCATTTCCAGGGTCCGGCCATCGTGGCCCAGGAAGACTGCACGACCGTCGTTCCGCCCGGCAGCGAGGTCACGGTCGACGAGTACGGCAATCTGCGTATTACCGGCGGAGACAAGTGATGAGCATCGATACCAACACCACCTTGCAGGTTCTGGCGAACTATTGCGCCGCTGCCGCCGAGAGCATGGGCTGGACGCTGATGCGCACCGCCTACTCGACCTTCGTCAAGGAAACGGAGGATTTTTCCTGTCAGGTGCTGACGCCCGAGGGCCTGACGGTCGCCTCGCCCAAGACCTTCGGCGCCACCTGGTATACGGGCCTGGACTATAGCGGGGTCATCGACCGCTTCGACTACAAGGAAGGTGACATCTGCATCGTGTCGGACCCCTATTCGGGCTTCGTCGCGACCCATGCGCCCGACTTGCATATGTGGAAGCCCGTCTTCTGGGAAGGCGAGCTGATGTGCTTCGTCGGCAACCACATCCACAACACCGACGTCGGCGGCGCGGTGCCCGCCTCGCTGTCGCGCACGCTGACGGAAGTGCATCAGGAAGGCGTGCGGATTCCTCCCATGCGCCTGATGCGCGATGGCAAGATCAACGAAGACCTGCTGCGCCTCCTTGACATCAATGTGCGTCTTCCCGAGCAGAACAGGGGTGACCTCAACGCGCAGATCGCCTGCGTCAATGTCGGCGAGCGCAAGGTTCACGAGATCATCCAGCGCTTCGGCAAGGAAGGGTTCCGCTCCGGGCTGGGCCAGTTGCTCGACTATGCCGAGGCCCAGGCCCGCTCCGTCATCCGCGACCTTCCCGACGGCGAATATTTCTTCGCCGACTACGCCGACGAGGACCAGGCGAACGGATATCCGGTACGGGTCTGCGCCACGCTCAAGATCCATGGCGACACCATGACGCTGGATTTCACCGGCTCGGACCCCCAGCTCGTGTCGTCGATGAACGTCCCGACCGGCGGCAACGAACGGCATTCGCTGGCGATGGTCGGCGTCGTCTACGCGCTTTACTGCCTCGACCCGACCATCATGCTGAATGCCGGCCTCGTGCGGCCGGTGCGCGCGGTCCTGCCGGAAGGTTCGGTCATGAACCCCGTGCATCCCGCCGCGGTCGGCATGCGCAGCCTGATGTGCAACCTGTCGCAGACCGTGACGATAGGCGCGTTCTGCCGTGCGGCGCCCGGCCGGATGCCGGCCTCGCCGGGCAGCGGCCTGTCGCTGATGAACGTCAAGACCTCGACCCGCGACGGTCGCCCGATCATGGCCTCCATCGGCCCGGTCGGCGGCGGCGCCGGCGGCGGTCCGAAGTCGGACGGCGCCGAAGGGTGCGGCGCCAACATGTCCTTCCTCAAGAACACGCCGGTCGAGATCAACGAGGCCGAGGTGCCGGTGCGCATCCGCCGCTACGGGCTGGTGCCTGATTCGGGCGGCCCGGGCTTCTATCGCGGCGGCTCTGGGCTCGAGATGGAGTTCCAGCTCTTCGCGCCGCAGTCGATGGTGACGGCGAGAAACCGCGACCGTTCGCGCTTCACCGCCTGGGGCCTCGCCGGCGGGAAATCCGGCAAGCCGTCGCGCTTCGCCCGCAATCCCGATACGCCCGGCTGCGTCGAGCTCGGCTCGACCGACGTGGTCAACTGCGATCCCGGCGACATCATCCTCATCCAGGGTCCGGGCGCGGGCGGCTATGGCGATCCGCTCACGCGGCCGGTCGAGCAGGTCCAGCTCGACGTGGCGCGCGGCTTCGTGTCGCGTGAAAGCGCGGCGGCCGACTACGGGGTGATCATCGGCGAAGACCTGAAGGTCGACGACGACGCCACGGCGACCTTGCGGGCCAGCAGGGCGACCGCCCCGGCCGACCCGGCGGCTTTCGGGCATGGCGCGGCCCGCGTCGCCTATGAGCATGTCTGGACGCAGGCGCGCTATGAGGCGCTGACGCATGTGCTTTCGCAGATTCCGGTGACCTGGCGCTACTTCATCAAGCACCAGATCTTCCGCGCCGTGGGCGATATCAGGCCTGCCAGCGAAACCGACGGCAGCGACATCTATACGATCTATGCCGACATCGCCCGCCGCTATTCCGAGCTTCCTGCCATCGACGGCAGGCAA
>Ga0172382_10007424_pt1 | contig 15565 bp, 11 predicted proteins | sample Leawel138RmetaG_FD_122245 | JGI IMG/M metagenome (GOLD analysis project Ga0172382, IMG submission 122245) | Leachate microbial communities from a municipal landfill in Southern Ontario, Canada - Leachate well 138R metaG | ecosystem: Engineered > Solid waste > Landfill > Unclassified | place...
AAAGTAAACGATGTGGACAAGGATTTTGGAGCTGTAATTTCCCGTTCGAGAGGAGTTGCAGACGGAATGAGCAAAGGCGTGCAGTTTTTGATGAAGAAAAACAAAATCGACATTATTGAGGGCTTCGGGAAAGTAAAAGCAGGAAAAAAAGTTGAAGTCAAAGACAAAGACGGAAAAACAACCGAATATTCTGCTGAACACATTATTATTGCCACAGGAGCAAGGTCAAGAGAATTACCGAATTTACCACAGGACGGAAAAAAAGTTATTGGTTACAGACAAGCAATGACTTTGCCTGAACAACCGAAAAAGATGATTGTGGTTGGCTCGGGAGCCATCGGAGTGGAGTTTGCCCATTTTTATAATTCGATGGGAACCGAAGTTACGATTGTTGAATTTATGCCGAATATCGTTCCGGTTGAAGACGAAGATGTATCAAAACAATTTGAACGTTCGCTTAAAAAAGCAGGCATTAAGATTATGACTAATTCTTCGGTTGAGAAAGTGGATACTTCGGGAAAAGGCGTAAAAGCAACCGTTAAAACCGCAAAAGGAGAGGAGATTTTGGAGGCAGATATTTTGCTTTCTGCTGTCGGAATCAAATCAAATATCGAAAATATCGGATTGGAAGAAGTCGGAATCAAAACCGATAAGGATAAAATTTTAGTAAATGATTTCTACCAAACCAATGTAGCAGGATATTATGCGATTGGAGATGTCGTTCCGGGACAGGCATTGGCTCACGTAGCTTCAGCAGAGGGAATTTTATGTGTGGAAAAAATCGCAGGATTACACGTAGAATCTCTTGATTACGGAAATATTCCGGGTTGTACCTATGCAACACCCGAAATCGCATCGGTTGGACTTACAGAGAAAAAAGCCAAAGAGGCAGGATATGATATTAAAGTCGGAAAATTCCCATTCTCTGCATCAGGAAAAGCCAAAGCTGCAGGAACACCTGACGGATTTGTAAAAGTTATTTTCGATGCAAAATACGGAGAATGGTTAGGTTGTCACATGATTGGAGCAGGAGTTACCGATATGATTGCAGAGGCTGTTGTAGCTCGTAAATTGGAAACCACAGGACACGAAATCCTGAAAGCTGTTCACCCTCACCCGACTATGAGTGAGGCTGTAATGGAGGCAGTAGCTGATGCTTACGGAGAAGTGATTCACTTGTAAGATTTGTTTAAAGTTTAAGGTTCAATGTTTAAAGTTTGAACCGTATAATAAAAACCCTCAAAAGGAAAATCTTTTGAGGGTTTTTTGATATGAAGTCCAAAAAAAGGGAGCTTTATATAAAGCTCCCTTTCTTATTGATTATGTTTATGGGAAATTATTGTTTCACAATTTTTTGAGTGAATGATTTACCGTTTGAAGTAGCGTTAAGGATGTAAATACCTTGAGCTAAATCTGAAATATTGATTTGAGCATCATTTACTCCAACAGCAACTTGTTTTACAGTTCTACCGTTAAGATCTGTGATAGTTACGTTGTCAATTGCATCTGCTGAGTTAGCAATGTTGATAACACTTGTAGCAGGGTTTGGATAAACTGAGAAGTTTGAAGCGAAATCGTTAACCGATGCTAATCCATTATTAGTTACTGCAGGGTATCCATTACCTATACTATTCGCAACTCCACAATTTCCTGCTTCGTTAATAATAATAATATAGGCACCACTCTCTGTAGCTGTCCAAGTTATAGAACAAGAACTATCGGCATCTACCCCATAAGCCACAACGTCTCCGTTTGGTGCTAAAATAGTAAAATCTAAAGCCCAAGTTCCTGCTCCAGGACCATTACATGTGCTAAAAGTATATTCATTTCCTTGAACGAATCCATCTATGGTATAGGCTTCAGAAGCATATACTTCAAAAGCTGTAATTTCATTTGTTGCACCCTCAGTGGCAGGAGCACCTCCAGCAGTGTTAAAATCAGTCCAAGGACCTGCTGCATAAGCTAAACAATAATCTCCGCTAAACTCAGAAACACCATAAAGAGTTACAGTAACATTATCCCAAGTTGCTTCAGTTTCCGACAGATACAAATTTGCCAACCTAACAACAGTTGTAGCGGTAAAGGTAATAGGAGTATCAAGTGTTACCATTCCAGAAATAGTAGTCCCGTCATTATTTGGCCAAGTGTACCACTGCTCTGCCCCAATAGCAGTATTACTGCTACCTCCTACATACAATAATCCTCCCGTACCAAAAGCTGACGTTGGAGTAATATAAATAGAAAGCTCTTCTGCCGGAGTAGTTCCCGATACTTTGGTAGCTGTAATTTCAACAGCTGTAAGAGTTCATTCTAACGTACCGCCCACATAGATATTATATCCATTAGCATCCTCTAAAGTCACTCCATCTTGTGTAGCTTCTAATTGATCTTGAGTCCAAGTTACCTGTTGTGCATTAGCACCCATAAAAGTAGCCGATAAAAATGCTACCGATAGTAATAATTTTTTCATAGTATTTTTTTTTGATGTTAAACTTGGGGCTAAATTACAAATAATAAAGAGTGCCACAAGCACTCTTTATGTTAAAACTTTGTTAACAGAAATTTTTATTGCTGTTGTGCTTCTTTTTCAGCTTGTTGCTTCATGGTTTCGTTGGCAGTGATAGCAAATTCTACCCGTCTGTTTTTGCTTCGTCCTTCAACGGTTGTGTTATCAGCAATAGGGTCTGCAATACCCATTCCTTTGGTCACAAAACGAGAAGCTTTCAGCCCTTTGCTCACCAAATAATCTTTTACGGAAGCTGCTCTTTGTTCAGAGAGTTTTTGGTTAAAATCTACAGAACCCGTGCTGTCTGTATAACCATAAATTTTGATGTCGGTTTCTGCATATTCGGTGAAAACCGGAATAAGTTTGTCCAGATTGGCTTTGGCTGTTGAGGTTAGCGTAGCTTTGCTGATTTCAAAATTAACCGAGCTTTCACCCAACACCAACTGAATTCCTTCATCTACACGAACTACATCTGCTCCGGGAAGTGCTTCTTCGATTTTCTGAGCCTGCTTGTCCATCTTATTTCCGATAACCCCTCCTGCAACACCACCAACAGCACCTCCGATGATAGCTCCAAGAGCCGTATTACCGCCTTTCCCGAGGTTGTTTCCGAGGATACCTCCTATAACCGCACCCGAAGCAGCACCAATTGCCACTCCTTTTTGCTCGTTGCTTGCGTTTTGTACTGCATCACAGCCCGTAAACACAGACCCTGTCAGCACAGCCAAAGCGACTAAAGATATTTTTAAATTTTTCATAGGTTGATTGAGATTTTATTGTTTGACAAATTGATATACGACTTCGATATTTTTTCCTCCCACATTCACATTATCTACAAGTTGGAAAGAGGTTTCGGTTTGGTTTCTCACTTTCAGGAAATAACCTTGGGTTACGTTTTTGGCTTTGTCGCCTTCGGTAATTTTCAGGGTAAAATCGCCTGTTTTGGTAATCGTCCAGACAATCGGGCTGCTGAATGCAGGACAGCCGGATTTGGCAAGCTCCATAGTTCCTTTATTATTATTCGGAACAAAATTCCATTTACTTCCTTCAAAACACTTTGCTTCTGCAATGTTGAAAGAGTTTACTTTGATGTAATCTGAACCCGTGTAATTCACATTTGTGATGGTCCAGCTTCCTTTGATTCCGTCCTGAGATTTGATGTCTTTGGTAGCCTTACACGAAAACAACATCCCTACGGATAAACATAAAAAGAGTACTTTTTTCATCTTCGATATTTTTAGATTAAAATTTTCTGCAAAATTAGTGCAAATCCTGTACCAGAAGAAAATATTTTATCAAGTTTCTAACTTTTCCAAAGTTTGAAACTTCGGAAAAGTTTATATCCCTGAAAACACTCCTTGAAACACCAAAACGGCATTTCCTGTCAGAAACACCCCGTTATACCCGTCATTCGGTTCAAAAGCAACCGTAAGGCTGCCTCCCTGAACCTTTATATCGACACGATTTGAAGTGGTTTTTCCGGTTTTGTGCATCGCAATAGCAACAGCTGTAGCACCCGTTCCACACGAAAGTGTTTCATCTTCCACACCTCGTTCGTAGGTTCTTATGGCAAAAGTGTTTTCTGAGATTTGCACAACGAAATTCACATTGCTGCCTGCTTTTCCGTATAAATCGCTGTAACGGATTTCGGCTCCGTGGGTTTTTACGTCAAGTTGTTCCAAATCTTCCACAAATTCCACATGATGAGGCGAACCCGTATCTAAAAAAACATAGTTATCAGAAATTTTTACCTCCTCTACATCTTTCATCTGAAGCGAAACTACATCTCCATCAATCGTTGCAAAATGCAATCCGTCTGTGGCGATGAAAGTCGTTTGGTTTTCGATGATTCCGAGGTGTTTGGCGAAAGCTACGATACATCGTCCTCCGTTGCCACACATCGAACTTTCGTTTCCGTCTGAATTGTAATAAACCATCCTGAAATCGGTCTGAGCATCGTTTTCCAGCAGGATAAGTCCGTCTGCTCCAATCCCGAAACGCCTATCGCAGAGCTTAGCAACGAGCTGTGTATTTTCTTTCGGAAACGAATTATCACGGTTGTCAATCATTACAAAATCGTTTCCGGTGCCTTGGTATTTGTGAAAAAAAACCTCACCCCCTAACCCCCTCTCCAAAGGAGAGGGGGAAACGAAACCCTTACTGTTTTCCTGTATTTTTTGTTTCATTTGTTGAATACTATTATCCTAAATCTGCAATCAAAAATCGTTAATCATCAATCTTAAATCAAAAAAGTCTTAATACTTAATACTCAAATCTTAATACTTACTTCCCAATTCTATTATCTCTAAATTCCCGATTTGGTCTTTGTCGATTTCAAACCGCAACATGGTTCTCACTTGGTGCATTCCATAAATTCCGGCTGCTCCCGGGTTCAGGTGTAATAAATTAAAATCCTTGTCGTAAATTACTTTTAGGATGTGAGAATGTCCGCAAATAAAAAGTTTTGGTGTCTCTCTTTTTAATTCTGCCAAAACCCGCTGGTTGTATTTTTTCGGATATCCTCCGATATGGGTCATATAGACTTCAACATCTTCACAAACAAAACGGTTGTCCAGCGGGAACTCCATTCTTGCTTTGGTATCGTCAATATTTCCGTAAACAGCCCGAAGCGGTTTCAACTTTTTTATCGTATCGGTTACTTTTAAATCTCCGATGTCTCCTGCATGCCAAACCTCATCTGCCTGATTGACGTATTTCAAAATCTTGTCGTCTATATAGCTATGTGTGTCTGAGAGTAAGAGAATTTTTTTCAAAACAGATAATTTGGTTTATCTGCAAAATTACGGATTTTCTCTCGAATAATCTTTGTGTGTCCCGAAGCCATAGGTTATTCCAAAACCGAAATGGCTGTTTCGGGAAATGTCTCCGTAGAGTTTAAAACCAATGCTTCTTCCAAAAGCTACTTTCTCTTTTCCCACAGGAATCAACCCGTAATAGGCTCGAAATCGCTTTTTTCTGCCCTTAAACAATTTATAGTTCAGCTCAAAAGGAAAGCCAAAATAGTTTTCGTGTTCAAAGGTATAACCGCCTTCCCTTTTTTGATAAAAATCTCGGTTGTAATAGGCAATTCCTCCCGAAAAGCTAAAAGAACTGCTTTTGAAAACATAGCGTTTCCCGTATAAAACTCCGTATTCTAAAACAGTTTCACTACGTCTCAATAGCAGTAAAGAATAAGGAAATAAAAGTAGGTAGCTTGTTTTAGCTCCATAAGCAGATGAAAATCTTGCCGTGAGCAAATCATCTTTGTTGAACTGAAAATTCAGATTCACACCTATGGCAGTTGTAAGATTATTACTTCCTCCAACACCTACATACATCTCCCCAAAAATTATCGAATTGGATTCTACAACAATATCTTTTCCAAATGATAACGAATCTGTTTCTGTGTTTTGAGCCAATCCGAAAAACGGAAGTGCTATTAAAAAAAGTAAGGTAGATTTCATCTGTTTTGCTATTTTTTTTCAAATATAATCAAAAAAGTAATGTGGTGTTACTTAGGCTGAATACTCAAAATTCCCTATTTTTGCAACTTAATTTTTTTACGATGAAAAACCCAAAAAGATATACTGTTACAGCTGCTCTTCCTTATACAAACGGACCGATTCACATCGGGCATTTAGCCGGAGTTTATGTTCCTGCTGATATTTATTCGAGATATTTACGTTTGCAAAATCGTGATGTGATTTATATTTGCGGAAGCGACGAACACGGAGTTGCTATTTCGATGAAAGCCAAAAAAGAGAGAATTACACCCGGGCAGGTAATCGATAAATATGACGGAATTATCCGTAAATCGTTTGAAGATTTCGGAATTTCGTTTGATAATTATTCCCGTACATCTCGGGAGATTCATCATAAAACAGCATCGGAATTTTTCAGAAAATTGTATGAAGACGGAAAATTCATCGAAGAAGAAACCGAGCAGTTATACGATGCGAAAGCAGAGCAGTTTTTGGCAGACCGTTTCGTTATCGGAACTTGCCCGAAGTGCCAGAATCCCGAAGCGTATGGAGACCAATGTGAAAAATGCGGAACTTCGCTTAATGCAACCGATTTAATCAACCCGAAATCGACTATTACAGGAACAACACCTGTTCTGAAATCTACAAAACATTGGTTTTTACCTCTGAATGAGTATGATGCTTTTATGAGGGAATGGATTTTGGAAGGACATAAAAACGATTGGAAACCAAATGTTTACGGACAGGTAAAATCGTGGCTCGATGACGGACTGAAACCGAGAGCCGTAACCCGGGATTTGGATTGGGGAATTCCCGTTCCGGTAGAAGGAGCTGACGGAAAAGTGCTTTATGTATGGTTTGATGCTCCGATTGGATATATTTCTTCGACCAAAGAATGGGCTGAAAAAGTCGGAAAAGACTGGACTCCGTATTGGAAAGATAAAGATACCAAGCTCGTTCATTTTATAGGAAAGGATAATATCGTTTTCCATTGTGTGATTTTTCCTGCAATGCTCAAAGCAGAGGGAAGCTATATTTTACCAGACAATGTCCCTGCCAACGAGTTTTTGAATTTGGAAGGAAATAAACTTTCGACTTCTAAAAACTGGGCTGTTTGGCTGCACGAATATTTGGAAGACTTTCCGAATAAGCAAGATGTTTTGCGTTATGTTCTGACAGCCAATGCACCCGAAACCAAAGACAATGACTTCACTTGGAAAGATTTTCAGGCTCGAAATAACAACGAATTAGTAGCAGTTTTCGGGAATTTCATCAATCGGGTTGTAGTGCTTACGCATAAATATTATGACGGAATTATTCCCGAGCCGAATGAATTTACCGAAGTTGATGAGCAGACTTTGACAGAACTCAAAGCCTATCCCGAAGTAATCGAAAGCTCTATCGAAAGATACCGTTTTCGAGAGGCTCTGAACGAAATGATGAATGTTGCCCGTTTGGGAAATAAATATTTAGCAGACGAAGAGCCTTGGAAACTTATCAAAGAAAATCCGGAACGAGTAAAAACACAAATGTATGTGGCTTTACAGATTGCAGCTGCTTTGAGCAGTTTGTGTGAGCCGTTTTTGCCTTTTACGGCTGATAAATTAAGAACTATTCTTCGACAAGCTCAGAATGATGTTACCTGGAACAAAATTTCTCAAAGCTCAGATTTAATCAAAGCAGGACACCAAATCGGACAGGCAGAATTATTATTCGACAAAATCGAAGACGAACAAATTCAAAAACAAATAGATAAATTGGAAGCGACGAAAAAGGAAAACTCCGTTCAGGACATACAAATTGCACCTCAAAAAGAGGAAACTACTTTTGATGATTTCGTAAAAATGGATTTGAGAGTAGGAACCATTCTCGAAGCCGAAAAAATGCCGAAAGCAGATAAACTTTTAGTATTGAAAGTAGATACAGGAATGGATATAAGAACCGTTGTTTCGGGAATTGCAGAACATTTTTCTCCCGAAGAAGTAATCGGAAAAAGAGTTACGATTTTGGCAAATCTTGCTCCGAGAAAACTTCGTGGAGTTGAAAGTCAGGGAATGATTCTGATGACAAACGATGCAAACGGAAAACTTGTTTTCCTCAATCCCGATAAGGAAAATGTTGAGAATGGAGCTACAATAAGTTAATTTAATGTTTAATAAAATGTAAAAACTATGAAATCGAAATTATTATTTGTGCTTTGCACTTGCTTTTTGTTGTTATCTTGCTCTAATGATGACAACAATGGAGTTTCTCTTGACCCTGAAACTTCTATTTCAATGAAAATAAATGGTGTTGAGTATGATTTTCAGAATACAGGATATGGAATTGATTTAGTTCAGGGAGGACATAAGCTAACCCTGTGGATGATGTCATACGATAATCCATATAAAGATATAATCATATCTTTGAAGTTTAAGAAAAAAGGTAAAAATGTTATAGATGTCATTTCCTACACTTCTTATGAAGAACAAATTGTTGATTTACAGTCGATTTCTCTTACAGATGAAGTCTTTGTAAATTCCCAAAACGGATTTAAAGCAGAATTTGAAGCTGTTTTTCAAAATGGAGAGGAGCTAATAATCATTTCGGAAGGAAAAATAAATGTAGTATATGATGAACCTCTTATTGATTTTGAAATTAACTAAAAACAAAATAAATTTCAAACCTTGAAACAAAACATAAAAGTAATCGCTTTTGATGCAGACGATACCCTTTGGGAAAACGAACCCTATTTTGAGGAAATAGAAAAGAAATTTTGTGTATTGATGGAAGATTATCTTTCGCATCAGAGCATTTCACAAGAGGTTTTTCGGATTCAAATTGGGAATTTACCGTTGTACGGCTACGGAATAAAGCCTTATATTATTTCGCTTATCGAAACAGCTATTGAGATTTCGGGAAAAAATCTACCGATTGAAGCCATTGAAAAAATTCTGCAATACGGAAAAGAACTCCTTTCAAAACCTGTTGTTCTGATTGACGGAATCGAAGAAACCCTAAAACAACTTTACGGAAACTACAAACTGATTGTGGTTACCAAAGGTGATTTGCTTGACCAGCACAGAAAATTGCACAATTCGGGATTGGGACCTTTTTTCCATCATATCGAAGTGTTGTCCGAAAAAGCAGATGAAGATTATCTGAAACTTTTAAAGCGATTGGAAATCAAACCGGAAGAATTTTATATGATTGGAAATTCGCTAAAATCTGATATTTTACCTGTTTTGAATATCGGAGGTTATGCTACACATATTCCGTTCAGAACGACTTGGGCTCACGAGCGAATTGATTTTGAAATCAAACACCAAAACTTTAGTTCAGTTGAAAAGGTTTCGGATATACTCGAATTTCTCTAAACGGAATACTAAAGTCTGCCAACTGAGCACTAAAAAAATCGTATCTTTGCGAAATAACAAAAAACACAATAATTATGTATCCTGAAGAATTAGTAAAACCCATGCGTTTGGAGCTTGTTGCTGCAGGCTTTGAGGAACTTTATACGGCACAAGAAGTAAAAAATGCTTTGGAAAAAGAAGGAACTACTCTGGTAGTGGTAAATTCCGTTTGTGGATGTGCTGCCCGAAATGCCCGTCCGGGAGCTAAAATGAGCTTGGATAACGCTAAAAAACCCGACCATCTGGTTACGGTTTTTGCAGGAATGGAAAGAGAAGCTGTTGATGCAGCAAGAGAGCAAATGTTCCCTTTTCCTCCTTCATCTCCGAGTATGGCACTGTTTAAAAACGGAGAATTGGTGCACATGTTAGAACGTCATCACATCGAGGGTCGCCCTGCCGAAATTATCGCAGAAAACCTGAAAGATGCTTATGATGAGTTTTGTTAAAAGCCTCACCCCCAACCCCTCTCCAAAGGAGAGGGGAGTCTAAAAAACGTCCTAATTACAAACCTCACAGATTTTTCAAATTTGTGAGGTTTTTTTCTTTGGAAAACAAAATATGTTAAAAATTTAAGTATCTTGTGCCTACTAAATTAAGTTGCTATGAGGTACTTTTTATTTTCTTTGGTTTTATGCTTTTCGGTTTCGGTTTTTGGACAGGATTACGACAAAAAATGGAACAAAGTCTATGGTTATGAATTAGATGGAAAAACCCTTAGTGCTTCTAAGGAGGTCGATAAGATTTATTCCCGGGCGAAAAAAAACAAAAACGAAGAGCAAATCATCAAGGCTTTTCTCTACCAGTCTAAATTTATATTGGCTCTCGAACACGACGGGCAGACCAAAGTGCTCCAAAACCTGAAGACAGAAATTAGTTCTGCAACCCCTCCTGCTAAGGCTTTTTTGAATTATATCTATGCCCAGTCATTATACGCTTATTTGTCCAAAAATCAATATATGCTCAAGGACAGAACCTCTACCGAAGTTCGCCCTGATGATTTTAAGCTGTGGTCAAAAGAAGATTTTGAAACTGAAATAGAAGCATCTTTCGAAAAAATTATAGCACAGAAAGAGAGTTTAGTAAAAATACCTCTCAAAAACTATCAGGAACTTATCGAATTTGGCAGATTCGGTAAAAACACCAACCGGAATCTCTATGATTTCTTGGTTTTTGAAGCTATCAAGTATTCCAAAAGACCTTATTACTCTCATAAAAATAAAAAATCAGACCCTCTAATTTCCCACAGTTTGGCATCGCCTGAAACTTTTATCAAAACCGATTTTTCTGATTTTAAGCTTCACAAAATTATGCGGTTGTTTCAGGAATTAGAAAGCTATTATTTGGAAAACAACCAAAGAGAAAATCTTGAAAGAGTCTGGTTTGAACGCCTCAAATATCTTACTCTGGCTGATTTATCAGATATAGAGGCTTATCAGAATTTTGCTCAGCAAAGCCAATTTCCTTATTATAAATATGATGCTCTTTTTCGTCAGGCAGAACTTTATCATCAGCTTGGAAACAGAGAAAATAATGGAGAATACCATCACAAAGCCCTTGCCCTTTTAGACAGTGTATTAAACAACAGAAAACAATCGGATGCTTTTTTGGATGGCGAAAAACTGAGAAAAACGATTCTTCAAAAGTTTATAATGATTGAAGCTATCCCCTACCTTTATTACGGAGAAAACAGTCGGGTTTTTGTAAAATATAAAAACATAGACACCTTAAACGGATATTTTTATAAGGTTGAAAATGGTTTTGAGTTTGACTCTGAGTTAAAAACCTACGAACGGGATAGTCTCGTTTTAGGATGGATAAAAACAAAAAAGCCCGAAAAAACTTTCCAAACTCCACTTCCTGACCGGAACGATTATTTATTTAACTCTACCGAAGTTTTACTGCCTTTGTTAGAAAGAGGAACCTATCTTTTTGTAGCGGGTGATGCTATCAGCAAGAAAGAGGAAGATTTCTCCTTCGGATATACCTTTGTTGCTGTTACCGATATTTCGTTCCAGCAAGCGATAATACATGGAAACAATCACTTTAGAATCCTTCACCGAAAAACGGGGCAACCCCTCGAAGGAGCAGCAGTCTATTATAACAACACTACCAAAAAAACAGACCAATGGGGAGAAGTGGCTTTTGAATCTAAAGAAAAAACCAATCGTAGAGATAGTGTTGTCATACAATATCAGGACAATTATTATTCGGAATCGTTTTATGACTATTCCGGATGGAATGGTGATGACGATGAAGAATGGACGGCTTCTGCAGAAATCTATACAGACCGGGCTATTTACAGACCGGGGCAACCTTTATATTACAAAGTTATTTTATACGAAAATAAAAACGGAGAGAAATCTGTGGTGCCTAACGTATATCTAACCGTGGAATTTCAGGATGACAACTATACCGTCCTGCATTCGGAACGAATTAAAACCAATGAATTCGGGTCGTTTTCGGGTGAGTTTATGATTCCGAAAAATATAGCAACAGGAGATCTGACCATAGAAGTTATGGAAGATGACGATTATGAAAATGATGAAGCCTATGATGAAGAGGAAGACGAACACCCGTTTTGGGATTATGTTGATTTTAACACAGAATATCTGTCTGTAAAAGTAGAAGAATACAAACGTCCGACTTTTGAAATAACATTCATAAAGGAGACAGATAATTATGTCGTTAATGATTCCGTAATTGTCAAAGGAAAAGCACAGAGTTTTTCGGGAGCAATGGTTTCGGGAGCAAACGTCAACTATAAAATTTATAGAAACAGTCGTTATTCCAAACCCTATTACGGAAGTTATCTCTATGACAACGAACAGATTGATTTCGGAGAAGTAATTACCGATTCTCAGGGAAATTTCGAAATAAAATTCAAAGCTATACCTCCCCGGGACGAGATAGAAAAAGACGGTTTACCTGTTTTTACTTATACAGTTTATGCAGATGTTACCGATACGCAAGGCGAAACTCAGGAAGCTAATCATTCCATAAAATTAGGGTATCACAATTTAGAACTGGATTTGAATGTTCCTGAAGAAATAAAGGCAGAAGGCAGTCTTCAGATAACTGCAATTTCCACCAACCTTAACGGAAAATTCATCGCTACTGACCTCAAATTGGAAATCTATAAAAGTGCCGTTCCGAAAAAACTACAATTAGCCAGAAAGTTTAGTATTCCTGAAAGTCCGTCTATTGCGAAAGAAGATTTTGAAGCTTTGTTTCCTTATGAGCCTTATGCAGAACCGGAACTTACGGAGGAAGAACTCGTTTATTCTGAAACTTTCAATACCAACGAAAAAACAACAATCTCTTTAAACAAATTAAAAAACTGGAAATCAGGAGACTATACCGTCAAAATTTCTGCCACAGATGCCTATTCCGAGAAGGAAATTACACAAGAAGGAACTTTTACTCTTACTAATTTATCCGACAATTTGCCTCCGGGTGGAAAAGTATTTCAATATGTAAAAGTCAATAACGATTTCAAAAAAGATGGTTATATCAGATATAAACTGAGCAAAGCGGTTGAAGATAATTTAGTGGTTTTTATAGAGGCTTTTGCTTATACACCGGAAAGAAAAGACCAAAACATTTATAAAAATGTAGTGTCTTTTGACCAAAACCATTTGTTGATAGATATTCCTGTCGAAAACAACTTAGAAGGAAGTATTGAGACTTACTTTAATTTTGCCTGGGAGAATAACAATTACACCTTTACAGACCAACTGTATTTTCCTCCTAAGAGTTTTTATCTCTCGACCGAAGTGGTCAGTATGACTAATAAATTAGAACCTAATGCTTCACAAACCTGGTCGTTTGTTCTTAAAAATCAGGACGGGGAAGGACAAATAGCAGAGGTTTTGGCTTCTATGTACGACAAATCATTGGACGCTTTCGACACAAATGAATGGAGAGATTTAAAGAGAAATTCTTATCGGAAAAATTATTTCCAGTATTATCAATCTGATTACTATCAGGATAAAACTCATTTAAGGGTATATTTCAAAAACTTAGGCACTCCTTATTCGTCACGAAACCTGAAAAACGATCAATTCAACTGGTTTGGTTATCACTTTACCGATTTCAAAATAGACAAAAAATATTATTACGAATTTTTAAAAACCAAAGAGGCTCTCCAAGACACCCGACTTATAACCGGGGTTGTTACGGCAAGTGACGGGTTAGGGCTTCCGGGAGTCAATGTTACCGTAAAAGGAACAACCAGAGGCGTCCAAACAGACCTTGATGGCTATTTTGAAATCAATGCAAACATAGGTGATATTCTGATTCTTTCCTTTACGGGAATGAAAACTGTAGAACTACTATTGGAGTCTCGTTACCAATATGACAACATTATTGAACTGGTTGAGGATAATACATTGGATGTCGTTTATGTAGAAGGCTATAGAACGACTTCCAGAGCTTTATCAAATGTAGCAGCAGTAGCCTCAGAGGAGGGTGATATTGTTTTAGACAACACACATTCTGAGATTGTAGAAGTGTTAAAAGGTCAAGTACCCGGATTGAACATAGTAGCAAGTTCCGGGCAACCCGGAGCAAATGCAACGGTTATCTTGAAAGGCTCCGGTTCTATTAACGGAAAAACAAATCCGCTTTATGTGATTGATGGAGTTCCTTTATCTGAAGAAGATTTCAGAGAACTGAATTCCAGCGACATTGTAGATGTAAGCGTACTTAAAGATGCTGGTGCTACTGCTATCTATGGAGCTCGTGGAGCCAACGGAGTGATTATTATCACTACCAAAAAAGGGATGGAAGCCCTCTCACAAGTGCAGACCAGACAAAACTTAAAAGAAACCGCTTTTTTCTTTCCGCATATTACTACCGATAAAAACGGAAATCTGAGTTTTAACTTCACCTCTCCGGAATCGCTCACGCAATGGAAGTTCCGAATGATGTCACACACCAAAAACCTTCTTTCGGGTTATTTTGAGAGTGTGGTAACTACTCAAAAAGAACTGATGATTCAGCCCAATATGCCTCGGTTTGTTCGGGAAACCGATACGATTATTATTAAAGCCAGAATAGCAAACCTTTCTGCTGATGTTCATAACGGAATGGCGATGTTACAGCTTTTTGACCCGATTACGGGAGAAAATATTGACAAAATAACAGCCAACAAAAACAACGTAAAGTCGTTTGCTACACAACCCAAAACCTCAGAAACATTGAGTTGGACAATCTATATTCCGAAAGGATTACAAGGATTGGAATATAAGATTACTGCTAAAGCAGGCAACTTTACAGATGGAGAGCAAAGCATTATTCCGGTGCTGTCCAGCCGAATTTTTATCACCGAAAGCCTGCCGATATGGGTAAAAGAAAATTCCAAAAAAGATTTCGTTTTCGAAAACCTGAAAAACAACACTTCAGCAACCTTAGAAAATCATTCTTTTACGTTGGAATATACTTCAAACCCAACTTGGATAGCTATTGGTGCTCTTCCGTATTTGATGGAATATCAACACGAATGTTCTGAACAACTTTTTGCCAGATACTACGCTAATATATTGGCTCATAAAATATTGGATGACAACCCAAAAATAAAAGAGGTTTTAGAACATTGGAGCAAGAATCCGACATCGAAGTTAGAACAAAATCAGGAACTCAAAAACATTTTGCTTTCAGAAACTCCGTGGGTTCGTCAGGCTCAGAGCCAGGAAGAACAAAAGAAAAATCTGGCAATTTTGTTTGACGTACAGAAAATGACGACTTCGTCTGCAGAAATTTTAGACAAACTGAAAGAACGTCAGAACTCCTCAGGAAGTTTTAGTTGGTTTGAAGGCGGGAGCGAAAACCGATTTATCACCACTCATATTGCAATCGGATTCGGGCATTTGAAGAAATTAGGTATTTCAGACACAGATACTGATGAAATCACCCAAAATATGATAACCTATCTGGATACGGAATTCCAGAAAACGACGGATACATATTTTTATAACGACTTGCATTATTTATATGCCCGAAGCTTCTATCCGGAAATTCCGGTTTTTGATAATCTGGTCAAAAAAATAGATCAAAGAACCCAATACTTTAAAGAAAATTGGCTTACACTTTCACTTTACGAAAAAGCAATGTTGGCTTTAATTCTGCATCGAAATTCAGACACCAAAACAGCCAAAAAGATTCTGGAGCATTTCAAAGAAAGT
>Ga0172382_10007425_pt1 | contig 15558 bp, 22 predicted proteins | sample Leawel138RmetaG_FD_122245 | JGI IMG/M metagenome (GOLD analysis project Ga0172382, IMG submission 122245) | Leachate microbial communities from a municipal landfill in Southern Ontario, Canada - Leachate well 138R metaG | ecosystem: Engineered > Solid waste > Landfill > Unclassified | place...
AGCGGTTTTCTTGATTTCATTACAGGGAAATACCATATTGACTCCCATGTTGACGGTGTCTTCAACTTCAATTGTCAGTATTCCCGTGTGTCCGTGCAAGTACTGTGCCTCACCTCTGAACCCATAAAACCTGTGTGCGTACTGAAGGTCAAGTGTTGTGAAACTTCTCATATTCGTTCACCTCAAAATTATATATTTACGGGTTTTTTGCTCCCGTATGCGCACATATTTAATTAGCCAAACCGCCGGCATCTTTTATAATCTTATTATATCATTGTTTTATTATTATTGCAAGTACCTGCCGAGTTTTTCTGCAAAAACTTTCCATTTTACTATTAAATATTGATCCTCGCTCATTGTATAACCGTCTTTTTTTCGAAAAAGTTGACTAAAATAAAACCTGTTTTTTTTATTAGAGTGTAACATAATAGATTGTAAAAATTAAAATAGTATGCTATAATTGCAAATAGTATTTTATGGGAGTTTTATCGGACAGTGAATTTGTTATAATGTATATAGTACAGAAATCAGGTATACAAAAATTATAACTATGGAGATGCTGAAAATGAAGAAGAATCCTATCGGTTTTTTTGTAAAAGACAATGAGATGCAAGTGGAAAACGAGATTATGGTGCATGACGAAAAGACTACGGAACCGAGAAAATCCGTGGCAGAAGTTTACTTCCCCGCGAGGCACATGACCCTTTCCTATTACAACGATATGTTCAATCTGAAGGTTGGGGACCTGGTGTATGTGGAAGGAAAACTGGAGGGTCTTCAAGGCAGAGTGGTCAGCGTGAACTATTCGTTCAAAATTAAGCTTTCCGACTACAAAAAGATTATTGCGGTGATTGACACAACGATGAACGGCGATTTCTATTTTGCCGGCTCGCATATGGTTTGTTTTGACGAAAAGACAATGCCATATGATAAGGTGTCAACCTGGTTCAAGCCGCCGAAGACAGAAGAATTCGTAGTTGGGAACGGCGAAAATCATTTTTTGCTTGATGATTTGAGCACAATGAATGTAAGCAAAGATGTTGTAGACCGCGGATTTGATTACTACAACGAAAACCGTGTAAAATATTTGTCAATCGACGGAACTCACGGCAGAGCTATTGTGGACGGCAGCGAAACTTACGAGCTTGAGTTTGAATATAATGACGGTGAAATAAGCAATCTTACCTGCTCATGTTTTTGCTCATTTTCATGCAAACACCAGGTTGCGGCAATGCTGCAGCTTCGTGAAACGCTTGATATAATTGAAAAAAATTACGGCAAAGAATTTGGCAGATACTTCGCCGCGCTGTCAAAGGATATGTACATACAAATGACTGTTGCGAGATATGACATAGGTAAAATTACGTTAACTGTATAATTATTATGATTCTAACAAAAGATTAAATGGAGAGGTTTTTATGAAACTATCACATCAAAAACTTAAAATGATGCACCTTGCGAATATTTTGTTGGAGCAAACTGACGAGGAGCACACCCTGACTGTCCCCCAAATGATTGCCGAGCTTTCAAAGCTGGGCATATCGGCCGAGCGCAAAAGTATTTATGATGACCTTGAATGTCTGCAGCTTTTCGGTCTTGATATTTGTTCTTATAAAACGCGCACAACCAATTATTATATTGCGAGTCGTGATTTTCAGCTGCCTGAACTGAAACTTTTGGTGGATAGTGTTCAGGCATCAAAGTTCATTACTCATAAAAAGAGCATGGAACTTATTTCAAAAATTGAAAAGCTCACCAGCCGCGAGAATGCAAAAAAACTTCGCAGGCAGGTTTTTGTTGCCAACAGAGTAAAGACATTCAATGAACAGATTTACTACAATGTGGATAAGATTCACGAAGCTATTGCAGGGAACAAACAAATTACTTTTAAGTATTTTGATTTGGACGTGAACAAGAAAAAGGTGTATCGGAAAGATGGCTGTACTTATATAGAATCACCTGTTGCTCTCACTTGGGATGATGAAAATTATTACCTCATTACATACAAGGAAAAGTACGACAACTACACACATTACAGAGTGGATAAAATGGAAAACATCCAGCTGACGGAACAATCGAGAGTGCTTACCGACGAACCTTTTGACTTGTCAGTCTATGCAAAAACAATGTTTCAGATGTTCGGCGGCGAGGAAAGCTATGTTTCCATTCAGTTCGACAATGAGTTTGCGAGTGTGGTTTTCGACCGTTTCGGCATTGATGTTCCAATTATAAAATGCGATGAATCTCATTTCATCTGTAATGTGAAAATCGCAGTTAGTCCCCACTTCCTTTCCTGGATTATAAGCTTTGGAAGTCACGCGAAAATCCTTTCGCCCGATTATGTGCAAGAGCAACTATATGAATTGCTTCTGGAAGTACAAAAACAATATGAGAAATAGAATAAGGGTGGATTTAATCCACCCTTATTTTAACAGTTCCAAAACCTGTTCTTTCGGTTTGTATCCGACAGCTCTTCTGACAACTACGCCATCTTTCACCACGGCAAGCGTCGGAATGCTTGTCACCTGAAAAGATGATGCAAGCTCAGGCTCCTCATCCACGTTTACCTTGCCGACGATAAATTCACCGTCTGCTTCGTTTGCGATTTCCTCTATAATCGGAGCAATCATACGGCATGGGCCGCACCATGAAGCCCAAAAGTCAATAAGCACCGGCTTATCCGAGCCTAATACTTCCTTATCAAAGTTTTGTTTTGTTATCTTTAATTCACTCATTTTATCTTCCTCCGTTTATGATTTGTAGTAAAGCATGCAATGGCAAAAGCCTTTAAAGTCCGGATCCTTAATCTGTTCCCTAAATTGCTTGCATATACATTTTGTATCCTCACTTTTCTCTAATACGCAAGGGCAATAACCACCTGTTTTTTCAAGTCCCTCTTTAACAATTTTAACCATTTCCTTATCCGGATTTAAAGTTACAGCCATTTTTAAAGCCTCCTTTGTGTAAACTTTTATATCTTATGACTTTATTATATACGTTTTTTTGTCGAAAAACAGTGACTTAGTCACATTATAAAAAATTCCCCCGTTCGGGGGAATTTTTCAACACATATCTTGAAGTGTTTTAATATCTTTTAATATTATTGTGCCTCTTTTCATTTCAACAAGGTTATCATGAGAAAATTTTTTAAGCATCCTTGCCACAACCTCACGGGCGGAATTAATGTTTTTTGCAATCTCTTCGTGAGTCATCTTAATTTCAATATTTCCATTTCTTTCGTATTCGGAAATAAGAAATGTGGCGAGCCTTTTATCAAAGCCTTTAAATATCATCTGCTGCATGGTGAACATAACAGAAGAAAATCTGCTGGTCAAAAGCTCATACATAAAGCATTTTACATAGATATTTTCCTCGGTCAGCTTGGAGAAGACCCCCGCATTTAAAATAAGCAGTTCACAGTCAGTTTCCGCCACTATCTGCGTGTCAAAAGTAATCTGGCTGATTACGCAGGACGCGGACAAAACGCAAACGTCAAAAGGCTCCATTTTAAACAGAGTTATTTCTCTGCCGTCTTCAGACATTATATATGCTCTTACCTCACCGCTGATAATAAACAGCTGCCCCAAACAATCGTCGGAAGATGCGAAAATTATCTGCCCTTTTTTATAAGATTTTCTTGTCCAATATGTACAAATAGTCTTTTTTTGTTCCTCTGTCAGATGGTTGTAGTATGGAAGCTTTTCTAAAAATTTCTCATTCATTACCGCTCTTCCTATGTTTTAAACAAAAAGATTATGCTTTCCACAGTCCGTGTAAATTACAATATTCGTATACTGCCTCAACCTGGTCTCCTTCACAGAGAGAGAAGCAAACCTTCGGCTCGTCGCCCGGCTTTAACTGTTTTCTCTGATTGCCCTGTTTTGTCTGGAGAGAAACCCACTCGATGTAATGTTCTTCAAGCATTGGATGCGGAACCGCGCCTACCGTAACATAAACCTTATTGTCCTTAACTTCATAAACAGGAACATGTTTCTCTAAAGACGCATCAACAGTTCCGGGAATAAGTTCAGTCATATTCTCCCCGCAACAAACAATCGGCACCCCTGAAGCCTTTACAATAGCAATAATGTTTCCGCAATGCTTACAAATAAAAAATCTCTGTTCCATAGTTTAATCTCCTTTATTATTTATTTCGCTTCATATTGAAGCGTTTTTTATAAATCTATCTCTTATAATTAATATTAGCAGACTTTGCCTGTTTAGTCAAGTATATCTTTCTTGTTTTCACTATTCTACTACGCCGATAATCTTTCTAAAATAAAAAAGAGCCTGTTCGGCTCTTTTTAAAATTCAAATAATCCGTGTTTGCTGCAGTAATAATAAAACTTCCCTCTGTTTATTCTGGGCAATCTTACGCTCGGGTCCTGCTCAGGATAAAGCTTTGCAAGCAGGATTTTATCAAAACTCACCATAGCAACAAAACCGATATAATGATTCTTTGTCATTTCGTGGTCAAATGTTATATAATAATCATTCTCTATTTCCGAAATGCTTATTTTGTGATTATCCGAATCCTTGCTTGGTTTGAGCGCTGACAGCTGTTTCCCACAGCATATAACCTGACCTTCCCCGGTGCCGTACAGTATTCCGCCGCAATCGGGGCAGACGTAAAATTTGATTCTTTTCATGTTTCCATCTTCCTCTCTGTTTTCGGCCAAATAGCCCATGAGGAGAGATTCGGCACTCACTCCCAGAATTTTCGAAAGCTCTGCCACGTATGAAACATCGGGAAATCCGTGTCCGGTTTCCCATTTTGATACTGTTTTCGGTTGCAATCCCAATTTTTCCGCAACATCTTTTTGGGACAATCCTTTGGCTTTTCTTAAGTTGCAAAGTAATTCGCCGCTTTTCTTTAAATCCATTTATCTCACCTCACGACTCAATTATACACCCGGATGAAAACAATTACAATCCACTAATCGTTCACATTTTGCGTTTATTTAAGTCTGTCAATCAGTTCACTGCCCTTTTCTTTAAGCCATTTTTTATTTTGTTCATAATCAGGCAATATGCTTCTAACCTCATCCCAAAACCTTTTGGAATGATTCAGTTCCTTAAGGTGGCACAATTCATGAACCACAACATAGTCTATAACTTCCGGAGGTGTGAGCATAAGCAGACAATTAAAATTCAAATTCCCTTTTGCAGAGCAGCTGCCCCAGCGGGTTGTTTGATTTCGCACGGTAATCCTGTTAAAATCAACACCGATAACCGAGGCATAGTGCCTGACTTTTTGCAGCAGAATTTCTCTTGCCTTTTGGGCGAGATTTTGAATTTCTTCATCGGTGAATTTACTTTGCCCTGCATTTTTCTCATTATGCTGTCGCAATTTTTCTATATGCTTATTTATCCATCCGCTTTTTCGGGCGACAAATTGGGCTATCTTTTTGTCGCTCATGCTTAAGGGTGCACGAACCAAAACAGATAAGTCCCTTTTAATTTCTACTGAGATTGTTTTCCGTTTGCTGCGTATAATCTGCATTATTTTTCCCTTTTACAATCACGAATTCCTTGCCTGCACTTTCAATCTGTGTGCAGAAAGAAGGCCGATTATCTATTTTTTCTTTGCAGTCTTAATCAGTTTAGCCATTAAAGGGATATAGGTTAAAACAAAAACGATTACGCAGACGATTAGTGTAATTTTTCTATAGTCGTCAGGTATAAATACGCCCGCAAAAACACCTATTGACAGCATACAAAATTTCAGCATTGCCATTGTTGTCCAGTTAGACTCTTTTACATATTTGTCTGCAAGTTCAAAAATTTTTTTCATTTTCTCACCTCCTTTAGGCGTGCTTATAAAGTTCGAAAAGCATATTATTACTAATTGCCGTGGCCAATATTTTTCAAACAAAGACACCCTTATTCAGCTTAAAATATTTCTATATTGATTATATATCATATGATGATAAATGTCAATAATATCAATATACTATTCCGCTGTAAGGGTGCCGGTATTAAATTATAGAAATCGTCCGATAAACGAAAGAACGGCAAAAATTATAAGCGCCAAAAAAAGGCATCCGCATCCGTCCGAACTGCTTTGGCTGTCATCTGAATTAGTTGTAGATTGTTTATAGATGTTGTACTCGATAAAATCATCAGCAAAATCCTTTTCCCCATTTCCGTTCCAATCGAAAAATGCCAAGCTAACACCCCCAAATTCAATCTATTTCCCAAACAATAGTAACAGAATCACTGACGTCAATATCGTCCGGCTCAATGTCAATTCCTCTCGTGGCGGGCAACCAAATCCATTGATACAACTGTGTAGTCGGGTTTCTCGCTGACTTTTCCTGTACCTCTTACCGTAATTGTTCTTTTCATTTTTATCCCTCCTGTTTATTTTTTCCTTATATTTAAAATAACAGGTTAAGTGGGTGTAAAAACGGACAGTGTTTTTCTTTTGTCGAAAAATTTACATAAAAGTTGAAAGAAAAATCCTTTTATGATATAATACGAAATTGGAGGGTGAAAATATGTTAAAAATAGCGGTTTGCGATGATAATTTACATGAACTGTCAAATATATCTTCAATGCTGAAGGAATATAGTACAGAAAAAACATTTATATTGAAAATTGATGTGTTTTCCACTGCCGACAGTCTGCTTGAAGCAATGAAACGAAATCTTTACAATGTTATATTATTGGATATAGTTATGCCCGGAATCAGCGGAATTCAGGTTGCTTACGAAATCCGCCGCTTTGACTCTACCGTAAAGATTATATTTCTGTCTTCCTCCCCTGAATTTGCTGTTGAAAGCTATGAGGTGGACGCCCATTATTATTTGCTGAAACCCGCATCAAAAGAAAAGCTCTTCAAAATTTTAGATAAAATATTTTTAGAGATAACCCAAAAAGATGACAGTCTCAGCATTATGCTTCCGTCAGGGTTGGTACGTGTTCCTCTCCGTCGGCTTGAGTATCTGGAGGTTTACGGAAAAAAACTGCTCTTCCACTTTGAAGACGGCAGTATAAAAGAGATCCGCGGTTCCATTTCAGAGTTTGAACCTAAGCTTGTTTGCAGACCCGAGTTTGTCAAGGTTCTTCGCTCATACATTGTAAACATGGAGCATATTGAGTCGCTTGAGGCAAAACAAATCAAAACATACGCAGGCCACACCGTTCCTGTATCAAGGCTTTTGTATAATCAGGTTAAAGATGCATATATGCAATTCCTGTTTCTGGAAAAGGGGGTGGAATGATGCTTGATTTTTTAAAAGCGATAAGCGCCGCTTTAGTTCTGTTTTACGGATTTTTTCTTTCTGTCGCCTTTTCGGGAGGTTGCAAAAACAAAAAGGAAAAACGGGTTATTGCCGCCCTTTGTCTTGTAATATTACTGTTGCAGTATGTGTTTTGGAAAATTTACGGAATAACCTTCGCAAAGCAGATTTATCCGCTTTTTTCACATCTGCCCATTCTGCTTACCCTTGTATTTGTGCTTAAAAAACCTTTCGGTGTTGCACTTGTCAGCGTGCTTACGGCATATTTCTGTTGTCAGCTTCCGCGCTGGGTAGGCGCAATTTTTCTGCATATTTTCGACCAGCAGATTGCTTTTTATATCAGCTATATAATATCAAATATTTCAATATTTTTCCTGTTGAAAAAGTTTTTTGTCACCCCTGCACACAGAGCTATGACATATTCCACCCAGTCGCTGATTTTGTTTTGTGGCCTGCCGCTGTTCTACTATGTGTTTGACTATGCGACAACCGTTTACACAAACGCGCTCTATGAGGGTACCCGCATGGTTGCCGAGTTTCTCCCTGCAGTTATGGCACTGTTTTTTGTAGCATTTCTTACCTCATATCACAACGAGGTTCAGCGCCGAAACGAAACAGAGATTCAAAATTCTCTGCTTGCCATGAAGATTGAACAGGCAAAAAATGATATTTTTACCCAAAAAATGATGCAGGGTAAAACGGCGATTTACCGCCACGATATGCGTCATCATCTTACCATGATTGATGCTTACTTAAAGGTTGGCGAAATCGGAAAAGCAACCGAGTATATACAGTCTGTGCAAAAGGATATTGAGCTTTTCACACCAAAATGTTATTGTGAAAATGTTTCAATGAATTTAACGCTTTCGGCATTTTATGAAAGAGCTAAAAATATGGGTGTTGAGCTTAGAATCGAAGCTGACATTCCCCAGTCAATATCCATTGCAGAGTCGTCACTTTGTGCCCTTTTTTCAAATGCTTTGGAAAATGCAATTTTGGCGACTGCAAAGCTTTCCGACGATAAGGAAAAAATTGTCTATATAAACTGCCAGGTTCATAAGGGGAACTTGCTTATCTATATTAAAAATCCTTACATCGGCGAGGAAGTATTCCAAAACGAACTGCCCGAAACCAACCGCCCGGGCCACGGCTTCGGTGTGAAAAGTATTAAGCTGATTACGGATAATCACAGCGGTTACTGCGCATTTGAAGGAAAGGACGGAATATTCACTCTTAAGGTTGTTCTTCCGCTCGGCAGTGCTTAAATTATTATAAAAAAAGGGACAAGCTTTCGCTTGCCCCTTTATCAGTTTAATCAAATTTATGTCTGCACCACGATACTTTTTTGCACGCCGGACATTTTAATCTTCTTTTATTAAAAGTATGAGCACCGCAGATGTACGACATCATTGTAGGAGTGAATTTATGGTTGCAGTTTTTACATTCGAATGTTCCAGCGTTTTTATCCAGAATACATGCACAAACAATTCCTGTTCCGATTACTAATACTGCTGTGGCGCTGAGCAATACTCTTATCCACAAATCCATTTGGAAAAGCGAGGAAATTATTATTAAAACAAGTCCGGCAACAACATTCGCAACACCTATAAGTACAGATATAGCCAGCATTTTTTTACTGTTCATTTTTCTTTCACATCCTTTAAATATTCATCATTCTATTTAAGTAGAAACGCTGCTTTTTGTTCCTTTTTCAGCACCCGATTTTATTTTGCAAATCTCTTGCGTCATTGTCCCCATTGGGCAGAAAGTGCACCACGTTCTCGGTTTATAAACCAGCATTACGATAAGCCCGATTAATGTGGATGTAAGCATAAGGCTGTAAAAACCAAAGCTGAACTGTGCCACCCAGTCGCTGACCGTTCCCGCGGTGTAGGTCCAGCCAAACGGAATCTTAAACGTCCAAAAAAGCTTTATTGCTTCTTTTAGATTTCCTGCTCCTGATGCAACAAGATACGTTTGAAATATCACATTACCGAACATTGCAAGAAAGAATACCAGGAACGAAATCCTGAACCACCTTTTCGAAAGCCACTTTGGTGCAGATGCATTTCGTGAACATTTAAGGTCTGCTCCAAGCTTTGAAAGCAGTTGTCCCCTTCCGCAAAAACTGTTGCAAAATTTCTTGTTTCCGCCAATGACAGCAAATCCGAGCGGAACTAAAAAATCTATCATTCCAAGCCATGCAAACAATATGTTGAAAAATCCCAAAGAGAAATAAATGATACTCCATATCCATAAATAATCATACCAATGTTTTTTCATCTTATCTCTCCTCCAAAATGATGCATTCCGCCGGACAGACCTTTCTGCATCTGCCACATCCAATGCACAACTTACTATTTACAACTGCAAAACAACCGTCCGGCACATTAATTGCATATTTTGGGCAGACTTTTATACAAGTTCCGCAGGCAACGCAGGTTCCTTCTTCTACTATAGCAAATCTTTTTGATATATTATCCATTCCCGACTCCTTAATAATCTGATAAAAGTTCTTCGACATCTTCTGCGCTAAGAAGTTTACCCATGGCTGCGACCTTTTCATTAACCACAATGGCGGGCATACCTGTTACACCCAACCTTTCAGCCTTTTCCCCGTCAGTTATATGCTCCACTTCAATTTCAAGTCCCATTTTTTTTGCTGCAGCCTTCACATTTTCAAACTGCTCGCCTCCTGATTCACGCTCAATCACCTTTATACTGCCGATTCCTGCCCCGACATTGTGAGCGGAATCGCAACAGCAACAGCAGGCTTCCTGCCTGTCTATGTTCTTTTTCATAAAACTAAATAACCCCATTTTTATGTCTCCTTATATTATAATTTGTTATTTGGGCAAATGCAGTTTAGACATATCCACTCCCTCGTGGGAGAGAAGCTTTATTTTCTTGTCAAGTCCGCCTGCATAACCTGTCAGATTTCCTCCCTTGCCGACTACACGGTGGCATGGAATAATTATGGAAATCGGGTTGTGTCCGACCGCTCCGCCAACCGCCTGAGTGGACATTTTTTCCTTGCCTGTTTTTCTTGCAACCTCTTTTGCAACATCGGAATATGTAACAAGACTGCCGTATGGAATCTTTGCAAGCAGACTCCATACCAATCTGCGAAACTCATTCCCCTGAGGATTTAACGGGAGCCCATCTATGCTCGGTTTATTACCTGCAAAATAGCCGTCAAGCCATTTTACGCACTCTTTAAGTATCGGATGTCCGCTATCCTCAATCATATCTTGTATATCATCATTTTGTCCCGAAATCCAAAGTCCGATGATACTCTCCTCGTCACATGCGAGAAGAATATCACCCAACATAGATTTGTAATTGGTTTTATAATACATATTTTTACCTTTCCAAACCGCATGGATATGCTTTGTCCGACTGCGCTTTCCCTCGTCTTATAACATCATAAAACCTGTATCCGCCTGCAAAGTTATAGCAGTCAAACCCGTTTAAAGATAAAATCCGCACTGAAAGGTAGCTTCTGAGCCCGCTTTGACACATAACATAGACGGCCGCACCCTTTGGGATTTCGTCAAGCCGCTCTCTCAGGCTGTCAATGGGAATATTTACAAAACCGTCCGCGTGTCCCCTTGCATACTCACCGGGCGTACGAGCGTCCAGCAGGAACACGCTGCCGTCCTTTGGCAGTTTTTCAACGTCTTCAAAATAAAACTGTTTCACCTTGCCGCTGACTATGTTTTCTATAATAAATCCTGCCATATTGATAGGGTCCTTCGCCGAGGAATACGGGGGCGCATACGCGAGGTCAAGCTCGGTTAGTTCGGTTGCTTTAAGACCGCCCCGCATAGCAGTCGCAAGAACATCAATCCTTTTATCAACACCGACATATCCTACAATCTGTCCGCCCAAAATTTTATCGTTTGTTTTATCAAACAGAATCTTCATGGTCATGACCCTGCTGTTCGGATAATAAGATGCATGGGACATTGGCGATAAAATAGCCATTTCACAGTCAATCCCCGCCGCTTTTGCCTGAGCCTCGTTAATTCCCGTTGTCGCAACTGTCATATCAAAAACTTTGATAACCGACGAGCCTTGAGAGCCTTTATAAACACTTTTAATGCCGCAGATGTTATCCGCCGCAATTCTGCCCTGCTTATTTGCGGGCCCCGCAAGGGCAATAAGCGCCTTTTCCCCCGTTACAAAATGCTTTACCTCAATCGCATCTCCCACCGCATAAATGTCTTTGTTTGAGGTCTGCATATTGTCATTTACGGAGATACTGCCTCTTATGCCGAGATTAAGACCTGCATCCTTTGCAAGGGCGCTGTCGGGCATTACGCCGACCGCAAGAAGTACCATATCCGCCTTCACAGCTTGCGAGCAATCTGTTTTAATCAAAAGTCCGCCTTCAGAATTTTCAATCTCACTGACGTTGGAATTCAGCATAAGCTTTACGCCATGCTTCTCCATTTCAGCATGGACAAAACACGCCATATCAAAATCAATGACGCCCAGCAGATGGTCGTCCTTTTCAATCACGGTAACTTTTATCCCTCTGTCTGCCAAGTTTTCCGCCATTTCAACACCTATATACCCACCACCGATAACCACTGCGGTTTCAGGATTGGTATTATCAATGAAAGCTTTTATTTTAAAGGTATCCTCAACTGTTCTCAAGGTGAAAACCCTATCATTATCTATTCCCTTTATGTCGGGCACAACGGGCTTTGCACCGGGTGACAGAATCAGTTTGTCATAGCTTTCCTCGTATGAATCCCCGTTTACAAGATTTGTCACACTGACAGTCTTTTTATCTGTGTTAATTCTGGTTACTTCCTGATTCACGCGGACATCAACCTTATATCTGTCCCAAAAACCTTTCGGCGATTGCAGGGTTAAATCATCCTCATCTTCAATCGTCCCGCCGATGTAATATGGCAGGCCGCAGTTTGCATAGGAAACATAACCCGTTCTTTCAAAAATGATAATCTTCGCATCTTCATCCAACCTTCGAATTCGAGCTGCGGCAGTTGCACCTCCCGCAACACCGCCGATAATCAAAACCTTCATAATTGCACCTCCTGATTCTTCCGTTTCTTCTCTTTTTTAATCTACTTCTTCAAACCTGTATTTTTGATTAACCTCGGGATATTTCCCATGGTCAACCTCTTCCAAAAACATATCAAGCGGTCTTATCCACAGCGACTTTTCACCATACATCTGCCTGTAAACAACAAAAGGCTCACACGTTTCAGAGTGTTTGGCAATCCCCTCTACCATATATAGATTTCCCTTGAAATGCCTGTAGACTTTCCCGACCTTAAGCTCTCTCATAACCGCACCTCGCTAAATAATAGCATACAATTCAGTTGATTGCAGAATATTAGAACCTTCTCCCTCCTTTATATGTCGTAGAAGAGGGTTAACCGGCAACTCTCTTAATTATTATTTTGAAAATTCAAGCAAAAATACTGCCGAACCCTTTTCTTTTAATGAAACAGAGAAATTACTGTCTGTTCCGGCGACATCTATCCACTCATCGGGCGAGTTTAATTCATCATTTGAAACACATTTCATTTTCGCAGTTTTATACCCGGGAACTGTAATTTCAAATATTGACGCTTCACACTCATAACAGGAAAGTAAAAGGTAGGCATTTCCATTTTCATCAGTGCCTGCAAGGAAATCTACCGCATCACATTTTTCACCGCTCTCTGCTTTAACACGCTTTGTGTTTTCAGCAATCTCTGTAAAGAATTTCAGGCCGTAGTAAACAGGGTATGGCTCTGTAATTCCTTCATCGTTAATATGTATACATCCCCAGTTACCAAGCGACCACGCATAGTAAAATGCCGCAGTAATTTTTGTATCCATAAGCCTGATTAATGTGGAAGCAGAAAATGCCGCATTTGTTGCATCAAAAAAACCGCCGTTGTTAAATGGTCGCCACTGGATAGGACCTAAATGCCATTCAGCAATGAAAATCTCCGACTGCCCGCAACCGTATTTTTTAAGCATTCCTTCAATCTCTTTTATCTTGCCGGGCATAAAATCAAGCTCACGTGAATAAACATCGCCCGATATAAAATCGGGTTTTAATCCATTTTTACAGGTATAATCAAGAAATCGCTCACATGCCTGACTGTCATACATATATCCCGTTGCAGGTCCGCCAACCTTCATATTCGGAAAAGCCTTTTTCAATTTTTTCTGTGCTACTACAAAAAGTTTCAGATACTCATCATAAGGACCTGCAAAGATTTTATCAAACCCGTCGTTCGGTTCCTCATAGATGGATAAATACTTTATATTAAAATGAAAACCGTCTGCCCATCCCTCTGTGTAGTGGCGTATTATATTCACACAGACATCAGCCCATTTTTCATAATCGGTCGGGGGATTTACCTTGTAATGATTTTCCGAATGTTCAATCGTCTCACCCAACCTGAATTCTATAGTGGCATCTTCGGGTATGAGCTTTAAATAATCATCTGTAGCCTTAAAATCGTAGTTTTTCGGGTCATTTGCATCAAGATGAAAAAGCGGAAAAATCCTCGAAACATCAATCAATTCAAATCCGGGATTTTCCAAAGTGCTGTCATGATGGCGAACATATCGGGGACCAAGCTCACGAAAAAGTTCTATTCTTCTTTCTGTGTGGAATGTATGATTTATTTGAGGAGAGTTGTTAATCCCTAAAATATTTCTGCATTCCCCTATCACCATTTTGGGATCTACCGCAATTTTTGTGTATTTCATAATAAAACTCCAAAAAGTTTTTTATTCGGTTTTATACTAACATAGCACTTATAAATTGTCAACCTGTCACTGCCCGGCGCCGCTTAGCAGCGGCTTTATATAGCCCCTTAGCACGCTTTCGCTCATAGCTCCCAGGTGTCCATCTGTAATCTCACCGTTTTTGTTAATGAACAATGTTGCCGGTATGCTGTTTATCGAATAAGCACTTGCCGCAGAGTATTCTGTGTCAAAATAAACGGGAAATTCATATCCGTTTTCAAGGATGAACTGATTTACTTTTTCAGTTGTATCTCTGTATCCGTCTGTTAAATTAACCATCATAAAGATAATTTCGTCACCGTATTCTTTATAAATCTTGTTAAATTCAGGCATTTCAGATTTGCACGGACCGCACCATGTCGCCCAAAAGTTCACAACAATAGGTTTTCCGAAATTGTCCGATAGATTTACTTTATTGCCCGCTTTGTCCGTTACGGTAAAATCAACCGCTTTTTGAGGTTCCTTTTCGGTCTCTCGGACGGCTTCAGCTTTTATATCCTCCTGAGCCTGATAATTCTTTGACAAATATGTGTAACCGATAACTGCAAGCGCCAACACACCGACCAATATCGCCACCAGGACTATTGCTTTAGTTTTCACCTTAAATCACCTCAAATAAAAATTGAAAGCATTGCATTCATAAGACCGAACATCATAAAAATGCCGACAATAATCAGAAATATACCGCAAACAAGGTTAATTATTCTATAATGCTTTTTTATCAATGCAAACGCGCCGCTGAGTTTATCAATCAATATTGCCGATAGCACAAAGGGTATCCCAAGGCCAAGCGAATATGCAAAAAGCAAGAGCATTCCTTTAATCGCACCGCCTGCCGACGACGCCATTGCAATTGCCGAGCCCAAAAATGCGCCGACGCAAGGTGTCAAGCTTACCGAATATATTACTCCAAACAGAAATGCCGAAAAAGCTCCTTTTACCTTAACACCGCTTTTTATCCCTTTAAACAGGGATATCTTTATCACTTCAAGATATGAAAGTCCGAAAAAAATTACAACCGCTCCCGACACAATATTTACAATCGTTTGATACCTTGATAAAACTGCCCCGACTGTTCCCGCGAACAAACCGAGGGACGTGAAAACAAGTGTAAATCCTAAAACAAAAATCAGTGCGTTTATTAGGGTATTATGCTTTTTATCCTTTCCACCTGTGAAATAGGAAATATATATCGGTAGCATAGGAAGCATACACGGAGATATGAACGATATAATCCCCTCTAAAAATGTTATAAAATACTGCATTTTTATCCGCCTTTTTTTGAAATTGATGCTTTATAAATAGAATTATATCATTATTATCCGCATATTTCAATAGAATAAAAAAAATAAACAAAGCCTTAAATCTGCTTAAGGCTTTGTCAACGGGATAATTGGCTTTATGATTTTTTTGCATCCTTTTTTCGCGGCTGGTTAGTGCCCTTCGGATGATGCGGCGGAGCATAGAAAGAAATGAGTTTGAGCGGCTTCTTGCCGATATTTGAAATGTTGTGCCATTTGCCTGCAGGTAT
>Ga0172382_10007427_pt1 | contig 15556 bp, 17 predicted proteins | sample Leawel138RmetaG_FD_122245 | JGI IMG/M metagenome (GOLD analysis project Ga0172382, IMG submission 122245) | Leachate microbial communities from a municipal landfill in Southern Ontario, Canada - Leachate well 138R metaG | ecosystem: Engineered > Solid waste > Landfill > Unclassified | place...
AGAATAAAATAGAACTGGACAGAAAAGTACTTGCCGATATTGCCCAAAATAATCCTGAAATTTTCAAAAAAGTTCTTGAGAAAGTAAAATAGAAACATATTCACATATTTTTAAAAACGCCCATTTATCAATGGGCGTTTTTTAAATACTCTATTTGCTATTTTCGCTTATAAAAGAAACTACTTCTTTTTTCTTTTTTTCCAGAAGCTCCTCTGAATCGGCCTCTATTGTAAGTCGCAAAAGAGGCTCGGTTTGAGAAGCTCTCACATTAAACCAAAAAGAGTCATATTCAACAGTTACTCCGTCAAGATAATCCTGCTTTCCGTCAAAATACCTCTCCTTTATTTTCTCTAAAATCTCTTCTTTGTTTTGGACCTTGAAGTTAATTTCCGATGATTTGGCATAGAGAGTAAATTCTTTTACAATTTCTGAAACAGGCATATTTTTTTCAGAACAAAGAGAAAGAAGGATTAAATAAGCCATTACCCCTGAATCAAGATAAAAATTATCCCTAAAGCAATAATGCCCCGAAAGCTCTCCTCCCATTATTCCCCTTTCTTTTAATATCCCTTCTCTGACATTAATAAAACCGACAGCCGTTCTTATTGGAATCCCTTTCCATTTTGAAATAAGCTCGGGAACGGCTTTTGAGCAAATAAGATTGTATGAAACAGCAAAACCGGGCTCTTTTTCAAGAAGAAACTTTGCAAGAAGAAGAAGCGAAACGTCGGCACTTATAAAATTGCCTTTTTCGTCAAGCATAAAAATCCTGTCCCCGTCCCCGTCAAACATAAAACCGACATTTGCCTTTTCCTCTTTTATCTTTTCTTTTATTTTTTTATTAGCACCCTCAAAAAGAGGATTCGGACTTCTTGAAGGAAAATTTCCGTTTGGTTCAAAGTTCATCGGAATCAAAGAAATAGGAATTCTTTTTGAAACTTTGGAAATAATATCTCCCATTGCCCCATTGCCAATGTCAATTACAACTTTTAGCGGCTTTATTTTTTTTGGCTCAATAAAAGAAAAAATATGGCTTAAAAAATCTTCTTCAAATTCAATTTCTTCAATTTTTCCTTCTTCATTTTCTTCAAATGGCATTTCCTGTTTGAAAAACTCTGAAATATCGCTACCTCTGACAATTGAAATATCATTATCTTTATTAAGAATCATCTTAAAGCCGTTATATTCTTTCGGATTATGGCTTGCCGTAATCATTATTCCAGCGTCATATTTGTAATTGCCAACTGCAAAATAAAGGCATTCCGTAGGGGCAAGTTTTAGCGAATAAACATTTACTCCTTTTTTTATTAGTCCCTTTACAAGGGCTTTATAGAGAGTAACGGAAGAAAGGCGGGCGTCATAAGCGACAGCTATGCTTTTTGCTTTTGAAAAAGAAGCAAAAACCAGCCCTAGTTTATAGGCAAAATCAGCATCAAAATCCTCTTCAAAAATACCCCTTATATCGTATGATTTAAAAATAGATGGGTTGACTAACATCGTTTTTTATTATAACATAAAGAACAATTATGAAAAGATATGAATTGACATTTTTAATAGCCCCCGAAACATCGGAAGAAGAAAGGGAGGGTTATTTTCAAAAAATAAGCGAGTTTATAACAAAAGAAGACGGAACGATTGAAGAAATAAAAAAACCGATAAGAAAAAGAATGGGGGTTGCTGTCTCGGAGAGAAAAGAAGCATTTCTCGCCACTTTATTTTTTACTCTTAATCCCGAAAAAACAGAAAAATTAAAGCAATTTTTAGAAGGAGAAAAAAATATCATAAGGCACATAATTGTCAAAAAAAAGGAGAATGCAATCTTTAAAAAATCCAGCCCAAAGGCGGAGTTAAAAGAAATAGATAAAAAAATAGATGAAATATTAAAAATAGGCGAATAAGAGTATTTTATGGGCAAATACCATAGAACATCTTTTTCACCCCTCTTTTTATGAATTTAAACAAAGTTTTTTTAGTAGGACGACTAACAAGAAAACCCGAACTTAGAACCACTCCTTCCGGCCAAACGGTCTGTTCTTTCGGACTTGCTACAAACAGGGTTTGGAATAATCCTCAGACAAAAGAACGGCAAGAACAAACTGAATTTCACAACATAGTTCTTTGGAGACGGCTTGCCGAAATCGCCTCCCAATACCTTGATAAAGGAAGTCTTGTTCTTATAGAAGGACGCCTTCAGACAAGAAGCTGGGACGACCAATCAGGAGTAAAAAAATATAGAACAGAAATAATAGGGGAAAATATCCAAATGGGGCCAAAATCAGGAGTTCCTTCGTCAAATCCAAATCCAATTACTCAAGATAAAAACGAAGAAATTCCAATTATAGAAGAAGAAAAGGAAGAAGAAATAGACATATCTCAAATTCCATTTTAAAAAATAAAAAATATGAATTGCCACTTTTGCCAGAGAAACATAAAAGAAATTGATTATAAAAATACTGATACCTTAAAAAGGTTTATTTCCGCTTTGGGAAAAATCAGGCCCAGAAAAAAAACAAATCTTTGCGCGACTCACCAAAGACAGCTTTCCCGATCAGTTAAGAGAGCAAGGCATATGGGACTGCTTTCAGCAACAGAAAAATAGTTTTAATTTTTAAAAATAGTCAAACAAAAAAAGGAGGTTCTGCCTCCTTTTTGTTTTTAATAAATTACATTTCTTCCGTCTTCTTTATAATCTCTTTTTTAATCGCTTTTGCAATATTGGGATTTTCCTTCAGATACTTTTTTGCCCCTTCCATTCCCTGTCCTATTTTTTCTCCGTTGTATTCATACCAAGAACCCGATTTTTTAACAACGTCGAACTTTGCTCCTGTATTAACAAGGTCCGCATAAGATGAAATTCCTTCGTTATAGTAAATATCAAACTCCGTTACTTTAAAAGGAGCCGCCACTTTATTCTTGACTATCTTTGCCTTCACTTTGCTTCCGATAATATTTTCTCCTTGCTTTATCTGGGCAATTCTTCTTAAATCAATTCTTACCGAAGCGTAAAATTTAAGAGCCATTCCTCCTGGAGTTGTTTCCGGATTCCCCCAAGTAATCCCTATTTTCATTCTTGTCTGGTTTAAAAATATAACCGATGTTTTTGATTTTGCGATAATACCGGACAGTTTTCTTAATGCCGAAGACATAAGGCGCGCCTGAAGCCCTATTTGAAATTCTCCTATCTCCCCTATAATCTCCTGTTTTGGTAAAAGAGCGGCAACAGAGTCAATAACTATTACGTCAACTTCGCCCGATCTTGCAAGTGTCTCAACAATTTGAAGAGCTTCCTCTCCCGAATCCGGCTGGGAAATTAAAAGAGAGGAAAAATCAACTCCTATTCTTTTAGCATAATCAGGATCAAGAGCATGTTCAACGTCTATAAAAGCTCCTGTCCCTCCTTTGCTCTGAGCTTCTTTTAAAACATGCAAGGACAAGGTCGTCTTTCCCGAACTCTCAGGGCCAAAAATCTCTATTACCCTTCCTCTCGGCATCCCGTTTACTCCTATAGCAAGGTCAAGAGATACAGCTCCGGTAGAAATGGAATCAACTTTTTCTTTTGTTTCCATTTTCTCCTTAAGGTTCATAATCGCCCCTTCCCCGAACTTTTGCTTAATTTCTTCAAGGGCTTCTTTAAGGTCTTTTTTTTCCGGCTCTTTTTTAATTTTTTTCATAATATTTTATATTTCTATTCAAAAACTATCATATTTCTCTTGCAGTATATCACATTTTCATGACAACATAAAGAGATTATTTAACAGTTTATAAATAATTCTTAATTTTGCGTTAGATGATACTTTTAAATTTCAATTTTATAATTATCAGCTTAATGAGAAATAAAAAATTTATATTATATTTTCAATTGGTAATAAAGAAGCTCTTTTTTATTTTTCCCAATCTTTTTTAGATTTTTATCGTAAATATTTTTTCTTAAATTAAAACTGTTTCCGTGAAGAAAATGGGCGAAATAGGAATTTATTAATGAAAAAATATTTTCTACCCCCTTTTTCTTATTCCAAATTTTTAATTTTAAATTTTTAACCACTCTTTTTCTTATCAATACATATTCCGGTTTTATAAAATACCCCAAAAAGTCAATTCCTCTTGAGGCCGGACGAATTTTAGTTTTTTTCCAGCTTATTTTAACATCTAAATTTTCTCTTAAGTATTTCTCAATTATTTCAACAAAATTCTCTATTTTCCCTTCTTCTTTTTCAAGAATGACGATGTCGTCCACATAGCGAAAATAATGTCTTATGCCAAGCTTTCTTTTTGTAAAGTGGTCTATTTTGTTTAGATAAAGATTGGCAAAAAATTGAGAAGAATAATTGCCTATAGGAAGACCTTTGTTTTTTCTTGTTCTAAAAAGGGACTTTCTTTCCGGAATTAAAGAAAGAAGAGAAGGATTTCCTTTTATAGTGTAATTTTCAGTGGGTTTGTGGGAGATTACTGTTTTTGCCAGCCACAAAATATCGTTTTTCCATTTAAAAGACCTGTCTTTTCTCTTAATGATCATGTCTTTAAGAAGAGAATAAAGAATATCGTGGTTTATAGACATAAAAAAACCCTCTATATCAAGCTGGGCGTAATAAATTTTCTTCCTGTAGTTTTCGCTTTCTTTTCTTATGCCTTCTTTTAATTTTCTAACCGCCATATGAGTTCCTTTTCCTTTTCGACAGGAAAAAACAGAAAAAATGAATTTCTTTTCTCCGATATACTCTATTTCCCTAACAAGGAGATGATGAACTATTCTATCTTTAAAAGTAGCGGCAAATATCTCTCTTGGAGTTGGCTCTTTGACCACAAAGCATATTGATCTTCCCGGCTTGTATTTTTCCCCTTTTAAATCCTTTAATAATGAAAAAAGATTTCTTTCAAGATTCCATTCAAAAGCAAGGGAATTAACTGTTTTTCTTTTTCCTTTTCGGCAGTCAAGATAAGCTGCATACAACTTTTCAAGATTAAATACTTCACTCATTGCCCTTGCTCCATTTAATCCATCCCCCTACCATTTCTCCTATTTCTCTTACATATCCTGATTGAATGTGGACATACTGTTTTCTTGATATCAGTTCCGTTTCCTGGGCTATTCTCAATCTCACTTTTAAACAGTCAAAAGCAACACTTAAAGCAAGTATCTTTGAATGCTTTTCCTTTCCTGAAAAAGAATTTGCTTCAATAAGAAGGTCCAAGCATCTCCAATTTAAATTCAAGATGCTCTCTCCAAGAGTATATTTCCAGTGTTTTGGAAAATTTCTAACTCTTTCATGAAGATATTTATTCAGATGAAAAAACTTAATATATAAAGGCAAGTGCTGCAAATTAGCCATAATTTAAAAAAAGAAGCGCCGCGTCTCTTTTTTATCAGAGACAAGTTAAAATCTTTTTCCCGAGAAAACAACGAACTCTGTTCAGGTTTGTAGACTTAGTGTTGTTGTTCACGTTGCCGTTATTAAAGTTCACCCTCCAGGCGTTGGTAGCGCTGTTCTGAGTAGACGACCAATAGTTCCCTGAGACGGCTGTTAATCCTCTTTCACTTGTAAATTCTTCGGAAATCTGATTTTTTTTAAAAGATTCCCTGCCCGCCAATCCTCAAAGAATTCTTTGAGAGGAAAGAGCGCAATAGATTTTAACCGCTCTCTCTTTAAGCTTTTTTCCAAATTCATGGCAAGTGGCTTAAGAATCCGGCGGCGCTTCTTCTTTGGTTTATTAAATTTTCAATTAAATTTTTGCAAGCAAAAATTTCAAATTCCAAATTCCAAACTTCTTTTTCAAAGGAATATATATATTTATTGCCCGAGAAAACAACGAACTCTGAGCAGGCTTGTAGACTTAGAGTTGCCGAACACGCTGCCGCCACCAAAGCTCACCCTCCAGGCGAGGGTAGCGACGTACTGAGTAGACGACCAATAGACCCCTGAGACGGCATAAGGGTCATAGGAAGGAAGACAGCTTCCTTGGGAAGCGGAACAAGCTGTGGCTCCCCAGTTAGAACAATTTTCAGCTCCAAGATTCCAGAGTTGTCTTCCTTCTGCGCAATATACAGCGTCTCTTGCGCAACTTGTGCAGTTTGTGCTTGACCTTACGGGTATAGCTTGTGTCGGAAGACGCCAGCCTTCGGAGAATCCGGCATAGTTTAAAGTTCTGCAGGCATTGCAGGCGGGGAATTTGCTCATATCCTCGATTGGAACCTCGTTGCAGTCGTTTGTGCTATATAGCGTTACTATGTCTTCATTATTTGGGTAAGACCAGTAGTAAGTGTCTGCTCCTGAATTCGGAGGCAGTTTTAATTTATCCTCTCCAAGAGCGGTGTTTAATGTTACAGACCACATATTAAGGTCACTGTCACAGTAGACGCTGTCTCCAAAAAGGGTGGAAACGCCTGGGTTTATGGAACAATACTTCGCAGCTTGGCTTCTGTTGTTTCTTGCTTTCATATCGTCTGTTGCCGTTCTTGTTCTTGAAACGATAACAATTACGATAGAGGATAATGTGGTAATAAGGGCGATTACAACAAGCAGTTCTATGAGGGTGAAGGATTTTAGTTTTTTGGACATAAAAATTATACCTTAAAATCCTCTTTGATTATTCCTTTTTTGGCGTTAATATTGGAAGATGTATAAACATGGCTATATGAACCATCGTCATTCTTTTTTTCCACTTTTACATAATATACGCCCGGGGGAACAAGACAGAAATACTTGCCGGTTTTACTTGCAACACGCCTTAAAATTTCCTTATCTATATCCGGCAAAAATATTTTAATTACGGCAAAAGACAAAGGAAATCCCGTATCTTTTTCCATAACATATCCTCCTGCCTTGGGCTTTAATCCTATTTTCCTGAGTATAAAGAGAAAAATGTAAGAAAAAAGGATAATTAGATTGTAAGGATGAGGAGCAAAAAAATAAGCGATAACGGCAACAAAAAATCCAAAGAAGAAGAATAAATCGACAATTTTATTACTAAAAAAACGGTCAATTCCTGAATAAAATTTCATTTTATTTTTTTCTCTTTTGGCAAACTCATTCCAGTCAAATCCAATCGGGTCCATTGGAATATTTTTAGCTATAACTTCTTCCTCATTTTCAATATCAAGTGTTTCCCCAAAATAGAGGCGATCATAAATTCCGTCTTCATCTTTTCCTTCCAGTTTTTTAGACGGGAAAGTATAATTTGTTTTATTCGCCACAATTTTGTAATTCCCCGGCTTTACAAGAAAGCCGTATCTTCCATCAAGGTCCGTAATAGAATCGGAAATAATCTCTCCTTTTATATCCTGAAGAAAAACATAAGCGGGATCAAGCGGCTGTTTTGTAATGCTATCATAAACTGTCCCCCAAGGCTTGTGTCTTTTTTTTAATCCGATAAGAGTTAAGAATAAAGACCATAATCGAAGCAAAGTAAAGAAAAGGTTTGAAAAAGAAAAAGGATTTACAAAAATGGCGCTTGCCACCAAACTTGCCGTTCCGGCTACAGCTCCTGTTGTAGAAACAACTCTGGTTGCAGTTTTTCCCTCGGGCGAATCTATAAACTCTTTTGTTTTTTTAACCACTTCTTCAACTGTTGGAATTACCGGAATGACAGACGGTTCTTTTTCATATTGGCACGAATTATCTTCCGTGTTGGCATTGGGGTTGTAATTTATTGCATTAGGGTCAGTGCAGCCAAAAATCTGGTTTTGGCTTCCATTTCCGTTTTCATCATATTGGCACGAATTATCTTCCGTGTTGGCATTGGGGTTATAATTTATTGCATTAGGGTCAGTGCAGCCAAAAACCAAATCTTGGCCGGAAACAGAAAAATTTGCTCTTAAATTGCGGCTAGAATTCAAAGAAAAAGAATAAATTGCGCTGCTGCTTACAATTAAGTTTTCTTCAGTCCAGTTTAAAAAATCATAGCCCTCGTTTGGAAAAGCCCTTACTGTCACATTCTCGTCTTTTAGGTATTCTCCTGAACCATCGGTTGTTCCTCTTTCCTCATGGCTTACCGATAAAGAAACAGTATATTTTACAATATCTGGTTTTTCAGCTCCTCCCGTGTTTAGAATTTCAACTTCATAGAAACCGTTTATCGGACTAATATTAAGATAGTATATTCCAGAACAATTTTCATTAATACTTTCAAATGTTTGGACCATAGGGCAGATATAAATATGGTTATTTCCCTTTACGCTAGGAATAAGAAGAGTTACTCCTGTAACGCCCATCTGCTGTCTGTCTTTAAAATGAACAAACGCCCTTCCGTAATTTTCAGCATTTAATGAGTATATCCCGCTATTTGCCTTCAAATTTTCCCAATCCAAATCTGATTGGAAATCAATGTTAATTCTGGCAATAGGGCTTTCTCCTTTCTTTAAAATTGAAACAACCTCTCCTAACTTTGGAACTACAGTTAAATCTTCGTCTGTTGAATAATCAAAAACACTTAATCCTTCCGGAAGATTTCTAATTAAATATCCTTCTCTTTCAAAATTAGCGACAAAAGTACGATTTGAACTGACAGAAAAAGAATAAGTTTGATTCGTAGAAATAACCTCATCTCCTTCTTTCCAAGAAATAAAACTATATCCTTCGTTGGGAGTAGCATTTATACTAACTGAAGCCCCTTCTGCATATGTTCCCGCTCCGGAAACAGTTCCTCCTTCTTCAGGAAAAGTTTCTAAAACAATACTGTAATTATCAGGCAAAGAGATAGAAGAGGAGGTAAGAAAAGAAACGCAACTCCCCTCTCCTGTTCCGGCAGAGTTGATTGCATACGCCTTATATGAATAAGTCGTATTTGCTAAAAGGCCTGTTATCTGCAAAGAGTAACTACCGGCATCAAAACTTCCGCTTTGACTTATATCGCTCTCGTTTTGGACACAGGTATCTCCATCATAAAATTTAAAACCCCTAGTTGAAGCATTTTCCCCTCCGGTACTTGTAATCTGTCCATTTGCAACAGCAGAAATCTGAAAAACACTGCTTGCGCTATAAGTAGAAAGAGAGGGAGATAAAACCGCAAAAGCCGCTAAAAACGGGTATCCGTCGTTTATTATGCCGTCTATATCCCAAAAATCATTATTAGAAACATCATCAAAAGGATTACCTACAAAATCCCATGGATTATTCAACCCCCCCGACCAAACAACGTCGGTAAAAGTTCTTACGTTCTTCATTTCTGCAGTCGCCTTGGGAGTTCCTTTGCCGGTATCGCTTTGCCCTGAAACATTTTGGTCATAAAAAGAATTAAAAATATTCTCGCATCCATATCCAGGGCATATATTTTCTCCGACAAGTCCTCCTAGATGATTATTGCCGCTTACGCTTCCGCCAGCATAAGAATAATTAATTGTTCCTTCGCTGTTATAACCGACAAGTCCTCCCGCATATTCTCCCGTAACAAGCCCTCCTGTAACATTCATTCTTGAGTAGGAATTATCTATTTTGGCAGTTGAAAGAGAAGTAAAAAGAAACCCTACAAGTCCTCCTATATAACTTGAACCGTTATTAATTCCGGTAGTATTACCGCTTGAATATGACCTATTTATTTCTCCTCTACTATAACCGATTAATCCTCCGACATAATTTTCCCCGTTTACATCTCCTTCCACGTAAGATTGAATAACGTCTCCCTCATTGTATCCTATTAGTCCTCCGACATAATCTCTTCCTTCAATGCTAATATTTTTAAAGCCGATATTTTCAACCGTTGAAGCATCTGAAGTATATCCGAAAAAACCAACATAATCAGTGCTTCTATCTATGTATAAATCGTTTATTTCATGGCCCTGCCCGTCAAATGTTCCGGTAAACTTATCTATATTATTTCCTATCGGAATCCATCCCTGACTAGAGTTTGCAGAAGGTCCGGCATAGTCATCGTATCCCGGACTTCCAGAATTTAAACTAATATCCAGAACATAATTTCCCGAAAGATTTCCCCTTATACTATCTAAATCTTCCCAGCTTGCTATTGATATTAAGGCCTTTGCTTTTTTTTGCTCCAAAAGAAAATTAAAAAGGCCTATTGTTAAAATAAAAAGAGTAATTAAAAAGAATACTGATATTTTCTGTCGATTATTCTTAAAGGGCCAAAGTATTTTTTCTTTCAATCCAAAAACAACGGTTTTGGGCCGCCAGTCAGATGATTTTAAAAAAAATAATCTCTTCTTAAGTGTTTCTGTAGCCACAATTTTCAAGGTTATGCGATATTGCCATTTTAGCAAAAAATAAACATTTTTACAAAGACAAAAACAATCTAACCTTTTTTAAAATGGTTCTATTTATTTAACATTTGAAGATTATATAATATTTTAAACTGGCGGGGATGGCAGGATTCGAACCTGCAACAAACGGTTTTGGAGACCGTCGCTCTGCCAATTGGAGCTACATCCCCTTTATTTGTACTACTTACTATTTTATGGTATATTTCAGACCGGTACAATATGCTCTTTTCACAGGGAGAAAGGTAATGGCAACGCTTTGCTTGGAAACTATTAAAGAAGTCGCTGTCATAATTATAGACCAGTACGGACTGGTAACTATTACCGACAAAGACGGATTTGTTATTTTCTTTAATCAAGATACTAAGATTAATACCGGAGGAATGCAAGGAGGATTTGCTATCGTAACTCTTTTGCGCCTTATTACTGGCAATAATTTTATCGTCAAAAAAAAGGACGAGGACAAAAACGGAGATATCATAAAGATTTATTTTTACAGAGAAGATGTTTCTCCTCAATAAAAAAATCCAAAAAAACAAACATGCCCCGCGATAACATCAAAGGGTTCTTTATTTCTTCGTTTCTTTATGGGGCGTATGCTTTCTGTCCCATTTGCAAAATTTGCTAAGAACAAGCTTTTTCCCATCCTTTTCGTTCAACTGTCTTGACTTATGAGTATGGTAATTCACTCTCTTGCAGTTCTCACATTGAATTTTTACGTAAGGTTTTTTCTTTGCCATATTTTTTTATTTTAATTATAACCGTGAGCCAAGACCGGGGATCGAACCCGGGACCTTATCCTTACCATGGATACGCTCTGCCAACTGAGCTATCTTGGCAAAAAATAAGTGTGGGCAGAGAGGGATTTGCACCCCCGTAGGCCAGTGGCCGTCAGATTTACAGTCTGATGCGTTTGACTACTCCGCCATCTGCCCGCTCAAATATTATGCACTTTCCTATTATTACCATAAAACTTCCCATTATTCAATAATTCTGCCCTTTTTCTTTTTCCATTCCTCTATTTTTTTATGGTTTCCGGAAAGTAAAACTTTCGGAACTTTCCAGTTTGTTCCTTTTTTAGGAGAAAAAACTTCAGGCCTTGTATATTGGGGATATTCGATAAATCCTCCATTTTTATCAACTCTTTCTTTTAAGAATTGCTCTTTGCCGATTACTCCGGGAATAAGGCGCGAAACAGCTTCAATAACAACCATAGAGGGAATTTCCCCTCCCATTAGAACATAGTCCCCTATTGAAATTTCCATATCGGCTATTTCTTTTTTCACCCTTTCGTCTATTCCTTCATATCTGCCACAAATCAAAATAACTTGATTCATTTTGCTTAGTTCGTTTGCTGTTTTTTGAGTAAACTTCTTTCCTCTGGGAGAAAAAAGAACTACCTTTGACTTTTTCTTTTTCAAATCCTTCACGGCATTATAAATGGGCTCTATTTTCATCACCATTCCAAGTCCTCCTCCAAACGGCTTATCGTCCACTTTTTTATGCTTGTCTTTTGACCAGCTTCTTAAATCATGAACATTTATTTCCAATAGTCCTTTTTTAACTCCTTTTGAAATAATACTTTCTTTGAAATAGAAATTGAAAATTTCAGGGAAAATAGTGATTATATCAAACTTTTTTTTCATATTTTTATAAAGAAAACGGCGCTTTTGGACGCCGCCTTCCTTTCCAATAATTGTGCAGTTTATACTGCAAAACTAAAAAGATAACTTACAGTTTTAAATCGTCAAGGTCTTCGCTCTTTTCTTCTTTTACCGGAGCGGACACTTTTTCAGGCATTCTTCTTCCGCCTTCAGGTTCTTCTATTTTAAGATTAACCCTAGCGTGATTCTTTAGTCCGATTATCCTTATCAAAGACCTTATCGCTCTGGCAGTAGAGCCGGCACGGCCAATAATCTGGCCCATGTCTTCAGGATTAACGGTTAAAGAAAGAAGAACTCCCATTTCGTCAACCTTCCTTTCAACTTTAACGTCATCTGGATGGTCAACAAGCGTTTTAACAATAAACTCGAGAAATTCTTGATCGCTGTTTGCTTTTGTCATGTTATCTGTTCTTATTACCTATTCAAAAGTGATTCGACCTTTCCTCTTTCTGGCCTCATGGCCAATTTAACTGATTTTCTGTATATCCGTTATTAATAAAGAATAATTCTTTGAAAAACAAAAGTCAACCCTTCCCTTTTTTTTATTTACGCCGATTTTTCTTCCTTCTCTTCTTTTTTTTCTTCTATTTCTTTACCCTCTTTTTTTTCTAAAACTTCTTTTTTATCTTCGCTTTTTTCTTCTGTTTTTTCTTGTTCTGAAGATTCCTCTTTTACACTTTCCTTTTCCACCTTCTCCTCTTTCTTTTCTTCAGAAGCTTGTTCTTTTACAGCTTCCTCTTTTTTTTCTTCATTACTTTGTGGCTTTACTTTATGCAAGGGTATTTTTTCTCCTTCAATAATGCCTTTTTTAACAAGGAGATTGTGAACCGTATCTGAGGGCTTTGCTCCAACTGAAAGCCAATATTTGATTCTGTCCTCTTCAAGGCGACATTCTTTTGTTAGAGGATTTACATATCCTACGCTCTCAACAAACCTTCCTCCGGAAGGAGCATTTCTCTTATCGGTAACAACAACCTTAAAAAAGGGTTGGTTTCTTTTTCCTGTTCTAAAAAATCTAATAACTAGCATAATTTTTTTTAAATTTTTATTTTATCTAATGCTTTTCTGGCGGCCTCTTCTTCCGCCTCTTGTTTTGATTTTCCTTCTCCTGTTGCTATTAAGTCCTTTCCTAAATAAACACCCATAGCAAATATCTTGTCATGATCCGGCCCCGATTCTTTTATAACGCTATATGTCGGAGTTATAGATGTCTTTTCTTGAGCTATTTCCTGAAACTTGGATTTCGCGCTCTTGTGGAGATTTCCTTCTATAATTCTTGGTAAGTGCTTTATAATATGCTCTTTTATAAACTTGGAACAAGCTTCCATTCCCTGGTCAAGGTAAAGTCCTCCGATAAAGGCCTCCATTGTATTTGCAAGAATATACTGCCTTGATTTATTCTCTTCTTTTTTTTCTCCCTGTGAGAGAAGCAAGAAATCTCCAAAATTCAATTCTTTTGCAATTTCAAAAAGTATCTTTGAATTTACAAGAGCTGCTCTCCATGCGGTAAGCTCCCCTTCCATTTTATTTGGATAAGAAAGAAAAAGATACTCGGTAACAACATGCTCCAAAACCGCATCTCCTAAAAATTCCAATCTTTCATTGTGAAAGAGCTTAAAATCAGGATTTTCATTAAGATAAGAACGATGGGTAAACGACTGTATCAGTAAATTCTTATCTTTAAAGAAAATTCCTAATTTTTTTTCAAGAAGTGAAAAATCATTCATCTTTTTTTTCTATTTCTCTGTAAACAGTACCCAAGACCCCGTTTATAAACTTTCCCGAATTTTTTCCTCCAAATGTCTTTGCAAGTTCTATTGCCTCATTTATTGCCACTTTTGGCGGGACTTCTTTTTTGTCTTCATAAAGAAGCTCATAAAGACCCAAACGAAGGACATTCCTGTCAATTATGGTAATCTGCTCAATGGGCCATTCCGGAGCTGCCTTCTCGATTATTTCATCAATTTTTTTAATGTTCGAAACAACTCCTAAAATCAAACTCCATATAAATGTCTTGTCTTCTATTTCTTTTCCAAACTCCTCTATATTCCTTTCAATTATTTTTTCAAGCAAATTCTTGTCTTTGTTGAAAAAATCCCACTCATACAAGCTTTGCATGGCAATTGACCTTGATAGATGACGGGAAGCCATATTATTTTGACAAGTTTTCCATTGTTAAAGAATCCTGCCCTTTTTCTTCTTTTTCTCTAAGAGAAATTTCTTTTTCTCTTTTCTTTCTTTCTTTTTTATCAAGTTTCTCCATGACATTGACAATCTCTTCCTTTTTGTAGTATCCGCAGTTATAGCATACGGTATGTGGCCTTATCTTCTTTTTGCAATGCGAACAAGAAACCAAAGACGGGGTTTCTAAAAAAATATGCATTCTCCTGTTATCTCTTCTTGAACTGGTTTTTCTCTGTTTTGGTACTGCCATATTTGTTTTTACACATTACACTAAAAATAAAAATATATCAAGTCCCTATTATCTTTAAAAGCATACAAGACAGAAAAGCTTGACAAAATATATTATCCTGTGTTATAATCTAAAAATACAAAGCAATGCTTTTGGCAATTAATAGGAAGCAAGCCAAAAAATAGTATCAAGCTTCCCTCTTTCTTTCAAATCACTGGTTGAATACCGAATCACTTCCAAGACAGGACAGTTTTTCAGAAATAACAATTTTCTTTAGTGGTTTGAAAGAAGGAGAGGGTTTTTGCCGGACCTTTAAAAAAGAATATGGTCGCAAATCCGCCTTAACGGATTCGGCAATTGCGACTTAGCCATCTTAAATAAGGAGGAAGAGATGGCACTTGAACACATTTTGGGTATTCTGCGGGAGAATACCAAAAAAATGACAGAGCCCGGAAGAGCCAGAGAGGCCCAAAGGGCAAAAGAGCTTGCCGAGAGAGAGGCAGAGAGAAGGCAAGTTCTTCGTTCTTTGATTCAGGGGACAAGCAAAGTCAACTGGAAAAGGCGCTATGCATAGCGCCAAAAGAAACGACGAGAAGTTTGCCCTTGCCTAAGGGTAAACAAATAAGGAGTTAGCCAAGCTTGGTTAACTCCTCTCTTTCAAAGTTTATCATTTATATATCGTGAATTTTGAAAGGGCATGCTGCTTGCTCTTTAAAAAAAAACACAAGGTTGTGTCCCCTCCCCCCTTTTGGGATTTTGCCATTTCTATTGGCAAAAAAGCAGCAACACAACCACGACATGCAATAAGGAGAAAAGCATGTCTGTACCTTCCACCTTTTCGGCCTCGGTTTTTCTTCCTTCAGTAGAGGAAGAAATAAACGCTTCTTTCCAGAATCAGGAAGCACTAAGGAGGAGCGACTCCCTTTTTCTTGCCGAAGTAGCTCGGCGAGAAGCGGCAATTATTGCCGTAAAAAAGGAAGTTCAGGAAAACCTGGCCATCAAGGAAGAGGCCAAAAAAAAGGAGCGAGAACTCCAAGAGCACCAGGCAATAATTTACTGGCTCGAATGCCAGCTGGATCTTGCCTGGGAGAAAGAGGCAAAGCTCAAGGAAGAGCTTGACGAGCTTCTTTAAGTCCCAGCAAGGGACATAAGAACCTTTAAGAGGGCCAATCACAGGTCCTCTCTTTTTTTACTTTAGAAATTAAAAAATATAATTTTAATTATATAAAGAACTATTAAATGAACCGGATAGAAAATATAGAAAAAGTATCTTGG
>Ga0172382_10007428_pt1 | contig 15555 bp, 12 predicted proteins | sample Leawel138RmetaG_FD_122245 | JGI IMG/M metagenome (GOLD analysis project Ga0172382, IMG submission 122245) | Leachate microbial communities from a municipal landfill in Southern Ontario, Canada - Leachate well 138R metaG | ecosystem: Engineered > Solid waste > Landfill > Unclassified | place...
TAGCATGGTTTCGGTGAGAGCTGTGACCGCAACGGGTGTCGTTTGAAGACTTTCCGATTGACGTCTCGCCGTCACCACAATTTCTTCAATGCCTGTTTTGGCCTGCGGGACAGCACCGCCTTCTTGGGCAAAACCATTGGAAGCTCCCAAAATGGACAGGATCGCTGCAGATACGGATGCCACTAGGTTTTTTTTCTGACACTGTTTGATTTTCACGATTGTTATCCCCTTGTTATTGTCGTTCCCGCTAAATACGGCTTCCAGGCAGATCTCGCAGAAACCAGTATACTTGGGTCAGGTTAGTGTTTTTAACGGGAAACCAGGGGCAGATTAATGCCTTTTAAAGAAACCGCTGGCTTCGTTGCTCTGAATCCGGTTTCCGCTTCTCTCCAGCCAGACGCCTTAAGTTGGCCGTACTGTACGGTTTTTTTTTGTGAAAGTCAACGCTCAAAACGAAATTTGGCCTGTTTTGCGAAGATGGATATATCATGGATTTTCATAGGAAAAATGGCATCAGCTCTTCGGGTTTCGCCCAAAAATCGCCACTCGTCGTTGCTCCTCGCTCATTTGGAATGATCAAGCTACGCTCGTGGTGCCCAGTGTGCCCAGTGTGCCCTTTGGGTATCGATTGGTGCTTTTTTTGGCACAACGCCGACAATTCAAATAATGTTAACAAGGCCCTAAAGAAAGTCGGGATAACCACTGATCAGACGCTATTCTCACATTGTTTGTACGTTTTTTGCCGACTTTCCGGTTGGGGAATAACTCCACCGGTACGATTACACACCTTACTTGTACTCCTGTCCCCTGGTTTTTGTGGATGGCTCCCATACCTATGATGACGTGATCGCCGACACTGAATCAGCGCTGGATATTGTGAAAGCTGGCGGTGTCGTTTTGTGGCACGATTATGGTATCTGGGCGGGGTGACCACTGCGTTGGAGGAAGTAGAACTAAAGCGGAAGCTGGGGTTGAGGCATATAGCGGGTACCCGCCTCGTCTACTGGAAAAGCAGATTGACCGGGTGGCTGCTTCCGTTTACCTTTTCTTTGGTGAAATGCCGCTGCCAGCATGAACGATAAGCATGCGTCTAACCAGGATGTGACACCGCGGTGTTGCCAGCTTTTTCTGCCGCAAATTCGGCATAGTCAAATGGGAGTCCAACCATGAGTATCCTGTTCGAAGAAATTGATAGTGAACCGTCTCCTTGGGTGAGATATCCCTCAGGCGTCGGCGCATTCCCGCGCTGGGCGACAGGGATATCTATGAGATCAAGCTCGGCGATGAGTTCTTGATGTCAAGCGCGTTCGTGGAGGGAGAAATCGCCCTGGCGGATCTTGCCTTGGATGCGGTCGCCGGTGAGAACCTCAGGGTTGTGGTAGGAGGCCTTGGCCTGGGCTATACCGCCGCGGCCGTTCTCAAGAATAATCGTGTCCGGGATTTGATTGTGGTGGAGGTGCTGGATACGGTGATCCAATGGCACCGGCAGACGCTGGTTCCCTTGGGGGCGACCCTCACAGCAGATCCGCGTTGCCGATTTGTGCTCGGTAATTTTTTTGACATTGCCACCAATCCGTACAAAGGCTTTGAACCGGGGAAGCCTCCCGAGCCCGTCGATGCCATCCTGCTGGATATTGATCATTCTCCGATGGCTTTCCTGAATGAGCGGAATTCTGACTTTTATACGCCGCCGAGCTTGTTGCGGATGACACGCCACTTGCGTAGCGGTGGGGTCTTTGCGATGTGGTCCAACGAGGCGGTGGATGAGGATTTTCTAAACCTGCTATCCGGTGTGTTCGCCACGGTCGATAGTCATGTGATCAGCTTCGACAATCCCCTTCAGGATACCCATTCCGCCAACACCATCTATGTCACCCGTCGCTGAGCTGACTCAAAAGATGGTGTATAGGCGTGGGTTTCTGCCTGCCTATCTTATCGCTGTCAGTAGGGCATTTCCTCAAAATTACGGATGCCGGTGCCGCGACGAGAACCCTCCCACACTCGGGTCAGGGGTGCCGTGACACTTTCTGGCTCGACTTTATAGAACGTGTAATCGACCCATATTCCATCATCGGAAGTGCGAAAATCCAGGGTCAGAAATCCATGTGCGGACAGCGCGAAGCGCTTGGCAGGATTGAGTTCCTCGCTCATTGACGAGACCTTGCTGGCCGAGCCGCTGATCAACTGGGTGGTGCCGTCGATTTCGCCCTCATCGGAAATAATGTGATCGTGCCCGGCGATATACATGTCTACGTGGCCGAACACGTTGCTCTCAAGAAACAGCGCCGTCTGAATCAGGGCATCGTCGTGCTTGCCGGAGCTGATCAGGGGGTGATGCCCGAAGGCGATAGAGAATTGGCAATGTTCGTTGGCAGCATCATAGGCATCCATCAGCCAGTCGGTCTTCGGCATTCGCTTGTGAGCGAAGTAGAGCTTCTCGTACCAAGTGGTTTCGATGTTGAAGACGCAGACGTCACCGCGGGCCTCGGCATAATGGAAATAGGGTTTTTTGACACCTTTGACCTTTTCTGCAACTTGGAACCATGCATCGGGGTTCCCCTTCCAGTCATGGTTTCCGAGCAGGAGGTAGACGGGAATGTCGTGTTCAAGCAGAGGGGTGATGGGCTTGAGGAAGCGTTCGGTAAACAGTGGGTCATTGACGGATTGGATGCCAGAAGGGTAGACCAAGTCCCCAAGGTATCTTACTTGATTACAGCCCAGATCAATCATCGATTCCACGATCAGGTCCATGGCCTTGTTGCCCATGCCGCCGTCCCCGATCACGCACCAGCGTTCGCCGGTCTGGGTGGGGGATTTTGTGAAATCGAGTTGATGGTACTGGATCTTATCGGCGTCATAGAATTCGTCATAAGCGATAACACCCCCAAGGGCAAGAACCGCGAGGGATAATACATACTTCATCATTTATAAAAAACTCCCATGCTGTGGAGGGCTTCGAGTACATGCTTGCGATTCATGAGGTCACTGTCTAGCCGACGGTAGTTCTGATCGTACAGTTCAGCGTCGCCGTAGCGTTCGAATTGGTAGATTAGTCCTCCGTGGCGAACGGCATTGCGAGACCAACTAGACAGCAGCAGGCTACGATCATCTGGCAATGGCGAGAGCAAGTCGCGACCCACGCTATACTCATTCGCGGGAGCGTTGCAGCCCAAGGCGTGCTTCATTAGCGTGGGCACCACATCGACATGTGAGCTGGTCTGAGCGATGTGCCGTGGTGCTTCACCAGGCCAGTACAGCACCATGGGAACCCGCACCTGCCAGTCCGAAAAGTTACTGTTATGGCCCCAATAATTTAGACCAGTCTCGTTGAATTCCTGGCCGTGATCACTGGTAAGCAAGACCACTGTGTTGTCGAGAAGTTCGCGTTTTTCTAATACCTGGAGTATCTCACCGATCAGGGCGTCGTTGAAATGGACCGACGCCTTGTAGCGGTTCAGGAAAGGGGTTGCGTCATAATTGTTGTTCAAGGCTAGGTAATTGACCTCGTCGACCATGGGCAAGAATTGCTCCGGCGCTGGCTCCGGCACTGCGTAAGCGTGGGGGGCATCGAAGAAAGCAAAGGCAAAGAAGAGGCGGGCATCACGATCCGGAGTGTCCAGCCGCTCAATAAGCTTGTCGGCGACATAGCGGTCGGTGCCGATCACGCCATTGGGCTTTGATTTCGGCCAGTCGATTGCGTCACGAGGAAGAGCGGTGAACACTGTTCGATCAAACTCAGGACTGCTCAAGGGGGCGCTGGCGTGGATGATAAAGTCGTAACTGTTTGCTAGCAGTGTGTCCATGAGTACCGGGCTGCGCTGCGTTTGCAGCACCGGAAACCAGTAGGTGCCAGGAAGTCCGTAGAAAAAGCTGAATACTCCGAAACGGGTCGCATTGCTGGTGCTGAAGTGCCGGTTGAAACGCAGGGCTCGTTGAGCGAAGGCATGTGAATGAGGCATGATCTCCTCGTTTAGCATGTCGAAGCGAAGCGAATCCACCATTAGGATAACAATGTTAAGAGGGGCTTGAGAATCACATTGCAGCGGACCCTTGGGGTAGTCGAGGAGGCCCTCGCTAATCGCCGGGAGGTCTGTCTCCTGTGCAACGGTCACGCCGATATCGCGAAGAAAGCGTCGCGCAGTCACAGGTTGGGCCCAGGGTATATGGCGTAGCTGCGCTGTCACTGGCGAGTAGCCGGTGGCACTGTGCCAAGCGTACATCAGCTGGCTAACGACCATTACGATGGCGCAGGGTGTAACCAACAATCGTACCGCTGGTAGCGACCTGCGACGAAGATAGATGGCTACGGCCGCCTCGATAGCCACGATGCAGAAGATCACTGCTGCCGACAGCAGCCACATGACGGGTGAGAACGATAGAATTTGTCCCGCCGCGCCTCCTGCCAAGAGATTCCAAACCATGCTGTTGAGATGGAATCGATACAGTTGGAACACCTCGAAGTTGAGATATACAACGACGATCCCTATCGCATAGCTTGCCGTGGCCAGCCAAAAAGCCGGACCCCAGCGTCGTCCTGAAAGGAGCCATACCAGCCCGGCAGGAAGGCTTAGAAGGACTGCCAGGAACAGAAAATGCCCGGGTAGGGCCAGGAGTAGGAAGGTCCCAGCCCGCCAGTTGGTGATCAGCGAGTAGTCGACCGTCAGGGCAGTGATGAGAGCGGCTGCCAGCCCATTGACGGAGCCAAACCAGCACAGCCAGCGGATAAAAGTGTGTTGATGAGGTATTGATGGTGAGCTCACCTAAGATTGCTCCCGCGAGAAGTGGAAGATAGAATCATTGTTTGGATCGGTGGGTTGGCGATACTACCATTGAGTTCAGTGTGCTTTCTACACTCCATCACTGTTCATTAGACCGTGAAATAAATGAGGACACCTTGGGACTGCCAAATACGCATATATGATGCGGAATTCGTTGGCGCCGGAAGGTATTGGTTGTTTAGAGCGAGGTGCACCACGCACATCCTCCCGTTCCAATGAGCCGAAAGATCAGGAATTCATGGACATGGTTGCGCAGTGTTTTCTCTTCGGTGTCGAGCCACGAAGTGGTTTCGATAACCCGTTACAAAACGGTAAATCGGCCAATACCATCTATCTGACGCGGCGATGACCTTCAAATAGGGGGATCGACTGACTGCTACTCGCTTGAATGTTTGGCTGGCTTTCCATGCTTCTCTCGATACATGGCGGTATCCGCATGATGGATGAGCGACTCAAGCGTGGTGCCGTCATCCGGATAGACACTTATGCCAATGCTGGCGCCAACAGGAATGGGAATCAGCGTGTGGCAGCTCGCGGCAATCCGTGTGCGAATTTTTTCCGTAAGGGCGTCAAGCGAACGATTGAGGCGCGGCAGCGTCACAAGTGCGATGAATTCGTCACCGCCGAAGCGGCAAACGGTATCTTCCTGGCGAAGAACATCACAGAGTGTATCGGCGACAGTTTTCAGTACTTCGTCGCCCCGATGGTGGCCAAACTGGTCGTTCACCGATTTGAAGTTGTTGAGATCGATGAACAGCAGGGCGACTTTTCCCGCTCCGTGGCGGCGTTGCCTGGCGACGGCCTGGTCAAATCTGTCTTCGAGCAAAACCCGGTTGGGTAGCCCGGTGAGGTGGTCGTGGTGGGCGAGATGGCGGAACTTGCGCAGTTCGTGGCTGTGGCTTGAAATATCCGAAAAAATGGAAATATAGGAAACGACTTCATCGTTGTTGCCGCGCACGGCGCTGAGGGAGAGCCAGGCCGGATAGATCTCGCCGTTTTTCTTGCGGTTGATTATCTCCCCGCTCCAGTGGCCGGTGGCATTCACCCGACGCCACATCTCCGTGTGACTTGCGGTGTCATTCAAGCCTTCCCGCAAAAATGCAGGGGATCTACCCTGTACGTCGTTAGCTGCATAGCCGGTGATGCGGGAGAAGGCTTTGTTCACTGAAATGATTCGATCATCAGGGCCGGTGATCATGATGGGTTCGCCGCTGTGCTGGAATACCTGCGAAGAAAGCCGAAGCTCATCGATACTCCCGATTTTACCGGCAGGGCTTTCGACTACAACTGAATATCCCAAGAATGGTGTGTCGTCACCTGCGACGGGGGAGATGGTAGCGACGGTAATGAAGTGGGAGCCATCCCCTTTTGAGGCCACCGTCTCAATCCGCTGAGATTGTCGATAGCTGTTTCGGGGATGAACGCTGTTTGCGGAGCCAACGGGAGGGATTGCGGTTCTGTTTTCGATATGGATGAGGCGAGCCAGAGGTGACCCCTGGATTGATGATCGTTCAACGCCGAAAAGCCGAAGGGCTTCCCCATTGAGCCAGAGAATAGTGAGATTGGCATCCGTGACAATCACGGGGCTTGGAAGACCTTCGATGATGGCTTTCCAGGGAGGGGGTAATGTGTCCAAATGTTAGTCGGCCAATTCCTTTTTTGGGTTGATTGACGGCAATCTCGAGCCTTGACTCTTGCCTACTTTCCTTGCCGAATGCCGGTTACTCACATTTGGCGCAGCTCAGGATTGCGGGGTCGGCATTTAACCGATAATAGACAATCTCGGTGCCACAGGCCATACATTTGCCGTAGGTGCCCTTGTTGAGGCGTTGCAGCGCCGCTTCCACCTGCTGGCGGCGGTAGAGTTTGCCGAAATCTCGAAGCTGGACGCTATTTCCCGGCGTGGTCTCTGTTGCAGATTCAAGTTCGGTGAGTAGGTACTGGTGAAAATAGTTTAGCTGTTGCTTATGCAAATTAAGCTCCCAGGAGTTAAGCAGTTTCATCATAAGGTCTATTGGGCGACCCGGTATCCAGCGGGGCGTCAGTAATGATGCACTCCACGGTTAGCAGCAGGCCCGCGGCCGATGCGGCATTTTGGAGGCCGAGGCGAACCACCTTTGCTGGATCGACAATACCCAAAGCCATCAGGTTGCCAAATTCGCCGCGGGTGGCATCGAGGCCATAGCCAATACCGCCTTGTAGAACTCGGTCAACCACAACGGAAGGTTCAAGCCCGGCATTGGCGGCAATTTGCCGAAGGGGTTCCTCCAGTGCGCGGGCGACAATCTTCATTCCCGCCATTCGGTCGCGGTTGTCGCATAGCGGGGATGTCGCAATATGACGGCAGGCCAGCAGGGCCGCGCCGCCACCCGGCACTACGCCTTCCTCGACGGCGGCTCGTGTGGCATTCAGGGCATCTTCGAAGCGGGCGATTTTCTCTTCCACTTCCGATTCAGTGGCACCGCCCACCTTGATGGTGGTGAATCCTCCCGCCAGCCTGGCGCGGCGCTCATGCAGCTGCTTGCGCTCAAATTCGGAAGTCGTCCTGGTCATCTGGCGATCGATCTGCTGGAGGCGGGCGTCCAGGGCGGGATTGGCTTCCCTGCCGCCGATAATAAGCGTCGAACCCCGGAGGACACGAACCTTATCCGCATGGCCCAGGTGGCTGTCATCGGCCCCATCCGGTGGTATCCCCCGCTCGCTGGAAACCAGGGTTGCCCCGGTCAGGGCGGCAATATCTTCAAGTAGAGCCTGCTGCTGATCACCAACTCCCGGCGCTTTAACCGCCACTGTCTTGACAATGCCCCGGACGTGGTTTATCACCAGTGTATCCAGGGCCGCGCCCTCCACCCCCTGAGCAATGATCAGCAAGGGGTGATTGTGCCTGGCGGCGAGCTCCAACAGGGACGCCAGTTGATGGGGGGAGGAAAGTTTCTCCCCGCAAACCAGCACCCTGGCACCCTCCAGCTCAACGGACATGGAGGCGGTGGTGTTGATGAAGTAAGCGGAGAGGTACCCTGCGTCGAGTTTGAGGCCGCTGGTGGACTCCAGCTCTGTGGCTATGCCATGGCCCTGTTCCACGGTGATCAAGCCTTCCTCCCCGGCAAAATCGAACGCTTCGGCCACCAGGTTGCCAATTTCAGAATCGTTGTTGGCGGCAAAGGTAGCCACCTGGGTGATCATCTCCCTGGTTTGGCAGGGTGTGGCCTGGGTTCTTAGTTGGTCCACCACGGCAGCGGTTGCCTGGTCGATACCCTTTTTGATTCCCATCGGGTTTCCACCGGCGGCGACCAACCTGACGCCTTCCCGCAGAATGCTGTGGGCCAGTACCGTTGCGGTGGTGGTGCCGTCGCCGACGGCTTCCTCGGTGGCGGATGCGATCTCTTTCAGGATCTGAGCGCCCATATTTTCCATGGGGTCTTCCAGCTCTATTTCCCGTGCCACAGATACGCCATCTTTGGTGACGCGGGGGCTGTTTGCCGCGCGATCCAGCACCACATATCGTCCTCGCGGCCCCAATGTCACCTTGACGGCGTTAACCAGCTTGTCGGCGCCCCGCAGCAATTTCAGCCGGGCCTCGCCGTTGAATTCGATCTGTTTTTCTGTCATTGCCTCTCCCTAAAGATTTGTCGGTTATGAAGCCGAAATCAATGCAATAATCGCGGTCATCAAGCTCGGTCTTAGATGCAATCAGGGGAAATTCCGCATCGGTTCTGGATGTCGACCAGTGCATCCGCGGCGGCTCACCATAGTCTTGCCCCATATAACAGGGTGACGTTGCGCGCTCTGGAAGTACCGGCCCGAACCCGAAGCCTGTTGCGCGGGTGAGGGCAGGAGTGTGAATTTGGCTCGAAGCACGCCGAACTACACAAATTCGGGGTTTCGGTAATCAAATTAACAAGGAAAGACTACCATAGTGTGCCCCTGCTTTGTAGGGCGGAGAGGCTACTGTTTGGGCGCTCTACGACATCGCGAGGGCAGCGGCACAGAGCGCTTATTCAGACTCCGACGCGGTCGCACAATCGATACAACGCAGCGCTGTGGGATCGAACGTCAGGCGAGGGGCGGGGATGGGTTCCTCGCAGTCGATGCACAGGCCGTAGCTGCCGTCGTTGCAGCGAAGCAGGGCAGCATCGATTCGTGTGAGGCTCATCCGGGCACGCTGCCGGTTATTGATGGCCATCGCCTGCTGTTGCAGGGCGTCCATGCGGGATAATCGCCCGACACTGGCCTGGTCGAGCGTGACGGTGGCGGCGGTGGCCTCCCGGGTTTCTGTGAGGGAAAGAATTTCCTCCCTTGCGGCCAGAAGCAGAGAGCGAAAATGCTCGATATCTAGAGGCTCTGTCATTGTCTGGGAAGTTTCTGTGGTGAAATCAATGCGGTTCAAGTTGCCTTGTGTTTATGGTAGCATCATTGGGCATTTTAATTGAGGGATAACGCCTGTTGTCCCGAGAAGCTGGTTTGAACCGAGTGTTTAAAGCGGCTAAATGCGGTCTCACGCTTCCTGGTTCCCTCCGTGAGCCAGTCGAATAAGGGCACGCCTTTCCTGTCTCGCTCTGCCCCGGGTTCCCTGTGGCATCGGTTGCACGGTTTGGGGTCTTGATGCTGCGATCCGTCCTGCCGCCGTAAGCCACAGAGCATTTTGGGTTCCCTGCGAGCGGCTCTCGGGGCCAGCCGGTTTGCGATGACCAGATCCAACATCCGCAGTCACTGCTCTTTTGTCTCCGCCGATAGTGGTTCGGGGAAAAGCGCCTGTCCTGCACCCCGATACTTGGGGATGTCAGCTAGTTGCCTGTTGTTCACCTTGCTTTTTTGCCTGCCTTCGGCGCCCAGTCCAGATTTGACCAGTCCAGGTTAAACGCCCATTCCTGATAGCGCCTCTGGGCGCTCCTCCGTTGTTTGTTTTCATCGCAGTATTTACAGATTTTTAGCTATGGTTGCTCAACCCCTGAAGAAAGAAAGTACGAATCAGTCCCCGTTGGAACACGAAGTCAAGCGGCGGCGAACCTTCGCCATTATCTCCCACCCGGACGCCGGCAAGACGACATTGACGGAAAAACTCCTGCTGTTTGGCGGCGCCATCAAGATGGCCGGCACCGTCAAGGCCAAAAAGTCCGGGCGGTTCGCCGCGTCGGACTGGATGGCGGTGGAGCAGCAGCGGGGGATTTCCGTCAGCAGCTCGGTTATGCAGTTCGAATATGATGACCATGTAATCAACATCCTCGATACGCCGGGGCACGCGGATTTCTCGGAGGATACCTACAGGGTGCTGACCGCCGTTGATGCCGCCTTGATGGTGATCGATGCCGCCAAAGGGGTTGAGGCGCAGACGATCCGCCTGCTGGACGTTTGTCGATTGCGAAACACGCCGATCATCACCTTCATCAACAAGATGGATCGGGAGGTGCGCGACCCCATCGAACTCGTTGACGAAATCGAGGATATCTTGCGGATCCGCTGCGCCCCGGTCACCTGGCCGGTGGGCATGGGAAAGTCATTCCGCGGCGTTTACCATCTTCACCGCGATGCAATTTTTCGCTTCGATCCGCAGGGGGAGGCTACAGCTGGCGCCATGGTTCCGCTGAAGGGGCTGGAGGATCCAGGGCTCGACGAACGCTATCCCATGGAGGCGCCAACGCTGCGGGAGGAAGTGGAGCTCATCAAGGGCGCCTCGGACCCCTTCTCTCTGAAGGCCTATCTGGCGGGTGAACAGACGCCGGTATTTTTCGGCTCGGCTATCAACAATTTTGGGATTAACGAGCTGCTCCGGGCCTTGATTGAGTGGGCGCCTGCCCCGGGGCCCCGCTCGACCGGCGATGAACAGGTGCTACCTACCGACCCCACATTCTCCGGGTTTGTTTTCAAGATCCAGGCCAATATGGACCCCCGGCACCGGGACCGGATCGCCTTCCTTCGGGTCTGTTCGGGCCGCCTGACGCCGGAGATCCAGGTGACGCACGTGCGTACCGGTCGACAGTTCAAAATTGCCAATCCGCTGACCTTTATGGCCAACGAGCGATCCACGGTTACTGAAGCGGTTGCCGGTGACGTCATTGGCATCCACAACCATGGCCAATTCCAGATCGGCGATACCCTGACCCAAGGCAAATCACTTGCCTTCAAGGGTATTCCCCATTTCGCGCCAGAACTCTTTATGCAGGCCCGGCTTCAGGATCCGTTGAAAGGCAAGCAGCTCAATAACGCCCTCAGGGAGTTGGGGGAGGAAGGGGCCATACAGACCTTCTACCTGGCTCAGGGCGGGCCGCCTGTGCTGGGGGCAGTGGGGCAGTTGCAGTTCGAGATCGTCAGCCATCGGCTCCAGGCGGAGTATGGCGTTGCCGCGATTTTTGAGCCGGTCAAGGTGCGAATTGCCCGCTGGGTAAGGACGCCGGACCGCAAGCGGCTCAGAGAGTTTGAAAATGCCAACCAGGAAAGGCTGGCTCGCGATGTCGACGGTAATCTGGTGTTTTTGACTGAGTCAAAGGTGATTCTCGATCTCACCGAAGAGCGCTGGCCCGACGTCAACCTGCTCAACACCCGCGAGCACGGGGAGGTTCTTTGACAGATTTTGTACCAATACGGTTAACAAGAGGATAAATGCACAATGAAATCACTACCCAAAGTGGCGTTTATTGCCGGGCCCAGCGAGGCCGCCCAATGGGCCAGAGAAGAGCTGGTCAAGCGTTACCCCCATGTGGAGCCGACTGAGGCGGAACTGATTGTGGCGCTTGGCGGCGATGGCTTTATGCTGCACACCCTTCACCGCTACCTGTCCCGGCGGTTGCCGGTATTCGGCATGAGCTGCGGCAGTGTCGGGTTTCTCATGAACCGGTTCTCTGCTGACGACCTGGAAGATAGGCTGGAAAAAGCCATTGCCATGCCGCTGGTGCCCTTGGAAATGGAAGCCCATCCCAGAGAGGGTGAGGTCGCCAGACACTACGCCATCAACGAGATATCCCTTTTGCGTGAATCCCGTCAGACCGCAATGCTGCGCATCAAGGTAGACGGTAAGGATCGCCTCTCCCCGCTGATCTGTGATGGTGTTCTGGTGGCGACACCGGCGGGCAGCACGGCCTACAACCTGTCGGCCCACGGCCCCATTCTGCCCCTCAACGCTGGGGTGCTCGCCCTGACCCCTATCGCCCCCTTCCGCCCCCGCCGCTGGCGGAGCGCTATCTTGCCCCGCCAATCGGTATTCGAGTTCGAAATCCTGGATCCCGGCAAGCGGCCGGTAAGCGCCGTGGCGGATTTTCATGAAGTCCGGGACGTCAGCAAGGTGGTCGTTCGCGAGGCGCGGGATATCCAGTTCACACTGCTGTTCGATGCCGGGCAGCATCTCGAGGAACGTATCCTCCGGGAACAATTTCTCTCATAGAAAAACCCTAAACTCAATTCTAAAAAGGAAACCAAATGACAGAAGCGAAACAGACCTTTATCTACGGTGACAAGACCGTCACCCTCGAAACCGGCGAAGTCGCCCGCCAGACCACGGGAGCCGTTGTCTGCGCCATGGGGGACACCGTTGTGCTGTCTACCGTGGTGGCGAAACAGGAAGCGGTTGAGGGGCGTGACTTCCTGCCACTGACCGTCAATTACCAGGAGCGCAGCTATGCTGCCGGGCGAATTCCCGGAGGGTTCTTCAAGCGGGAAGGCCGGCCATCGGAGAAGGAGACGCTGACATCGCGACTGATCGATCGCCCGATCCGGCCCCTGTTCCCCGACGGCTTCACCAACGAGGTACAGGTGATTATCACGGTGCTCTCTCTTGACCCGGAGATCGACCCGGATATCCCAGCGCTGATCGGGGCGAGCGCTGCGCTCTCCCTGTCGGGACTTCCCTTCAGGGGACCCCTGGGCGCGGCCCGGGTCGGCTACCGGGACGGTGATTACCTGCTCAATCCCTCCCTGTCTGATTTGCAGGAATCCGAGCTTGATCTCGTTGTGGCCGGCACCAAAGATGCGGTGCTGATGGTCGAGTCCGAGGCCCGGGAGTTGAGCGAGGAGGTTATGCTCGGCGCAGTCTTGTTCGGCCATCTGCACATGCAGGTGGTGATTGATGCCATCAATGAATTGACGGAGGCGGCGGGCAAGCCTGCCGGGCCCTGGCACCCGGCGCCTGCCGATATGAATCTTTCCGAAACAGTGGCCGGTTTGGTGACGCCCGCACTGGCGGAAGCTTACGGCATCACGGACAAGACCGCTCGTCAGGCGCGACTTGCTGCCATTCGCGAGAATATCGTCGCCTCACTGTGTACGGGTGTAACTCCGGGCTGGAACCGCGAGACGGTACTTGGGGTTGTCAATGCCCTGGAGAAGCAGATGGTTCGCCGTAGCGTGTTGACCGGAAACCCGCGTATCGATGGCCGCGATACCCGCACGGTAAGGCCGATCAGGGTAAAAACCGGGTATCTGCCCCGGGTTCACGGTTCTTCGCTGTTTACCCGCGGCGAGACCCAGGCCATGGTGAGCGCAACCCTCGGCTCCCTGCGGGATTCCCAGATTATCGATGCCCTCGAAGGCGAGCGCCGGGACCATTTTCTTTTTCACTACAACTTTCCTCCCTACTGCGTCGGCGAGACCGGCTTTGTGGGCACGCCCAAGCGCCGGGAAATCGGCCACGGACGCCTGGCAAAACGGGGTATTCAGGCGGTGATGCCCTCCATTGACGAGTTTCCCTACTCGATCCGTGTGGTCTCCGAAATCACCGAGTCCAACGGCTCCAGTTCCATGGCCAGTGTCTGCGGCAGCTCGCTGGCCTTGATGGATGCCGGGGTGCCCATCAAGGCGCCGGTGGCGGGGGTGGCCATGGGTCTGGTGAAGGATGGCGACGACTACGTGGTATTGACTGATATCCTGGGGGATGAAGACCACCTGGGGGATATGGACTTCAAGGTGGCGGGCACCCGCAAAGGGGTCACCGCTCTGCAAATGGATATCAAGATCGAGGGGATTACCCGCGATATCATGCAACAGGCTCTGAGCCAGGCCCACCAGGCGAGAATGCAAATTCTGGACATTATGAACGACCACTTGTCGGCGCCTCGGGCAGAACTGTCGGCCCATGCTCCCCGCAATACGTCGCTGCAAATTGATCGGGAGAAGATTCGTGACTTGATCGGCAAGGGTGGGGCGACCATCCGCAGTCTGATCGAGGAGACCGGCGTACAGATCGACGTGGACGACAACGGCATGGTGCGCCTCACCTCGTTGAACGGAGCCGCCGCCGAGGAAGCCCGGCGCCGCATCGAAGCTATTACCGCCGATATCGAAGCAGGGAAAACCTACACCGGCACAGTCGCCAAACTGACGGATTTTGGGGCGTTTGTCACGGTGCTGCCGGGGAAGGATGGCCTCGTACATATCTCCGAGATTGCCCATGAGCGGGTGGAGCGAGCCGAGGATTATCTCTCCCTCGGCCAGCAAGTAAACGTCAAGGTACTGGAGGTGGACGAACGTGGCCGGGTGCGCCTCAGCATCAAGGCCCTGAAGGATGTCAGCCCGGAGTAGAACGGGTTGCCGACAAAAAAGACCGAAATGAGCAAGTGTATCGGGCGCGTTACCCTGGAATGCATTACTGGTGATATCAGCGCGCAGCACGATATCGAGGCAATCGTCAATGCCGGTGATGCACAAATGCTCCCTGTGGACGCTGCCGGGCGGGCGATTCACCGGGTCGCGGGGCCGGGGCTCGCCGACGAGTGCAGCCGCTTTGCGCCAATAAAGCCCGGCGATGCAGTCCTCACCCGTGGATATAATCTCCCCAATGCCTGGGTGATACACTGCCTGGGGCCGCGATACAACATGGATGAGCCTGCGGCGGCGTTATTGGGCGACTGTTATCGCTATGCATTGCTGGTGGCGGATGAGCACGGCATTTCCAGCGTCGCCTTTCCCGCCATATCCATCGGGGAGTTCGGTTATCCGCTCAGCGAGGCAGCCGCAATTTGTGCCCGCGCGGTAGCGGGTAAAATACCTCATCTGGCAAGAGTCAAGCTTATCCGGTTTGTTTTCGGTGGAAAAGAAATAAGACGTCAATACGAACAGGCATTGGTGTCCGTGGGCTTGTTGTGAGACGCGAGCGCGGGTAGGCCGACGAGCCGGAATAACGGCCTATTTCCCGGCGTCTATAATTCTCCAGCGTGCTTCAATGGTTGGCGAGTATCCGACATCTGAACTACGTTTAAAGTGCCCGCAAGGCATTTTTCTGTAATCAACTACCGAAATTTGTAATTCTCCGAACGGCTTAGAACTTTGAGCTTCGGAGCGGGTACCCATGCACTTTTTGAACAGGAGGCCCTCCATGTTGGTAAGCGAAGTAATGACAGGCAACGCAGTTTATGTACCGGCAACAACTACACTCCGCGAGGCTGCGAAGTTGATGAAAGACAGAGGCACCGGCTTTCTCCCCATCGGTGACACAGGGCAGGACACGCTCGAGGGTGTGGTGACCGACCGAGATATTACTGTTCGCGGCATTGCGGAGGGAATGGATCCGTCTTCGGCCACGGTCAAGGAGGTAGAGACGAATCGGGTGCTTTATTGCTATCAGGATGATCCCATTGAAACTGCCAGCAAAAGTATGCGCGAGCAACAGGTCTATCGTTTGGTGGTGCTCGATAACAAGAATGACAAGCGCCTGCAGGGAGTTATCTCGCTAGGGCCTGTTAACACTAAATAACGTATCGGCGATCAGGGCGAAATGAATAAAGAATTTGAACACTACATCCAGCTTGTCGAATCGCGAGAAGATTCTTCGGAAGCCCTTGAGCCTTCGAAA
>Ga0172382_10007429_pt1 | contig 15555 bp, 11 predicted proteins | sample Leawel138RmetaG_FD_122245 | JGI IMG/M metagenome (GOLD analysis project Ga0172382, IMG submission 122245) | Leachate microbial communities from a municipal landfill in Southern Ontario, Canada - Leachate well 138R metaG | ecosystem: Engineered > Solid waste > Landfill > Unclassified | place...
CCGCTCCCGCATCGCCAGCACACTGCCCAGATAGCTGAGCATAAACACGAAGCGCTGGTTCTTGGCGGCGGCAGGGATATCGGGCATCAACAAGCGCAAATGGGCCAGGCAGCGCTGGTAACCGGAGTTCCACTTGCTGCCCAGGGTCTCCATAAAGAATTCGTTGTGGGTGCCCACCAGAATATTGAGAAAGCTGATGTAGCAATCTTCGTGGCTGTCATTGTCCGCCAGGTTGAGGGACGACTGGATCAGGATATCCACCACCTCCCGCACCGACTTCGGCCCCCCCGCGGCCTCCAGCTCATCCAGCATCTGGTGGCGGCGGGAATCGATAAGGATGGCGCCGTCGAGGATGATCTCCCGCACCAGAGCTTCCTTTGAACCAAAATGGTAGCCAACGGCACTGTGGTTCTTCTGCCCCGCGGCAGTGGCGATCTCGCGCACGGTAACCCCGTCGATGCCGCGCATGGCGAACAGCCGCCGGGCTGTGAGCTTGATATGGGCGGCACCGCCACCGGTTTGTTTTTTGGTCAATCTTGGCATAAAAGTCATTCCCTTTTGAAAGCCAGAGATACCCCGCCCGGGGCGACAACGCCATCCCCACCGGACCGACAGCGCACCACTGCACGGCTGCCAAGTTGGGAAAATTCACGTCTTCAAGTGGCAAATATTAGCAGTTCGGCGTTGCACTCGGAAGAATTCGTATGTATTATCCATTTGAATTAACAAAATGCAACCACCTTAGAAGCCACAACCAAACCATTGGGCTACCAATAACACCCGGGAGGTCACCTGTGGAACCCCTAGTCGATAGCGAGCTGCTGTGCACCTGGATGGACAGCCAGGGCCTGGGCTCTGGCCCCATTGAGGATATCCACAATATTGTGGGGGGCACCCAGAATATCCTGCTCCGCTTTACCCGCGGCGGCAAGGTCTATGTGCTCCGCCGCCCGCCCCGCTTCCCCAGGGAAAATTCCAACCAGACCATGGCCAGGGAATCGGTGATTCTCCGCGCCCTGGCCGATACCTCGGTGCCACATCCCAAGCTGATTGCCGCCTGCACCGATACGGCGCCAATGGGCTACGCCTTTTACCTGATGGAAGAGGTTCGGGGCTTCAACGCCACCACCGGGCTGCCCCCTTACCACGCCGCGTCCCCCGAGGTGCGCCACCGCATGGGCCTGGCCCTGGTGGAGGGCATCGCCCGCCTCGGCGAGGTGGATTATCTGCGGCTGTCCCTGGAAAACTTTGGCAAGCCGGACAACTATCTGGCCCGCCAGGTGTCCAGGTGGACCGCCCAACTGGAGAGTTACACCAGCTACCCCAACTGGGATGGCCGCAGGGACCTCCCCGGCGTGGAAGATGTCGCCAAGTGGCTGGAAGCCAACCTCCCCGCCAGCTTTACCCCCGGCATTATTCACGGCGACTATCACCTGGCCAATGTGATGTACCGCAACGACAGTCCCGAATTGGCAGCCATCGTCGACTGGGAGCTGGCCACCATCGGCGACCCCCTGATCGACCTGGGCTGGGTGCTGGCCACCTGGCCGGACGCCGCGGACGCTGCCGCCTGGGCGCCCCCCGTCACCCCCTGGGAGGGCTTCCCATCGGCGGACGAGCTGGTCGCCCACTACGGCGAGCACTCGTCCCGGGAGCTGTCCCAAATGAATTGGTACCGGGTGATGGCCTGCTTCAAGCTCGGCATCCTCCTCGAAGGCACCTATGCCCGCGCCACCAGCGCCGAGGCGTCCCGGGAGACCGGGGATGACCTCCATCAACGGGCGATACGCCTGTTTCAGCGGGCATCCAATTGGATCAATGAAGGATCAGCAAATGAATGAAGTCGATTTCAGCGGCAGGCGGGTTCTGGTGGTGGGGGGCTCCAGCGGCATTGGCAATGGCATTGCCCAGGCCTTCCGCGGCCACGGCGCCAGTGTGCATGTGTGGGGCACCCGCGCCCGGGCCGAAGACTACAGCGACGAACAGGGCTCGGACCTCGGCGGCCTGGGCTACACTCAGGTGGATGTCGGCAATCCAGAGGCCATATTCGCCGCGCCCCCCCCCTTCCCGGAAGACCTGGATGTGTTGGTCCAGTGCCAGGGCATCGTGGCCTACAAGCGCCAGGAGTTCCGCCGTGAGGGCTGGGACAAGGTGATGGCCGTCAACCTGGACAGCCTGATTCACTGCTGTGAAAAATTCCGCAGCCAGTTGGCGGCCCAGCGGGGCTCCATCACCATTGTGAGTTCCGTGTCCGGTTATCGCGGCAATATCGGCAACCCCGCCTACGCGGCGTCCAAGGCCGGGGCCATCAACCTCACCCAGTCCCTGGGCCAGGCCTACGCTGGCGAGGGCATCAGGGTGAACGGCCTGGCCCCCGGCCTGGTGGCCACCAAGCTCACCAGGGTCACCACGGAAAACCCCAAGAGGCTGCAGGAGGCCAGCAGTCGTATCCCCCTGGGCAGGTTCGGCACCCCCCAGGAAATGGCCGGCGTGGCCCTGTTCCTCGCTTCGCCCCTCGCCAACTATGTCTGTGGACAGACCATCCTGGTGGATGGCGGCCTGTCCCTCTAACCTCACCGAGGCAAAACCATGAATTTTGACTACAGCGACAAGGTAAAGGATCTTATCTCCCGTCTCGAAGCCTTTATGGACGAGCATGTCTACCCGGCGGAAGGCCACTACTACGAGTGGATCGAGAAGGAAGCCAACCGCTGGCAGCCCTGGCCGCAGATGGATGCCCTCAAGGCCAAGGCCAGGGAAGCCGGGCTGTGGAACCTGTTCCTGCCCCACGAATACGGTGTGTTCAGCCCAGGCCTGAGCAACCTGGAATACGCCCCCCTGGCGGAGATCATGGGCCGGGTGCTGTTCAGCTCGGAAATTTTCAACTGCTCGGCGCCGGACACCGGCAATATGGAGGTGCTGGCCAAGTTCGGCACCGAGGCCCAGCAGGAGGCCTGGCTGAAGCCGCTGCTGGCGGGCAGTATCCGCTCCGCCTATGTGATGACCGAGCCCCAGGTGGCCTCCTCCGACGCCACCAATATCCAGACCACTATCCTCCCCGATGGTGACGACTATGTGATCAATGGCCGCAAATGGTGGATCTCGGGCATTCTCCACCCCAATTGCGACATCCTCCTGGTGATGGGCAAGACCCTGCTCGACAACCCCAGGCACCAGCAGCACTCCACCATTCTGGTGCCCAGGGACACCCCGGGGGTCGAGATTGTCCGCCCGCTGACGGTGTTTGGCTCGGTGCACTCCCCGGGCGGCCACGCGGAGGTCACCTTTACCGATGTCCGGGTGCCCCGGGGCAATATGATTCTCGGCGAGGGCCGCGGCTTTGAAATCGCCCAGGGCCGCCTCGGACCCGGCCGCATCCACCACTGCATGCGCTCCATCGGCCAGGCCCAGCGGGCCCTGGAGCTGATGGCCGCCCGGGTCGAGGAGCGGGTCGCCTTCGGCCGCAAACTCTCCGAACAGAGCAGTATTCGTCAGGATGTGGCCAGGTCCTACTGTGATATCGAGCAGGCCAGGCTGCTGACCCTGAAGGCTGCCGACGCCATGGACCGCCACGGCAACAAGGTCGCCAAGGACCTGATCGCGGCGATCAAGATCGTCGCCCCGCAAATGGCCCAGACCGTGTGCGACCGCGCCATCCAGACCTTTGGCGGCATGGGGGTGAGCGGTGACACGCCGATTGCCGAGTTCTTTACCACCAACAGGTTTCTCCGCCTCGCCGACGGCCCGGACGAAGTTCACCTGGCGCAATTGGGCAAACTCAAAATCAGGGAATTGGCCACTAAATAGGCGCGTAAACCCATATAGCGACGAGGAAACCATAATGAACCCAAACTATCCGGCAGTCGGCGAACTCTACGCCCAGGCACTCAATCTCTACACCGGGGAAACCGCAGTAATTGATGGCGACACCCGCCTCAGCTACAGTCAATTGGCCGCCCGGGTCAGTCAGCTCATGGCGGCCTTCACTGCCGTCGGCCTCAAACCCGGCGACCGGGTGGGCCTGGGTCTGCATATGTGCTCGGACTTTGTCGAGTTGGTTGTGGCCGCTCATATCGCCAACCTGACGGTGATCGAGCTCAATCCCGAATTGCCCTGGGACATGGTGGAGCACCGGGTCAATCTCGCCAAAATCAACGCCGTCTTTATCAGGGCTGACCACTATTCAGCGGAAAAGATCAGTCGCTTCGCCACCTTGGCGAGCCAGGTTTATGGCCTGGGGAGCGCAGAAGTCGGAGACGATTTTCACACCCTGGCCGACACCTGCCCCGTGCAAAAGATTGCCTATAGTCCCAGCCCAGCTCCCGGAGCGATCTATTTCACCAGCGGCTCAACCGGACTTCCCAAGGGCTTCACCGTAAAATCTTCGGCCGCGGCCGCCCAGGCCCTGCTGATCATGGCGACGGTGAACCACCCTCCGGTACCTGTGTGTGTGATTGGCATGACTCACCCGACAGTGATGCACCTGCTGCTGACGCCGACCATTATCCGTGGCGGCACCGTGGTGACCGCGCCCTCGGCGGATCTGGATGTGCTGGTTTCCACCGCCAAGGCCCACAGGGCCAACTTCCTGTTCCTGCCCACCCGGATGCTCTACACCCTGCTGGACAAGGGTGATGCTCAGTGGATGAAAGACCAGATCGAGCTTTTCTACTACGGCGGGGAAAATATGACCGTCGACCGCCTCAAGGAGGCAATTCATGCCTGCGGACCAACCTTCGCCCAGGTCTTCGGCACCTCCGAGTCTGGCCCGGCGGCCATTTTGCGGCCCCGTGATCACGATCTCGACAATCCCCAGCAACTGGGCTCCCTGGGTCGCCCCATCGTGGGTATCGAGATGGAAGTACGGAATGAGAAGGGTATCGTGTTGCCCGCCAATGAACCTGGCTACCTGTACATTAGGTCCCCTTCAGCTTTCATCGAGTATATCGGCCAACCGGAAAAAACCCGGGAAACCCTGGTGGACGGCTGGGTAAATCCCGGAGATGTAGGTTACCGGGATGAGCGAGGTTACTTCTATTTTCTCGACCGGGACAAATTCGCCGTCCAGGTCAACGGCAGGAATATTTATCCCCGCACCGTGGAGATGTCACTGGGCCTGCACCCGGCGATCAGCGCGGTGGTTGTCATGGGAGTAGAAATCGCTGACGACAAAAAACTCTGTGTCGCCGTGCAACTCAGAAGAGGCGCCTCCCTTTCCGCCGAAGACGTCGCCGCGCTGGTTGAAAAGGAGTTTTTGGTAGCTCCTCACAAGACCCTTTTTCTCGCCGACATGCCCCTAAACCCGGTAAGCAAGAAACTCGACCGTCCGGTACTGGAAGATTTGTTCCGCACCGCGACCACCTGAAAGGTATACCCCCATGATGAGCCGGCAGATTCACCTTCGCCAGCGCCCCCGAGGCCTGCCAGAAACCACTGATTTTGCCCTGGTGGAGGTGGACCTACCCGAGCCCGGCGCTGGTGAGGTGCTGGTGCGCAACCAGTGGCTGAGCGTGGACCCGGCGATGCGGGGGCGGATGTACGATGCCCCTAGCTATGTGCCCCACTTCGCCCTAGACGCCCACCTGGAGGGCCCCGCGGTGGGAGTGGTTGAGGCCAGCAACTCCACCGACTTCAGCCCCGGCGACCTGGTGTACTCCGACCTCGGCTGCCGGGACTTGGCTGTGGGCAATGCCAACCAGTTCGAGAAACTCCCCGCCGACGGGCTGCCTCCCCCGGCCCACCTGAGTGTGTCCGGGCTTCCCGGCCTCACCGCCTATGTCGGTCTGGTGCGCATCGCCCAACTTCGACCTGGTGACACGGTCTTCATCTCCGCAGCTTCAGGCGCAGTGGGCTCAATGGCTTGCCAGATAGCCGGCAACCTGGGCTGCCGAGTAATCGCCTCCGCCGGAGGAGACGCTAAGGTCACCTATTTACGGGACGAACTGAAAGTGGACGCAGCCATCGACTACAAGGCGGAAACCAAACTCGCAAGGGCGCTGGCAGCAGCCGCCCCCGAGGGCATCGACGTGTATTTCGACAACGTCGGCGGTGAGCACCTGGAGGCGGCCATTGCCGTCGCCAACAAAGACGCCCGCTTCGCCATCTGCGGCATGATATCCCAGTACAACCTTACCGCCAGACCCCAGGCGCCGGCCAATCTCACCACGTTGATGACTAAGGGCTTGCGCCTGCAAGGTTTTATCGTCTATGAGCACCTGGACTTGAAGACGGCCTTTCACGCCGCCCTGGGCCGCTGGCACAAAGAGGGCCGAATCCACTGGCGGGAAACCATTCGCGACGGCCTCGAGAGCCTACCAGCGGCGCTGATCGGACTCTTTCGCGGCGAAAACCTCGGCAAAATGCTGATTCGCCTCTAGCCACCCAGGAGACATCAGATGGCCGACAATACCCGGATACCCACCCTCGAGGAAATCCCTGGTGCCATAGGCTTTCCCCACAAAGTTATGCCCAGCGGCTGGTTCCAGGTTGGCTGGAGCCACAGGCTAAAGCCCAGGGATGTCGTGCCCCTGCACTTTTTCAAACAGCATCTGGTGATGTACCGTACTGAACAGGGAGAAGCCGTGGTGATGACTGCCTTCTGCCCTCACTTCGGAGCACACCTTGGCCATGGTGGTCGGGTCGAGGGCTGCAATATTGTCTGTCCCTATCACGGCTGGGTGTGGGGCCAGAACGGCTACAACGTGCTGGTACCCGCCACCGGCAAGCCTTCCACAGCGGAACGCCGGATTCGCACATGGGCAGTGGTCGAATCCAACGGCATTATCTGGGTGTGGCACGACGCGCTGGCCCGTGACCCCCTGTGGGAGGCACCGAAGGAGCGCCGCGCTGAAGAAGACTTTCTGCCGGTCAGTGAACACACTATTTACCACCATGAGAAAGTCCATCTCCATCCGCAGTTCACCATGGAGAATATCGTCGATATCGATCACCTGATTTTCGTCCACGGCAGCACACTGCTGCCGGTGGAGCGGACTCCAGCGGAACTGCCGGAAATCATCCTCCAAGGACCCAGGATGGAAGTGAACTACCAGGCCCCCAACACCCTCAACGAGGTAATGGGCGTGGGTATTATTCGAGTCCAGTTCCAGGACGACCCGGAGCGTCCCTGGCGCACTCCCTGCTGGGTCTATGCCTGTACCACACCAATCGACGACAACTACAGCGCGATATTTGGCACCGTTCTGGTGAGCCAGGACAGGGAGGCAGCCGACGCCGATAGTGAAGTCCCGGCGGGCCGGGCCAAAAAACGCGTAGAGGAACAGCGTCACCAGAACCAGGTGGATTTTTTTATCTGGGACAATATGGTCTATATGAAGCGCGCACCCTATGCACCCCTGGAGGGCAAGGCTTTTTTGACCGTGCGCCGCTGGGCGGAACAGTTTTACCCCGAGGGGGAGCCCGCACCCATCATTACCAAATAGCCATCACAAACTATTGGAGAATGTGCCGGCCCCGGTGGTCCCCCAATAAACAGGAGAATAGACATGTACTCGGCGTTTCCCAGTTTTTATCGCCTGCTGAACCAGCACAGATTTAGCTACCCTCTCCAGGAAGCCGTCGTCTGCGGCGATACCCGGCTGTCCTTTGGTGAGCTTTACGACAGGGTCAACCGGGTGGCAAACGCCATGGCGGCCCTGGGGGTAACAGAGAGCAGCAGGATATTGTGGCTGGGCCAGAACAGCCATGCCCTGCTCGAAATCTTTCTCGCCTGCAGTCGCCTGGGCGCCAGCTTCTGTCTGGTCAACTGGCGTCAGTCCGCCGCCGAGATTGCCTTTGTATTGCGTGACTTCGACCCGGCACTGGTTTTCTGGCAGGAGATGGAATTCGCCCCGACGGTGAGCGATGCCAAAATCCAGGCCCCAGGGCTCGCCAGTCACTGGATCTCCCTGGATGGCCAGGGTTCCGACGGCTACCGGCAACTACTGGCAGACGCATCACCCGAAGGCACCGACACTCCCGCCGCCCCGGACACAGGCCGCGCCCTTTTGGTGCTCTATACCGGTGCCTTTGGCGGCCAGCCCAATGGCGCCCAAATTTCCGAGCCGGGCCTGTTCCTACAGTCCCTGGTACATGTCAACGTCTTCGAGGCCACCAGTGATACCAAAACCCTAGTCAGCGCCCCCACCTTCCACATCACCTCTTGGCTGGACATGCTGCCCACCTTTATCGCAGGCGGTACTCTGTGCTTTGCGAGAAGCACAGATGCCGGTGAGATTCTCGATCTGATCGGCAGTGAGCGGCTTACCAACGGCACCGTACAGCCCCCTACTGCCAAGAAGATCGCGGAGCTCAACGCTGACGGCAGCCATGATCTAAGCTGTTTCCGCAGCCCCCTCACCATCCCTGGGTGGACCGAGATGACCAGCCGTGGGCCGGGAATCAGCGGCACTGGCCAGACCGAAGTGGTGGGCCCGGTGATTGTCGGCGCCTTTGCCGGCGAGGGCAGCACCCCCTTCTGCGGCCGCCCGGCGCCCATGGTGGAGGCCAAGGTGGTAGATGACACTGGCGCCATGGTGGGCGCCGGCGAGGTGGGCGAACTGGTTATCCGCGGACCCGTGGCCGGTCTCGGCTACTGGAACCGTCCCGAACTCAATGCCGAACGCCTGTCCGCTGACGGCTGGTGGCACACCCGGGATCTGGCCCGCCGGGATCGCGATGGCACCATCAGCTTCGTCGGCCCAAAGTCCCAGATGGTGAAATCCGGTGGCGAAAACGTCTATGCCGCTGAGGTGGAGAATGTGCTCAAAACCCATCCTGCAGTAACCAATGCCGCCATTATAGGCACTCCGGATGCCGACTGGGGACAATTGGTTACCGCGGTAGTCGTTACCAAGCCTGATCTAAACGTCACCGTGGAAGAACTCCAGGAGTTTGTGAGATCCCGTATCGCCAGGTACAAAACGCCGCGGATTATTCACTTTGCCCCGGAACTTCCCCTCAACGCCTTTGCCATTGACTACAAGGCTCTGGACCGGGAATTTGGTGGCGGAGGCTACCCCGGAGAGGAACAGAAAAATGGCTCCAATATTGGCGCCACTGTGCGCAAATAGAACCAAACCCTATTCGTTGCGCACTGATGATGGCGGTGATCGCAGTGGCGGCTTAGGCGCTCCAAATTGACCACGACTCGCTGCAAAGCGAGATATTATTAACCCGCGGCCTGACTGGAGTAGATCCGGCAGCCAGAGAACAAGGTGAATTTATGATTTCCGATATTGAGCTTGGGGTAACCCTCTACAGCTGGCCCCAATTCGGCCCAGAACTGGAACCCTTGCTAAAATTCGTCAAACAGGCGGACGAATTTGGCTTCAAATACCTTCATTTACTCGATCACGTGGTGGGCATCGTCGCCGAACGCCACACCGATGAACTGCACACCCCCTACACCGACAAAACCAATATCCGCGAATGCTTTACCCTGATGGCGTATCTGTCCGCCCTTACCTCCAACCTGACCTTCGTTACCGGCATTCTCGGCCTGCCCCAGCGCCAGACCGCCCTGGTGGCGAAACAGGCAGCTGAAATCGACATCCTCTCCGGCGGGCGGATCAACCTCGGCATAGGTGTCGGCTACAACCATCTGGAATTCGCCGCCATGGGGTCCGATTTCAAAACTCGAGGCAAACGCTTTGAAGAGCAGGTGGACGTGCTGCGGCGGTTGTGGACTGAGAACGACGTAACCTACAAGGGCGAGTTCCACGAGTTTGTCGATGTCAGTCTGTCGCCACGACCGATCCAGCGGCCGATACCCTTGATCTTCGGCATGGGCCGCACCGACCAACCCATAGCGCCGGACGCCGTCCTCAAGCGCGCCGGCCGTCTCGCCGATGGTTGGTACCCCCTGTTTGCACCGGACCATGAACAGGCCCGCGCCACCGTCGCCAAAGTCCACGACGCCGCCCGCGATGCCGGCCGCGATCCCGCCAGGCTGACCATGATCATGAATCTCGACATCTCTGACCCCAAGGACCATGGACTGGTCGACGAAATCAAAAAACGCCGGGATTTTGGCGCCCACAGGGTATCCCTGAATCTGGTGGGGGCAACCTCTGCGCAACAGCAGCTGGCAGACTTGCTGGCCCTTCAAGACACCCTGCAAGCCGCAGGAGACTGAGTTGCACCTCTCACATTGCAGTGAATCCGGACTGTTGCTGAGAAGTGTGATGTGCAGCTTATAAACTACCAAGGCGTTGGCGATTCAACGCCTGATAATAACCATCCGAGGTAAACCCCATGACAGCCCAGACCAACCACCGTAGAGCCCTGCTCAGATCACTGGCCGCCCTCCCCTTTGGCATCGCGGGTGCAGCCGCTATGACCTCCCTCTCCCGACCAGCCAAAGGCGGCGAGAACCAAGACTTGGCCACACAAGTAGCCTACCTCACCAAAGCCGCGGAAATCACCGACGCCCACCAGCAAATCACCAAGGTTCTGCACCTGTACGCTCGGGGTTGGGATCGGCGGGACCAAGAGGCCCTGAAATCCTGCTTCCACCCGGATTCCACCCACCAGCACGGCGGCTTCGATGGCCTGTCCCTCGACTTTGTCGCCGGTGGGCTCAAGGCAACGGAAAACGTCAGGGCCATGTCTCACCTGATCACCAATATCACTATCGACATCGCTGGTGACAAGGCGGTTTCCGAAAGCTATTTCCTCGCCCACCACCGCCGCCCTCAAGCTGACGGCAATGGCGAAGAGGACATGTTTATCAAGGGCCGCTATCTGGATCGCTTCGAAAAGCGCGACGGGCTGTGGAAGATCGCACACCGCCGAGGGCTAAGTGATTTCACCCGCGTCTTCGCCCCCGCCAATACCGCCCTGGATGGGGCGCCGGCGGAGCAGCTGTCTGCCCTCAAGCCCGAGGACCCTTTGTACAAGATGCTCGCCGAGCTGTATAACGGGAATATTTAAGGAACCTCTGAAGTGTCATTGCGAGAAGTCTTTAGCTGCGAGCCTTTAGCTGCTAGCAAAGCGCGGCAGGAAGCGCGGCAGTCTACGACGAAGCAATCTCGTAACGAGTTGAATTTACACATAAGTCAGATTCAAGGGCTACACGGCGGTGGCGGCCGAGGGCAGAGGTTTCCAGCACCGGCACGAGTACATCCCTGTAGCCTGCGTCGGCGACGTCCTGTCACCGACGCTGCTGGAAACCTCTGCCCTCGACCCCAAAGTGTCGCCCTAATTTCCGACTTGTGAGTAAATGGCTCCGAGATTGCTTCGCTTCGCTCGCAATGACAATAGATGAATTGATCAGAGGCTCCTTAATCCGTTATCGAATGGCACTGAAATAAGCCCAACTGCGATCTAAAGTCGAAGCCCCATAAAGCCCTTAATTCAGCGCCATTCAACCCAATATCGACATTGCTCGCGCCCAGGGCTCCCCGTGGGCGCGCCATCTGGGCTCCACCCCCGCCATTCTCGTTCGGAGCCTGGGAACTAGCCGGGTGCCCAAGTCCCCCAGGGTCCGCAGGGGGCAAGCCGGGTTCGGCAGAAATCCCTGCGGCGCCGTACCTCAACCGGGTTCGTCGGCCACCTGGCACAACTGCTTGCCGACATTTCGCCCTTCCGTCAGCGAATTGATCGCTTCGTGGAAATTTTCCAGCCCCCGGGTGACCGTGGCGTGGTGCTTGAGCCTGCCTTCCCGATACCAGCGGCTGGCGTTGGCGATAAACTCGCCGTGGCGCGCCATGTGATCCCGCACCAGAAAGCCCTTGATAGTGAGGCGCTTCAATACTACGCACATCAGATTGGGCCCCGGCTCGGCACCAGCACCGCTGTACTGGCCGATCTGGCCACACATGGCGATGCGGCCGAAGTCGTTCATGGCGGCGAAGGCTGCTTTCTGGATGGCGCCGCCTACGTTCTCGTAGTAGACGTCCACGCCGTCCGGGCAGGCCCGGGCGATGGCTGCAGATAAGTCGCCTCCTTTGTAATCGATGCAGTCGTCGAAGCCAAATTCGTCCACCACCAGACGGCATTTCTCGATGCCGCCGGCGATACCCACCACCCGGGCACCGGCGATTTTCGCCAACTGGCCTGCGACGGAGCCGGTGGCACCGGCGGCGGCGGATACCAGCACGGTGTCCGCCGCCGCCGGCTGGCCAATATCGAACATACCCACATAGGCGGTAAACCCCACCATGCCGAGAATACCAAGGTGGGCGGCAAGGGGAGCCGCCCCCGGATCGAGCTTGTAGGTGTGCTGGGCTGGGTTCTCGCCGAGCACTTGGTAGCGGGCACAGCGGCCGCGGGTGGTGGCCACCAGGTCACCAGGCCGCCAGCCGGGGTGGCGACTGTCCACCACTTCCCCCACCAGCCCGGAACATCCGAGGATGTCACCAAGGGACGCCTTGAACACGTAGTCACTGTGCGGGTCGATCTGCGCCCGGCTGCCGGCGTCGATGGACAGGTAGATGCTCCTGACCAGGATGTCGCCCTGCCCCAGGGTGGGCAGAGGGTCGGGGGCAAGATCGAAAACGTCGGCGGTGAGCGGACCTGAGCCTGGCGTCCGCACGAAGCGGATGGCCACATTGTTGTCTGGCATGCTGGTGGGTGTCCTGTGCTGACAGAGAGGGCGGTGCCGACCCTCCCCTTGTTTATTCCCCGGCGGCGATATGCTCCCGGGCAGTCTTGCGAATGTAGTGCTGGAGGTTTACCACCTGCTCCATGGTCAGCTCCTCGTACTGGGGCATGCCCCGGGATTTCAGCGAGCCGTCGATCAGCACCTGGGCCAGGGCATCCAGGCTGGTGGGGATGCCGGACATGCGCAGGTCGGGGGCAGCGCCGCCGGCCCGCAAGCCACCGCCGTGACAGATCAGACAGGTGATATTGTAGAGGGCCTTGCCAGCGGCCGCCTTGGCGTCGTCCACCACGAAATCGGACACGTCAATGGGCCGGAGTTCCACCTGTTCCATTGGTGGCAACTGGGCCTGACCATCCAGGGCGAAGGTCAGCACCCGGCGCTTCTGGTGACGGTAGTGCCAGGGTCCGGCGGCGCCGGGCTCGTGGTTGGCGCCCCGCCAGCCCACCAGCAGGGAGAGGTACTGCACCCCGTCCACTTCATAACTGATGGGCTGGCCCTGGATGCCGTTCTGGGCGTCGAAGGCCCAGATCTTGTCCCCTGTATCGGCCCTGTAGACGGACAGTTCGCCGGTGGCCTGGCCCTGCACCACCAGGTTGCCGGCGGTGGTCAGGGTGCCGCCGTTGTGGGTATTGTCCTGCTCCACCCGCCACACCTCCCGCTGGGCCGCCGGGTCCCAGGCAGACAGCCAGCCCTTGCCGGGGGGCACCTCGATGTCGTCTGGGCGGGGACCAACCCCGTTGTCGATGAACATATTGTCGTTGTGGCGCCATTGATCCAGGTTGGGGGCGTCGTTGTAGACCATGCCCCTGTCCCGGGCCGGTAGGTAGACCAGACCAGTGATAGGGTTGTAGGACATAGCCTCCACACCGTGGGCGCCCCATACCGCCGGGAAGGTCAGCACCGCGGTGCCGTCCGGGTAGCGGGCCCCGGGCACCTCCACCGGTCGCCCGGTTTCGAGGTCGATGCGCTCCGCCCAGGTGACTTTGGCAAACTTCTCCGCCGAGATCAGCTTGCCGGTCTCCCGGTCGATAACGTAGAAGAAACCGTTCTTGGGGGCCTGCATTAGCACCTTGCGCAACTCGCCGTCGATCTCCAGGTCGGCGAGTTGGATATCCATGGTGGCGGTGAAGTCCCAGGTGTCCCCGGGGTTGGTCTGGTAGTGCCAGGCGTACTCGCCGGTGTCCGCGTCGAGGGCGACGATGGAGGCAAGGAACAGGGTGTCGCCACCACCGGGGCTCAGAATTTTCTGGTTCCACGGGGAACCGTTGCCCACCCCCAGGTAGACCCGGTTGAACTCGGGGTCGTAGGCCATGGCGTGCCACACGGTGCCACCGCCACCGAGCTTCCACCACTCGCCGCTCCAGGTCTTGGCAGCCATTGCCATGGCGTCGTTCTCGAAGCCATCGGCAGGGTTGCCGGGCACGGTGTAAAAACGCCAGGACTGCTCGCCGGTGGCTGCGTCGTAGGCGGTGACATAGCCCCGTACCGGCGAGAAATCGGCACCGCCGTGACCGATGAGAACCTTGCCGTTCATCACATAGGGCATGCCGGTGATATAGCGGCCGTCCCCCAGCTCGGTGGTGCGCACGCTCCACAATAGGTCACCGTTGGCGGCATCGAGGGCGATGAGGCGGCCGTCCAGGGTGCCGGCGAAGATCCTGCCATCGTCGTGGACGATGCCGCGGATGCCCCAGCCGGCGCGCATCTCCCGCCCGGCCACGTCATAGACCTTGGGGTCGTACTGCCACAGCAGCTTGCCCGTTTTGGCATCCAGGGCGTGGATATGGCTGTGGCCCACGGCGAAATAAAGCACGCCGTCCACCGCCACCGGCGCACTGACGCCACTGCTGGTGGAGATGGTGGGCAGGTCGAAGGACCATACCAGACCCAAACGATCGATGTTGTCGGCGGTGATCTGGGCAAGGGGACTGAAGTGGTCCTCCCGCCAGGTGCGGCCATACCTGGGCCAGTTGCCCGGGTCTTCCTGAAGGGCCTCGGCGGTGACCGGCGCCGGCCCGGCCGCTGGTGCTGGCACCTCCGCAGGTGTGGCAACCGGGCGATCGCCACAGCCACCGACGGCCAGTAGCGCGGCAAGGGCAACGGAGAATGCCAATGAGTACTTGATCTTGTTCACCTGGGGGACTCCTCCAAGGCAGTGATGGTCTGTAAGTTATTGGTAAAGCCTAGCAGGCAGCGGCCATTGTCCAGGGCGACAACGCCGCGCTCCGCGACTCGGGTGCGGAAAGAAACCACCAGGCCGTCCCGCCAAAGCTCAGTGACCAGGGAGTCTCCCGGATATACCGGGGCTGTAAAGCGTGCGTCAAACGCCGATATGGTGCCGGCGTCACCATCACAGAAAGCATTGATCACTGTATGGCAAGCGATGCCATAGGTACATAGACCGTGAAGAATCGGCCGGTCGAATCCGGCCATACGAGCATCGTCAGGGTTTCGGTGTATAGGGTTCCTGTCGCCCGTTAGGGCGTACAAATGGGCCTGCTCTGGCCTGGTGGCACTCACGACCTCAACATCGGGCGCCCGGTCAGGCAGCGGGTGCGGCCTAGGTGCTCCATCGCGCCTGCCACCAAAGCCGCCGTCGGCTCTGGCTACCACTGTAGCTACGCCCCGGGCTATTACCTCGTAGGTTGCGGCGTCACGGATGAGTTTCTCCTGAAGGAGAATGGCGCCCTTGTCTGGGCCCTTGTCAAAAACGTCGATGACCCGCTCGCTGATCACTACAGTGGCTGACGGCATTAACGGCCGAGTCAGTGTCAGGCGCTGCTCACCATGGAGCACGTGCTGCATGTCCACTCCGGTCTTGCCCGCCAGGTCGGTGCGCCACCCCAAAGCGCAGGCCAGGGTGGGTATTGCCTGCAAACTGCGCTCGTCGACGAACGACAAGGCCCGTGGCTGGGAGTGGTCGCGCCCACAACCAACACCCAGGGCATAAA
>Ga0172382_10007431_pt1 | contig 15552 bp, 12 predicted proteins | sample Leawel138RmetaG_FD_122245 | JGI IMG/M metagenome (GOLD analysis project Ga0172382, IMG submission 122245) | Leachate microbial communities from a municipal landfill in Southern Ontario, Canada - Leachate well 138R metaG | ecosystem: Engineered > Solid waste > Landfill > Unclassified | place...
AGATCGATATCCCGTCCCGGAAAGTCCTCCCGAATGACCCGTTTGATATTTTCGAACTGAATTCTTGCTTTCTGCATAAATTCTCGGAAGTCTTTCTCCGAACGGATATCCCCACAACTGGTATATTCGAATGGAGACTGTTTGAACGACCGCAAGAAAACGTCCCTGAATGATATCTCTTCGGGATTTTCTGCAAAGACCAGTTCATCGAGGAAGAAATTGGCTAAATTTCCCAATAGTAGATAAGAACGATTCTCCTTCTCTTCAAATTTATTGCGAAAGTAATGGAGCGGTGAGATCGCATAATCCTGAAAGCACTCAGCAATAGAAGAAGCATCTATCAGATAATCAGGTTCAAAGATGATATAGTTAGGAATAAGAAAACCATCTCCATCGATAGCGGAGTCTATCAGATTCAGCTTTGCCCCTTCCTGAAATTTTTCTACTGAACTGTTGAAGGCGCTGTTCTCGGGTGAAATACCATATCTGGCAACCAATGCGACTCCGGGATTCTCTTCGCTCATACAGATCAGTAGTTTTCTCCCCCGATCAATTTTCAGGAGCTGAACCCGGATAGTATCGGTGGAAATATCTGAAGGAAAAGGAGAGGATTTAGTCATACAAGGTCAGAAGATTTTTGGTAAAAAAATGATGATTCCTGCCGTCAATGCAGTCAGGGCAGCAATCAACACCGCTGCAGCGGCAAGGTCTTTCACTTTTTTGATAACAGGATGGATTTCTTTATTACAGGCGTAATCAGACAATCGTTCCAAAGCAGTATTCAAGGCCTCCATGGAAAACACAGTACCGATAGCTATAATAATGACAAGCCATTCCCTGTTGCATATACCGCATACAAATCCCAATGTGATTGCGATAATGGCCGCAACCAAGTGTATCAATGCGTTGGGTGTCTCTTTGAGCAGTAAATACAAACCATTAAAAGCGTGCACAAAAGATTGAATTCGTTCTTTTATATAGGACATTTTGTTGATAGGCTGATTTGGCGATTTACTAATTGACAAATTAACGGATCAATAAATTATTGAATATGCCAAGTTCCAGACTGAAAATCTGCTTTCAAATTTACATAATTTCTTTGTTTCAAACAAAACTATGTTTTGGATTACCATATTGGTAATTTTTTATATTTTTGTCTACAGCTTGATGGAAAGTAATATGAGAGTCATAGCTAAAAATATCTTATGATACTTTGGTTGTAGACTATTAATAAGGTGTATTTTACTAATTTAAGATTGCTTTTCACAAAGATGTGTCTGTTTCAAAATAAATTCTTGTAAATTTGTAGATAAATAAAGGTTCAATAGATTTAGACTTTTTGAGTCGCCTTCGCTTTTTCGCTAAGACATGTCTCAGATAAGTTGGCGTCTGTTCATTTGGCTTAACGAAATAGTTCAATAAGTATTTGAAAAAACTATGTCCCAATCCTGTCCTCTTTGTGGAAAAACCAAACCGGAAGAAGCGCTGTTCTGTGATGACTGCGCGAAGAAGATTCAATCCGAATATGAAGTTGATATTCTGAAGGAGACTGAGACCCTGAATCCTTCAATGGTTGAACCCGAGGATGAGTTGCCAGCAGTGGTGAATGACTTGGAAACGGAGAATGGGGCAGGGTCCGACTTATATTCTGGTCTTGAATCCGAGCCTGAATACAAATCCGGACAAGATCAGGAAATGGAGATTGAACCCAAACAGCAAATAATATTGCCAAAGCAAAGAAAACGGATAGGAACTTCGGTGTTGTTTGGATTGGCCATCGTTCTGTTGACAGGCGGTTTCTTCATATACAATGAAACCATCCGTAAAACCAATCAGGATAGTAGGGGATGGGATGTAACCGTGAGAGCTAATTCGGTAGAAGGATATCTCCATTATATGGAAGCCTATCCCAATGGGGCGCACTTTGATGAAGCACAGGCGGGCTTACACAGGTTGAAATCGGAAGAGGCCGCTGTCTGGGAAAGGATGAAGGTGACGGCTAACCCGGCCGAGTTGCGTAATTTCTTACACCATCATTCTGAAAGCCCTTATGCCCGGTTAGTGAGAACAAGGCTCGATTCGCTTGTATGGGTAAGAGCCCTACAGGCGAATACGACCGCTGCCTATTCCGATTATATTATGCAGGCAGAAAATGGAAGCGTTGCAGGTGATTATATTGCGGAAGCCAGGAAAAGATATGAGCTGCTTCTCGCACCACCCCCTGATGAAACTCTCGAACTGGATAGCCTGTCAGAAACAAAACCATAGCCTATGGAATTTCAACTTACCTCAGCATATCAACCGACCGGTGATCAACCGGAAGCAATTGCGGCACTGGTAGAAGGACTACAACAGAAAGTCCCTTATCAGACCCTGTTGGGTGTTACTGGATCAGGAAAGACCTTTACGGTGGCCAATGTGATTGCACAGATAAATAAGCCTACCCTGGTGCTGAGCCACAATAAGACGCTGGCAGCACAACTTTATAGCGAATTTAAAAGTTTCTTCCCGAATAATGCGGTAGAGTATTTTGTCTCTTATTACGATTATTACCAACCGGAGGCTTATCTTCCGACAACCGATACCTATATCGAAAAGGATCTATCCATCAACGATGAAATTGAAAAACTCCGGTTAGCCGCAACTTCCTCACTACTTTCGGGAAGGAGTGATGTGATAGTGGTATCTTCTGTTTCCTGCCTATATGGCATCGGTAATCCCGAAGATTTTAACAAGACCACCATAGATATTCATGTGGAACAGGTGATGGAGCGCGATCAGTTGTTGCGCCTGTTAGTGAACAGCCTCTACTCGCGCAACGAAACCGCCGAATACAATCGAGGGAATTTCCGGGTGAAGGGTGATACAGTGGATGTCTTCCTGGCATACCACGACTATATCATTCGGATTATCTTCTGGGGAGACGAAATAGAGAATATCGAATCGGTAGATCCTCTCAGTGGAATCACCATCGAACGGTTGGATACCTACCGTATCTTTCCCGCGAACCTTTTTGTCACCACGCAGGAACGTATCAATAGGGCGATCGATGAGATACAAATCGATTTGGGAAAACAGGTGGAGTTCTTTCAGTCTATTGGAAAACCCTATGAAGCCAAGCGGCTATACGAAAGGGTGACCTATGACTTGGAGATGATCAAGGAGATTGGCTATTGTTCCGGAATAGAGAACTATTCTCGCTATTTTGATGGCCGTGCCGCCGGTACACGTCCCTTCTGCCTGCTTGATTTTTTCCCTGAAGATTATCTCACGGTGATCGATGAGAGCCATGTCACCATCCCGCAAATACGTGCCATGTATGGCGGTGACCACTCCCGTAAGATCAATCTGGTGGAGTATGGTTTCCGCCTCCCAGCCGCGATTGATAACCGTCCGTTGAAGTTTGAGGAGTTTGAAACCCTTACTCCTGAAATCATCTTTGTGAGTGCCACCCCTGCCGACTATGAGTTGGAAAAATCGGAAGGTATAGTGGTCGATCAGCTGATTCGACCGACAGGGTTACTTGATCCGCCGGTCGATGTGCGTCCGAGCCTGAACCAGATCGACGACCTGATGGAAGAGATCCGGCAACGGGTGGAGGTCGATGAGCGGATATTAGTGACTACCCTCACCAAACGAATGGCAGAAGAGCTGACCGATTACTTGACCAAGAACGGTGTGAGGTGTAATTATATACATTCCGACGTGGAGACACTGGAGAGGGTGAAGATCATGGATGAATTGCGTAGTGGTTTATTTGACGTGTTGATTGGTGTAAATTTGTTGCGTGAAGGGTTGGATTTACCGGAGGTGTCGCTTGTGGCGGTACTTGATGCCGATAAGGAAGGATTTCTTCGTTCTCATCGTTCCCTTACCCAGACTGCGGGCCGTGCGGCACGTAATGTGAACGGAAAAGTGATCTTCTATGCCGATAAGATGACCGACAGTATGCGGATGACTATCGACGAAACCAATCGTAGACGTGAAAAACAGATAAAATATAACGAGGAGCATGACATCACACCGCAACAGATAAAGAAGGCACGATCATCGGCATTGACCAAAGAATATAAAATAACTGCCGAAGCAAGAGCGTACGTGGAACCGGATTACTATGCGATGGCGGCAGAGCCGGTACCGGAGTATGCTTCGAGAGAGGATCTCAGGAAAAAAATTGAACAGACTCGCAAAGCGATGTTGGCAGCGGCAAAAAAACTGGAGTTTCTGGAGGCGGCGCAATTGCGTGACCAGTTGATTATGCTGGAAGAAAGGCTTAAATGATGTGCCAATGAGATTAATGTGCCAATCGAAACAAAGTGGAGATCCGGGCTTGTCGGGATGTGCTAATGTGAATAATTACTAATTACCAATTATCAATTACCAATTAGTCTTGGTTCTTGAATCTTGGTTCTTGACTCTAAAAATATGAAATCAGACATTCAAATTGCAAGGGAAACGCCCCTGAGAAAAATCAAAGATGTGGCGGAGGGTATCGGAATTGATCGCGATGAGGTGATCAGTTTTGGAAGACACATGGCAAAGATACCTCTTCATCTTATTGATCAGGAGAAGATTGATCGGAGTAATCTGATATTGGTGACAGCCATTACGGCTACCAAGGCTGGTATCGGCAAGACAACGGTATCTATCGGACTGGCATTGGGTTTGAACAAAATTGGGAAAAAAGCGATTGTTGCCTTGCGGGAACCATCGTTGGGTCCTGTTTTTGGAATGAAGGGCGGTGCCGCTGGCGGCGGATACGCACAGGTACTTCCTATGGAGAACATCAATCTCCATTTTACAGGCGACTTTCATGCGGTGACTACAGCACATAATACTATTTCTGCTCTGCTTGATAATTATATTTTCCGGGTGCAGGGTAGTGGTGAAGAGATCAAAGAGGTGCTCTGGAAACGGGTGTTGGATGTAAACGACCGTAGTCTGCGGTATATAGTGACAGGCCTTGGACCAGGTAATGGAATACCCCAGGAGGGTGGTTTCGATATCACAGCAGCATCGGAGCTGATGGCAATCCTTTGTCTAGCGGAAGATGAAGCCGATCTTCGCCGACGGATAGAGAATATACTGCTGGGCTACACACGTAATGGGAACCCATTTACGGTGAAGGATCTGGGGGTGGCAGGTGCTATTACCGTACTCATGAAAGATGCCATTCATCCCAATCTGGTGCAAACCACGGAAAATACGGCAGCCTTCATCCATGGCGGACCATTTGCCAACATAGCACATGGCTGTAATTCTGTATTGGCTACCAAGATGGCAATGACACACGGAGAATATGTGATTACGGAGGCGGGATTTGGGGCCGATCTGGGAGCAGAAAAGTTTTTTAATATCAAGTGCCGCAAGAGCGGCTTACAGCCAAAATTGACAGTCATTGTAGCCACTGCACAGGGATTGAAGATGCATGGTGGCACACCGGAGAAGATGATTAAAGAACCCGATATGGAAGGGTTGAGAAAAGGATTGGAGAATCTGGGAAAACATCTCGATAATCTGTCCGGATTTGGCCAATCGGTGGTGGTGGCATTCAATAAATATGGATTTGATACTTTTGAAGAGATTGACACGGTACGTGCCTTCTGTCAGGCAAGAGGAGTGTCGTTTGCCGTCAATGAGGCATTCACCGACGGAGGTGAAGGAGCGATTGAATTGGCTAAGACAGTGGTGGATGCTATCGAGAAAAAGCCTTCGGAGAAATTAAAATTCACCTATGATGATGAAGACGATATAGAATCCAAATTGACGAAAGTGGCCACACATATCTATGGCGCGCGCGATGTGGTAATGGGGGAGAAAGCATTGAAGAAGCTGAAACTGATTGAAGGCACACCTTTGGAAAAGATGCCGGTCTGCATTGCCAAAACGCAATACTCCTTCTCAGCTGATCCCAAATGGTACGGCGTAGCCAAAGATTTCCGGTTCAAGATCAATGACCTGGTGATTAACCGGGGTTCGGAATTTATTGTCGCCATTGCAGGAGAAATGATGCGTATGCCCGGACTGCCCGCCGATCCGCAGGCTAAACGAATTGATATTGTCAACGGAGAGGTGGAGGGATTAAGTTAACATCTTTTCTATTGCAATATTTTGATATCTCATCTTTTTCTATGACATTTGCTGCCCAAAGAACACACTATTGCGCTATCGATTAAACCATATCATCCCGAAAAAAGTTAAGATAACTGTTGTCTTAACATTGTTGCTTGCTACTTCTTCCTGTAATATGAGAAATAACGGGAATATATCAACTTATACTATTTCCAATACCGATTTCGAAAATTCAATTTTGATTGAAGGAATTGTAGAACCAATACGTTTCACCACCTTGGCGTGTCCAGGAAACGTGGATGGAATAGTCACCTTTTTGATCGAAAACGGAACATACGTAAACGAAGGAGATGTAGTCTGTATTATTGAGGATAATAATCAACAAAACAACTATGATAATCTGCAAATTTCATTGGAAAATGCCATCGCGGAATTAAGTAAAATCAGTGCCGATTTGGAGATGCAATATGCCTTGTTGGAAGCACAGGTTAAAAATAATGAGGTAGACACCGAAATTGCAGACTTGGATTCTTTACAGCTTCTATTTGCCACGCCCACACAAAAGAGGATCAAAGAGTTGGAACTTGAAAGGGCTTATATAGAGAAAGCGAAGTTAGAACAAAAGCTTCAGGCGCTCAATATTATTAACCAGTCGGAAATCAGAAAGTTGGAGATAAATATCCAGCAGTTGACCAACCGGTTACAGTCGGCGGAGAAAATTCTTGAAGAGTTGACTGTCAGGGCGCCTAAAAAGGGATTGGCCATTGTGGCAGACTCTCGCATGACTGGCGAAAAGTTGAAGGTGGGCGATAATGTCTGGAATAATATGCCGGTGGTGATTATTCCTGAAGTGTCGGAAATGAAGGTGAAGATGGCGGTCAGCGAGTCAGATTTCAGGCATATCAGTGAAGATGACTCTGTAACCTATACTTTCGATGCTATGCCGGGAAATAGCGCGTATGGCAAGATAATCAAGAAACTACCTGTTGGTCAGCCTTATAAAAGAGATTCAAAAGTAAAGTTTTTTGAGGTAGAGGCCTCCATCGATAGTGTGTTGCAACTCCCTGAACCTGGATTCACGGCCAACTGCCGTATAATTACCACCTATATAAACGATACGATTGTGGTTCCCCGGGTGGCCATTTATGATGTTGATTCCATGAAGGTGGTCTATGCCAGGAACAATCGCAAATATGAAATACGCCAGATCGCGACCGGTGCATCATCAATGAAAGAATCGGTTGTCACCAATGGTTTGAACCGGGGAGAGGTGATCTCATTGATAAAGCCTCCCTCCTCTCATATAAGAGGAAAGAGCCTACTGCCGGATTCAATCCAATAGACAAGTATGTTACATTACTTTATAATATCAAATGCACATGAGGTATAAGTTTACAACAACATCTTTTCTTCTTTTTTGCCTGATTTTCTTTATTGGATGTGGTCAAAAAGAGACGAAACAAATACCTGTCGGGAAAGTGACAAAAGGATCTCTTTTCCTCGATCTGTACGAAGAGGGAGAGATCGAAGCCGTACAGTCTATCAATATTGTGGCTCCGATGATTTCCTGGAGGTATGGAAATCTGAAGATCACCGAATTGGTAAAGGATGGGAAGGAGGTACAAGCAGGTGACACGCTGATTGTTTTTGATCCTTCCGAGGTACTTAAAGGTATCGTGGAGGCGGAGTCGAGCCTGGAGATAGCCAAAGCGGAGTTCGAGAAAATGATTGCTCAGCAAAAATCGGACCTCGAAGAGTTGAGAGCGGGGTATGAAGCGGCAAGAATTTCCCATGAGATATCTAAAATACGGTTCGAATCGTCGGAATATGAGTCGGAGATCAAAAAAAAAGAGATACAACTGAATCTCGACAAGGCTGATATTGCCTTGGAGAGGGCCAAAGAGCAGATAGACAACCGGGTGAAAATACAGAATGAGGAGGTGAAACAGAAAAATCTTTCTATCCTGCAATTCCAGTCCCGACTCGACGAAGCGCATGAAACACTCCAAAAACTCTCCGTAGTAACGCCTTCTGCCGGAATAGCCATTATATCCCGAAACTGGAGCAGCGGCAATAAGTTCCAGATTGGAGATCAATGTTGGTCAGGATTCCCATTGATCCAATTGCCCGATCTCTCCAGGTTAAAGGCAACGGTAAAGATCAACGAGGTGGATGTGGCGAAAATAAATAAAGAACTGAAAGTGGAGATAAAACCGGATGCATTCTCTGACCAGATTTTTACCGGGACAGTCAGTTCAATTGCCAATCTGGCCGTGAATAAAGATGGGTCATCAAAAATAAAAGTATTTCCTGTTGAAATAATACTGAACGAATCGGATAAGAATCTTCTTCCCGGACTTACCGTGAGTTGCAGGATAATTATAGACAAGATAGAGGATGTGCTTTATATTCCCCTGGATGCCGTGAGAGCAGAAGGAGATAAGAATTTTGTCTATAAGAAGAGTGTAAGTGGCTATGACAAGATAGAGATTGAGACAGGACAGAATAATACCGACTACGTGGTTGTTGTCAGCGGACTAAAGGAGGGAGATGAGATCGCGCTTGTAGATCCCTTTGCCGTGGAAAGTGACGAGAAAACAGTGGAGAGTAGTGATGCGTGATGATTTCATAATTTCACAATTTCATAATTTGAATCTTGAAATTCCAAATCTTGAAATCCTGAAATTTATCATGAGAAAAATGAAATAATTGAATGAAAAATAAAATTATATATACTTTTTTGGCGCTGTTTTTCCTGCTGCTTCTTTCTGTTTCTTGTGAAAGAAGTATCGAGACAGATGATGCGAAACGAAGATTGGGTGGAAGCACCATTATAGAGACGGGTGAACTTGCCGCTATCAATTCCATCTCCTTTGTCATACCGAGGTATGGTCGGCATTGGTATCAGATGAAGATTATCGGCTTGTTGAATCATGGGGAGATAGTGAAAAAAGGAGATTCAATCGCACAACTCGATCCGGCAGAAATCAATAAATTTATCCTGGATCAGGAAAGTAACCTGGAAACACAACTGGCCGTGTTGGAGAAATTATATGTGGAACAGGAAAATAGGGGACAGGAAAGTGAGTCCAGAATTAGAAATGAGCTGGCATCATTCGATTTGAAGAAGATCGAGTTGGAAGCTTCCCGTTTTGAGTCGGACCGGTTGCGGCGCATAAAAGAGTTGGAATTCGAACAGGCAAAGATCAATCTTGAGAAAGAGAAGCGGATTTATGAGCTGAGTGAGGTGATCAAAGCGAATGATTTAAAGATTCAGGAAATCAGGGTTGAACAGATTCGGAAAGAGATAGAAAATGCCAAAGCACTGCTACCGGAACTAACTCTGCGTACACCCGTATCTGGCGTGTTTCAGATTGAATGGAATTACCGGGGACCCACCAGAAGTTTATACAGGATAGGAGATAATATATATGCTGGAAATAACCTGGCCAAAGTTCCCGAATTGGAGTTTATGAAGGTGAATACCCAGGTGAATGAGACCGACTTTCTTAAACTGGAGGTCAACCAGAAAGTAACAGTCCGTTTAGATGCGTTGCCCAAGGTGGTGTTCGAGGGGGAGGTAGCCTATATTGGCAAGTTATGCCGCTTAAAAGACCCAAAGTCGCGACAGCGGGTTTTCGATGTGGAGGTCAGGATATTGGAGCCGGATGAGAGGTTAAAACCGGGGATGACGGTGAGTTGTGAATTTTTATAAAAAGAATGTATGCAATACGGTGAGAATATTCGCTTGGCGCTTCAGGGACTGGTCGACCACAAATTCCGTTCTTTTCTGACCATGTTGGGAATCATATTTGGTGTGGCATCGGTGATTACCATGTTGTCGATTGGTGAAGGTGCAAAACGCGAAGCCATCGCGAAGTACCAAGATTTAGGGGTAAATAATATCATTGTCAGGGAAAAATCGCTTTCGGATGAAGAGTTGGAGGAGGTGCGGGCAAGATTCTCTCAAGGGCTTTCTATACAGGATGCCCATGTTATCCAAGAGATTGTGCCCGGTGTGGAGAGGATTGCCTCGCAAGCCGAAAAGAGCACTGAGGTGAGATACGACGATAAATCGGTGAAGTCGACCATCATAGGTATTACCCCCGATTTCCTTGGCTTGATGAACTATAAAGTACAACAGGGAAACTTTATCAGCGAGAAACACTACAATGAGCGGTTGAAGGTATGTGTGCTGGGGGCAGGTGTGGCTGCCACTTTCTTTAAGGGCGAAGATCCCATCGGCAAATTGGTGAAGATCGACGACCAATGGTTGGAGGTGATCGGTGTGCTGGCATCTAAAAGCCTCTTTACCGAAACGGTGGGCGAGTTGGCGGCAAGAGACCTGAACAGGGATGTCTATGTGCCGCTATCCTTGTTCCTGAATCGCTTTACTCGGGATAATATCCTTTCCAGTGAAATACAACAGATCACCGTGCAGATCAATAATTCGGATAGGCTGATCGAGGCTTCCCGAATTATTGACGAAATCCTGAAAAGACATCATTTCAATAATGATGATTATAGTATCGTCATCCCTTACGAACTGCTTAAACAGGAAGAAAAAGAGCGGCAGATATATAATATCCTTTTAGGAGCAATTGCCGCCATATCGCTCTTGGTGGGAGGGATAGGAATTATGAACATCATGTTGGCCACCGTCATGGAGCGTACTCGCGAGATTGGGATCCGGAGATCGGTGGGAGCCCGCAAAATTGATATCATGAGCCAGTTTGTCACCGAATCGGTGGCAATCAGTATTACCGGAGGATTGATAGGCGTTTTGATCGGTATCATGCTCTCGCTGGTGGTTACCTTGTTTACCGACATTACCACTTTTATCAAACCCTATTCAGTTTTTATCGCTTTCTCTTTTTCGGTAATCGTGGGAGTCAGCTTTGGCTACCTGCCGGCGAAGAATGCCGCCAACTTGAAACCGGTAGACTCTATCCGTTACGAATAAAACAGACAGACTATGTTGATAGAAATTAAAGAGCTCAAAAAGAGCTATTCCCTGGGAGAAAGTGAAATTCCCGTCATTCACGGCATCGATCTCAATATCGAAAAGAACGAATATGTGGCCATCATGGGTCCTTCCGGTTCGGGAAAATCAACCTTAATGAATATTCTCGGTTGTCTGGATACGGCATCAAGCGGACACTACTATTTGAATAATATAGATGTGAGCACTTTGGATGATGATGCCCTCTCGCTTACGAGGAACAGGGAGATTGGTTTTATCTTTCAGAATTTTAATCTCTTACCCCGGTTAAATGCGATTCAGAATGTGGAATTACCATTGATTTATACAGGCATACCGGCTGTTGAGCGCAGAGAGAGAGCACTGAAATCTTTGGAAAGGGTGGGGCTGTCTGACCGGCTGTATCATAAACCCTCCGAATTGAGCGGAGGGCAGCGACAAAGGGTGGCTATTGCCCGGGCATTGGTCACCAATCCCGGTATATTGTTGGCCGATGAACCTACCGGAGCGCTCGATTCCAAGACGGGGATAGAGATCATGCGCCTGTTCGAGGAGTTGCACAAGGAGGGAAATACAATCATCCTGATTACCCACGAACAGGAGATCGCAGATTATGCCCACCGCAATATCTACCTCAAGGATGGGATGATCCATTCCGATAAGTTGAATCAACGAATACGGATGTGTTGATGTGATGATGTGATGATGTGATTGAGTGCCTAATTGGTAATTAGTAATTTGTAATTGGTAATTTATAATTAATTGGTAATTTTAAAATTATGCGAAAGTTGTTTTTAATAAGTATCTGTTTCTCCCTCTCTGGGTTGTGTTTGCACAGCCAATCGGTGCACACCCTCACTTTGGAAGAAAGTATAGAGATTGCCAAGAGCAAAAGCTACAGTATGTTGAAATTGGGAGAAGACCTGAAAATCGCCGAATACAACCTGAAGTCGGCCACCAGCCGGTTGAAGACGCACATCGACATGACTATCGGGGCTCCTCAATACACCGAAACCATCGAAAGCTGGAAAGATACTACCGGCATCACCTTTTATTATCCGGTGAAGGAGCTGGGCTACTCTACCGTATTGACGATTAACCAACCTTTACCCACCGATGGTAATATATTTATTCAGAATATGCTATCCAGTGGGGAGAATTTAAACAGCAATTTCCGCTCTTCCCGATTGCGTTCCCGCATCGGATTCAGTCAGCCGCTTCACTCCTTTTATGCCTATAACAATATCCGGTCGACGCTCAAACGGGCAGAGCTCGATTATGAACGTTCCAATAAACAGTACCAGAGGGAAGAGCTGAATCTCGTTTATCAGGTAAGTAGCGCCTACTATAATTTACTGTCGCTTCAAAGAAGTACGGAGATCGCTCATCTCGACCTGGATCGGCAGATGGAAGCGCATGAGATATCACAGAACAAATATGCTGCCGGCTTGATACGTGAAGTGGATGCGCTACAGATGGAGGTCGACTTGGCTGAAGCACAAAACAATTACGATATTGCGTTGCTCAACGAAGTATCCGCCAAGAACTCCTTTAAGGAATTGTTAGGCTTGGACTTGGATGACAGCGTAACCTTGCACAATGAGTTGAATTATCAGATTATAGTGATCGATCCTGAAAAGGCTATCGGGATGGCGCTGAAAAACAGGTTGGAGGTAAGGGAACAGGAGATACAGATAGAGTTACAGAAGTTGAATATAAAGCAACAGCGATCGAATGGAATGATCAAAGGAAGCATTGACGCCTATTTCGAAAGGGCCGGGATAGACCAGCAAACCGGTATCGCCCTTTTCCCTTCCATAAGAAATTCGTATAACAACCTGATAGATAGAAATTCCAGTTATGGTGTGGGACTGACCATTACCATACCTATCCTCGATTGGGGTGAAAACCGTGCCTTGGTAAAGGCATCCGAATCGCGGTTGAAACAATATAACTATCGTAAAGAGGAGGTTGAAAGAGAAATTGAGACCGAGGTGAAGAATCTTATAGCCAGTATCAACAGCAATTTAAAGAGATTGCAGGTGTTAGAAAGAAATGTGGCGGTTGCCGAGAAGAGCTTTGAGATCACCCGTCAACGGTTTTCCGATGGAGATATCGACAGCCAGGGACTGGCTTTGGAGAGAAACCGCCTAAACAATGCATATACCTCTCATCTGAGGGCATATATCAATTATCAGTTGTCGTTGGCCGACCTGATGAGGAAAACTTTTTATGACTTCCAGCACCAAGTGGAGGTGGAGTGATCGTTCAACCCACCCACATCAGGTCGCTCATGATACCGTCGGAGATAAAGATACCGTCGCGAGTCAGCTTGAGCCTGTCTCCTTCGGTTTTGAGCAATTTCTTTTCAATATATTTCTGCGCGTTCTGTAGGCAGTAGTGGTAAAATTCCTCGCCGAAGCGAATGGTGATTGCTGCCAAATCGAGCCCCCACATGGTGCGGAGGCCGGTAAGCACCGCTTCGTTATATTTTTCTTTCAAGGTCAGCTGTTCTATTTCCCGGTTCAATATGCCCGATTCCACCCCTTTGATATAGCGAATCAGTGACGGAATATTCAATGAACGGCTATCTCCATCGAAAGAGTGTGCCGCGGGTCCCAGACCAAGGTATTTCTCGTTCTTCCAGTAAGCACTGTTATGCCGTGAAGAATAACCCTCCTTACCGAACGCCGATATTTCGTAATGGACATATCCATGAGATGTGAGACCATCTATCAACATGGCAAACAGGGTGGTGCTGGCCTCTTCACCTACCGGTTTTATTTTGCCGGCCTGCAGCAACCTGTACATCCTGGTTTTTTCTTCGTAGATAAGATGATAGGAGGAGATATGAGGCACGTCGAGAACAATGGCTTGTGCTAGATTATATTGCCAAATCTCTTCAGTCTGCTCCGGTAATCCGTACATCAGGTCGATGCTGATATTTTCGAAACCATGTTGCTGGCATCTTTTTACGGCGTCGATCGCCTCTTGCGCCGAGTGCCGCCGGCTTAGAAACTTCAACTCCCTGTCGTTGAAACTCTGTATGCCGATACTGAGGCGATTCACCGGCAGCCGGGAGAGCATCTCCACATAGGACTCCGAGAGGTCGTCGGGATTTGCTTCTACAGTGATCTCTGCCGTAGGTTCAATGGCAAAATACTGTTGCAGCACATCGAATATCTTGTCGAAATGCCCACGGTGGAGGCGTGAAGGGGTTCCTCCACCAAAATAGATACTCTTCATCGATTCGGGAATCTCATCCTTTCTTATCCGGACTTCGGCACAGAGCGCATCGACGAGAGCATCCATCTGTATTTCGTTGGTACCCGTGTAAAAATCACAGTAGCTGCACCGGGTCTTACAGAAAGGAATGTGGATATATATACCTGCCACTTTTTTACTTTCTCAGAGTCAGCTCCGAATTTATTTCGCTTCCAGCATCTCTTGTACCAGTAATGGTTCATTGGTAGTGATATAGTCCACTTTCAGGTCGATCACCTTTTGGATATCTTCAGGTTTGTTCACCGTCCACACGTTCACTTTTTGCCCTAATGCATGTGCTTCTTCCACCCAGCCGGGTTTCTGATACACCACATTGAAATGGTAATCAAATCCGTTCAGCTTCATTGTGGCAAGCACTTTGGGAGATAAATCCCCATTCAGGTAATAAACCGGAGCATTGGGAGCAAGTCTCCTTGCCTGCTGTACAAAGTTGATTCCAAAAGCGATATATTCCACTCTCTCTTCCAGACCGCGCTCACGTACCATATTGATTATTTTCTCCGCCAATAAATCTTCTCTTTCTTTCGCCACGTGCGACTTGAATTCAATGATCAGTTTGATGTTCTTGCATTTTTCAAATGCATCCAGGTACTCTTCTGCCGTTGGCAGCGGTTCTCCGTTGGCAAGCCTCACTTTTCGGAGTGTGGCAAAAGGGGTATCCTGTATGATTAATTTTTCCCCATCCAGTGTGACTTCGGCATCGTGGTTCACCACCGGGATTCCATCTGATGAGAGCCATATATCAACCTCAGAGCCATATACCCGGATGGAGTCGGCTTTCATCAAAGCTGCGATAGAATTCTGTGCCGAACCATCGGTTTTCCAGTAACCGCGGTGTGCAATGACCTGTTGTGCGTGGACAGTAATTGTATCGAATATAAAAAGTGCCAATACAAGAAAAAAGAGATTTCGTTTCATTTTTGATCTTATTTTATTTGTGAATAATTTTATTTAAAAGTACAACAATTGGTTTAAATAGGAGGAAAGATAAAAATTAAATTATGATAAATAGTAATTATATGCTTTCCTTTTCCGATTTATTTATACTTTTGAACTGAATGTTTCAATACTTTACGCGAAACAACCAGTATTAATCGTATGAAAATACTAACGTCGGAGCAAATCCGGAAGATAGATGCCGAAACAATTGAACGGGAGGGGATATCGTCGCTTGGATTAATGAAGCGGGCCGCCACTGCGTTCTACCATTTTAT
>Ga0172382_10007433_pt1 | contig 15550 bp, 18 predicted proteins | sample Leawel138RmetaG_FD_122245 | JGI IMG/M metagenome (GOLD analysis project Ga0172382, IMG submission 122245) | Leachate microbial communities from a municipal landfill in Southern Ontario, Canada - Leachate well 138R metaG | ecosystem: Engineered > Solid waste > Landfill > Unclassified | place...
AACCCACAGTGATAGGAGTGTGTTCTCATCCAAGTAAAGGGATAAAGAAAGGAGTAGTTGTTAATATAGATAATGCAACTAGTGCAATTTCAGAGAGTGTTACTGCTGCTGAAAGAATGGCAGGAGTTACAGTTTCAGATGTATATGTATCTATAAACGGAGAGCAGGTTACAAGCTTAAACAACAAAGGAGTTATAGCAGTTGCAGGGTCGGAAATAACAATAGATGATACATATAGAGCAATTGAGAATGCAAGAACCTTATCTCTTCCTGATAACCTTAATCCTATCCATATAATCCCGAGAGAATTTGTAGTAGATAATCAAGGAGGAATTAAATACCCAATAGGGATGAGTGGAGGTAGACTAGAAGTGGAGACACATATAATAACAGCACCCAACTCCTACTGGCAAAACATTAAGAAATGTATAGACCAAATAGGGTCAAATGTATACGACGTTATATTCACAGGGTGGGCTTCATCCTTAGCAGTGTTGACTGATACCGAGAAAGAACTAGGAGTCACAATGTTAGATATAGGGGCTGGTACTACTACTATATGTATCTTTCAAGAAGGTTCTATCATATATAGCGGCAGTATTCCTTTAGGGGGAAATAGTATAACTAGTGATATTGCTATTGGTCTGCAAGCTTCCTTAGAGGAAGCAGAAAAAATCAAAGTGAGTCTGAGCGATCTCTTAGATAATAAATCTCCTGAATCTAAGGTTAAGAATCTAGATTCAACACCTGCACTTTTAAGAAAGAAAGATGAACCAAAAGAGAAGAAAGAGAGGGGTGAGGACATAGATCTTTCTATTATTGATATAGACAAAAAAGTTTCTAAGGAGATGTTGCAAAAGATAATAGAGGCAAGATGCGAGGAGATTTTTGAACTTGCAAATGATCATGTTACAAAAGCAGGATATGAGATTGCTATGCCTGCAGGTATTGTACTGACAGGAGGGACAAGCCAACTTAAGGATTTAACCAAACTAACACAAAGTGTATTTGGAGTAGCAGCCAGAGTAGGGTATCCTTCTGGACTTACTGGAATGATAGAGGAGATTTCTGATCCCTCATACTCTACAGTACAAGGCTTGATAAAGCACGCTCTTGATGATGATGTTGAGATATCTTCTGGAGGAGATAAAGGGAAAGCAGATGTTTCTGGTTTCTTTAGTAAGATTGTAGATTGGTTTAAATCTTTACTGCCCTAGTAATTAATTTAACAGTAAAGCAGATATGTTAGTCACAACAAATGTAGATCCTATTAGCAAAATCAAGGTCGTGGGAGTAGGTGGAGGTGGTTGCAATGCTATTAATACGATGATAACGGATTACGATATTAACGGGGTTGAATTTATGGCCTTCAATACAGACGCCCAAGCCCTTAAGATTTCCCAAGCACCAGTAACACTTCAACTAGGAGAAGAACTAACTCAAGGATTAGGTGTAGGAGGAAACTTTGAGTTAGGGGCACAAGCTGCTGAAGAAAGTATAGACCAAATACAGGAGTATCTTGAGGGTGCTAATATGGTTTTCATTACAGCTGGAATGGGAGGTGGAACTGGAACAGGGGCGGCACCAATAGTTGCTGGTGTTGCAAGAAACATGGGCGCTCTAACAGTTGCTGTTGTGACCAAACCTTTCGATTTTGAAGGAAACAAAAGAAAAGAGGTAGCAGAAGAGGGCATTAACGCACTTAGAGACAAAGTGGACACATTAATAATAGTTCCAAATCAAAGACTCTTAGAAATAGTAGATGAGAGTGAGCAGCTTTCTTTTATAGATGCAATGAAAAAAGTAGACTCTGTTTTAGCAGAGGCTGTTAATAGTATTTCTAATTTAATTAGTGAAACAGGATATATTAATGCGGACTTTAATGATGCTAAGTCTGTTATGGAAAATGCAGGAACTGCTCTTATGGGTATTGGTAGAGCAAGTGGTGAAAACCGAGCAGAAGAAGCTGCTAGACTTGCTACAACAAGTCCACTTCTGGATATGTCCATAGAAGGAGCTACAGGAGTCTTGTACAATGTTGTTGGTTCAGACCTAACCTTACCTGAGATTAGTTTAGTTTCAGAGTTAATTAAAGAAGCCGTTGATCCTTCTGCTAATATTAAATTTGGAGCACAGATAGATCCAGAGGCAGGAGATGAGATTTCAATAACAATAGTAGCTACCGGATTTGATGAAAGTAAACAAGTCTTTACAAAGAGACAGCAAGAGGATGGAGGGTTATCATCTGTTAGAAATTTTGGATTTGATATGGAAGAGAAAATAGATCAAGTAATAGAAAAGGAAGAGGAGCTACCTACAGTACTAGATAACAAAGAAGAGGAAGAGCTACCATCTTTTGAAGCTATAAATGAAGTAGAGGAGAAAGAGGAAGAAATTACAAGAACATTATCAGAGGATATGGGAGATGATCCTTTAGATGTGCCAGCATTCATGAGGAAGAAAGGTAGCAAGTAATCTTTACTAATGGTATAACCTCATATGTCTTTTCAACAACTCAGACCAAGAAAAAGGCTTAGCTTTGATTGGAAAATATTACTCCCCCTATTGCTAATTTCAACTATTGGAATAACATCTCTTCTTTCGACTACGGTATTACCAGGAGGAGGCTTTGGTAATTTAGATATAGTATACAAACAGGTTCTCTTCATACTAATAGGGATTATTTTTTATGTAATAATAACCTTTTTTGATATTAGTTATCTAAAACATTGGCAAGTAATACTATCCATATACCTATTTGTTCTCATTCTCCTCTTAATTACTCTTTTCTTTGCCCCTACTATAAATAATGTAAAAAGGTGGTTAGTTATAGGGGGGATTCAGGTACAGCCCTCAGAAATAGCAAAAGTAGCAGTTGTCCTGATTACAGCAACAGTACTGTCTAAAAAAGAGAAACTTAATGAATGGGTGTTATTTTTAATATCTTTTCTCCTTACTCTACCCCTTGCGATTTTAATCTATTTAGAACCAGATGCAAGTATGGCATTTTTAGTCATTATCATATGGTTTCTTGTTGCATTTCTAGGTTTAAGTAACCCTGTAAGAAATACAATCATTCTTCTTGTAGCAGGATGTATTTCTGGCTCCTTTCTGCTTAACGCAATAACAGGGAATCCAATGTGGTATCTCTTAATAATACCTGCACTAGTATTAACAGTTTTCTCTCTTTACTCAAGAGTTACTTGGAAAGGTATTTTAATGGTATCGATAACCCTTTCTCTTCTTCTTGGACTCTCATCTTCTTTTTTCTGGAACAAAGGATTATTACAAAAATATCAAAAAGACAGAATAGAGGCTTTTTTGAACCCATCGGAAACAGAGCAAGATCTTGGGTTTAATGTAAATCAATCAAGAATAGCTATTGGCTCTGGGAGATTTTTTGGAAAAGGTTTTGGAAACGGGACACAAAGTAAAAGACAGTTCTTACCAGAACATCAAACAGACTTTATCTTTGCATCCTACGCTGAGGAATCAGGATTGGTAGGCAGTCTCTTCCTTATGGGACTCTATGCTTTTTTAATAGTATTCTGCTTCTCAATCGGTATGGCTAGTTCACAAGACCAACTCTATTCCCTTATTGCGGTGGGAATAGGAATTAAATTACTCTTTGAAATCTTTATTAACATAGGTACAAACACAGGTACAGTTCCAGCTACAGGCATAGCACTTCCCTTAATGAGTGCCGGGGGTAGCAGTGGAATTATGACCTTCATCTCATTTGGTTTAGTACAAAACATACTCAATTATGTAAAGAGGATTAGAGGTGACAGGAGTAAAGAAATAGTGGAATTCTTCGAAAACTAAGTCTTTTGTTTGACTTTTTAACAATATTAAACTAAAATCTCTTGCGATGGAAACAAACAAAAAGAAAGCAAAATTTGCAGTTATAAAGATATCTGGAGGCCAGTTAAAAGTGTCTGAAGGAGATCAGTATGAGGTGGGTAAATTAAAAGGAAACAAAGGAGACAAGATCACTATAGAAGAAGTTTTACTAATACATGATGGAAAAGATACTAAGATAGGAACCCCATATGTAGAAGGAGCAAAAGTTACTTTAGAAATTACTTCTCAGAAGAAAGGAGAAAAAATAGATGGTCTTAAATACAAAGCTAAAGCAAGATATAGAAAGAGATACGGTTTTAGACCAGAAATTACAAGAGTAATTGTAAAAAAGATAGCATAAAAATGTCCAAACAATATTTTTTCCAAGCAGGAACATTTCCAGACCTTTCGTATGCTGAGCTTGTAGCTATGTTTAATACCTATCATCTCAATACGGACAGTATTCACAGGTATTCCGAAGAGATCTTACTCATAAAGGGAAAAGATATTCCTGAAAATATTTTGATAAAAATTTTTAACAGAATGGGTGGTTTTGTTAGATTTGGTCAAATTATTGATAATCTAGATACATTTTTAGATGAATTTGTCTTAAAGGAAAAAATTACGTTTGGAGTAAGTGTTCTTGGTAATGCAGATAAAGGTGATTTAAGATATATCAAGAAGCTTTCAAATGAGATAAAGAGGGGACTGAGAGAACATGGGATATCTTCGAGGTTTCTTATCCCTTCTAAAGGTACAGTACAATTAAATGCTGCACAGATAATAAATAATGATGTTTTAAAGAAAGGGTTTGAATTACTAATACTAAAAAATGGCAAAGAGGAGCTCTATGCAAAATCCCTCTCTATTCAAGATTTAGAGGGGTATGTAGAGAGAGACATGGATAGACCATACTCTGATATTAAAATGGGTGTATTGCCCCCTAAGCTTGCCAGAATGATGATTAATTATGCTTCCGCGGATAAAGGTATAGTATGGGATCCTTTCTGTGGTTCAGGGACAGTACTGATGGAGAGTGCTGTTTTAGGGTATGATTTTCTAGGATCAGACATCGATGATGATGCACTAAAGTATTCTCAAGAAAACATCTTATGGTTAAATGAAAAGGGATATATGGGAAATATTATTTATGATATCTTTAAATTTGATGTAAAAAACCCTGATAAAGAGATAGTGAAAAAACTCAAGAATACAAGTATTTCTGCAGTAGTATGTGAGCCCTTTATGGGACCCCCTCAAAAGAGAACTCTTTCTCAAGAGTATGCACAACAACTTCTTAAAGAAGTAAAAGATTTGTATCTTTCCCTTTTTGAAACATTAGATGAAAGAATAGGGGTTAGAGGCATAAACATGGTTTTAGTAATACCCTCCTACAAAACAGACAAAGGTTGGGAAACAATAGGGATAAGGGAAATAGCAAGTAAAAGATGGGAGCTGCTAAATAGCAAATATTCCCCAAACAGAGACTTGAAGTGGAGCCGAAAAAATAGTATTATCACAAGGAACATTTTTATACTACATAGAACCTAGTATAACTTAAATTAATAGAGGCAAAACATGGCAAAAGTTGCGGCAGCAGCGACATCAACAAACTTTGGTACAGTTGCAGGAAAAAGATTAGGAATTAAAAAATACGCTGGAGAAAATGTAAAAGCAGGCAATATTATTGTTAGACAAAATGGAACAGTGTATCATCCTGGAAATAATACATATATGTCAAAAAATTACTCTATTCACGCTAAATTAGATGGGGTTGTTAAATTTAGAAGGATGTCTGGGTTTAAAAGAGGGAAATTTTACATAGATGTGGTAGAATCAAAATAGTATGTCCAAGCCTAAATTCATACAGATAGAGAGCAAGAATGCTCTTTTAGAGCTACTTAAAGAAGGAAGAGAGTTTGAGAATATCTTTTTAGTATCAAATGCCTTTAAAGATCCAAAAACAAAAGAGATAGTAGAGATTGCAATTAAAAGAAAGATTCCAATTCGCAAGGTTTCAAGAAGAGAAATTAACAGAAGATTAAGAACATCATCATCGGAAAGTATCATAGGATATATGTATTCTGACAATATGTGGGATTTAGAGGAGCTTCTAGAAAAAATATATTCTGAAAAAAAACAACCTTTCTTTTTAATCTTAGATAATCTTAAATACACCCAAAATATTGCAGCTATAATGAGAACGGCATTTGGAGGGGGTGTTAACGGTGTTATAGTTAATCCTCAAAAGAAGAATCTAATCTCTAACGAAACTTTAAGAATTAGTATGGGAGCTGCAGAAAGAATTCCTCTTGTAGAAATGAATCTTTTTGCTGCCCTTAAAATATTAAAAGAAAACGATATTAAAACATATGCTGTTCACATGCAGGGAGAACATTACTACGAAAAAGACCTAAGAGGACCGCTAGCTTTTGTCTTGGGAGCAGAAGATGTAGGAATCTCAGCAGGTATCTTAGAAAGAACAGATTCTTCCATATCAATCCCAATGAGGGAAGGTGTTGGTTCTCTAAATGTAGGAGCATCAGCCGCAGTATTGGTTTATGAAAAACTAAGACAAGAGGTTTCTAATTCCTAGATAATTTTGTTAACTAATTCTTGTAGCTCATCTTGTGTATTGTATCTGATGACGACTTTTCCACCTTTTGACATCTTTACCACACTGGCCGTAAATCCTAATCTTTTACTTAGTAAGTTAGAGTATCTTTCAGTTTCTTTATCACTTTTCTTCCAAGTTTTGGTAGATGTTCCTCTACCGTAATTCATTTTACGAACTAATGCCTCTGTTTCTCTCACACTCATTTCTCTTTTAACTACTAAATCAGCTGCAGCTATAAGGGAAGTTTCATCCTTAATCCCAAGTAACGCTCTAGCGTGTCCTTCACTTAATTTCTCATTTAATACATCTTCTTTTACTTCTTTTGGCAAATGGAGTAACCTTATCTTGTTTGTAACGGCGACTCTACTTAACCCAACCTTTTTTGCTATCTGGTCTTGTGAAATACCAAACTCATCAGTCATTTGTTTAAAAGCATTCGCTTCTTCTAATGGGTTTAAGTCCTTTCTTTGTAGATTCTCAATCAATGCAAGCTCTAGCATCTCTTGCGGAGAGCTATCTTTTATAACAACAGGTATTTTGCTCAACCCAGCTAACTGTGCAGCCCTTAATCTTCTCTCTCCTGCTATTAAAAAGTATTTACCATCTGTTTCTGCACTGGTAATAATTAATGGTTGTATTATTCCCTTCTCTCTAATAGAATCGGCTATCTCTATTAGCTCTTCTGGATCAATATGCATTCTTGGTTGATAAGGGTTAGGCTCTATGCGATTTATATCAAAACTAGGGTCATAGGCGCTAGCAGAGTTATCTATCTCATTAGCATCTATTAAGGCCGCTAATCCTTTTCCTAATCTAGGTGAGTTATTCATATTCTTAATGTGTTAATTTAAAGTTTAAATTTATCAATAAATTCTTTTGCCAATTTCTTGTAGGCTAGGGCACCTGTAGATTTATCATCATATTCAAATATAGTTTTTCCATATGAAGGAGCCTCTGAAAGCCTTACATTTCTAGGAACAACTGTACTAAATGCAGTATCTTTAAAAAACTCTTTTACGTCTCTGACAACATTCTCAGAGAGTTTGGTCCTGCTATCATACATAGTTAATATGACTCCACCTATGGAAAGTTTAGAGTTTATTCCTTTAATTAATTTGGTTGTTTCAATTAATTGGCCTATTCCCTCTAGAGCAAAATACTCACATTGAATTGGGATGAGGATACGATCTCCAGCAGTTAGTGCATTAATTGTTAAAAGGCCAAGAGAGGGAGGGCAATCTATCAAAGCACAATCGAAATCATCACTAGCTTTACTTAGGGCTTTTTTAAGTAACGATTCTCTAGAGAGCATATTGACCATCTCTATTTCAGCACCAGCCAGAGAAAGATGAGAGGGGATTAAGAAAAGGTTCTTTGTAGAAGTAGTGACAAATACAGAGGAAATTGGTTCATCCTCTATTAATACATCGTATATGTTCTTGTATGGAGCTTCATTGGAAGTGTCCCAGCTATGTTTGTCAAACTGTTGGGTGAAACCTAGTCCCGAAGAGAGGTTTGATTGAGGGTCCATATCGACAGCCAGTACTCTCAGGCCAGTCATTGCCAAGGCAGCACTGAGGTTCATTGCAGTAGTGGTTTTACCTACGCCTCCTTTTTGATTTGCTATTACAAAAATTTGCATATTTCTACTCTATCATGTTTCACAAAAGATATCTACAGAAACTGATACTCTTGGTGGTGAACAATCCTAAAATCAGGAAAAGGAAAGTACACAATCCATGCTTTTCCTTTGATATCATCTAGGGCAATTGGACCAAATGTCCTGGAATCTGAGCTATGTGGCCTGTTGTCACCACAAACAAAGTATTCTCCCTCTGGAACCTTTTTTGACTCTCCCTCTTTAAGGAAATCACCACCATTTGTATATACAGAATCATCAAGATAGGCTGATTCCTCTAAAAGCTGATCGTTAATATATAGTTGGCCATCTTTTAACATTACAGTATCTCCTGGTAAACCAATTATTCTCTTTATAAAGTCTTGTGTACTAGAGTATTTAAATATAATGACATCACCTCTTTGTGGACTCTTAAATCTGTATGTTACCTTGTTTGCCATTAGATACTCTCCATTTTTGTATGTAGGATGCATTGAGTTCCCAACAACCTCGTGAGGTGTCATTATAAAGATGTAAAGCACAATGGATATTACAAGTGCAACAACCACTGTCTCTAAAAAGGATAGTATAAATTGTCCTACAGAGGAAAACGCTGAAGCGATTTTTTCTTTACTGTCTAATTCTTTTTCAGATGGTATCTCGTACATATGTTTATCAAAAAATATTATAGAGTCTGATAATAAGGATAGTAGAAAATTATGGAATATGCAATTATTTTAGTATTATCTCAAAAGTCAATACCGCTACGGGGAATCGAACCCCGGTTTACAGGTTGAAAACCTGTTGTCCTAACCGTTAGACGATAGCGGCACAACGAGAAGATTTTACTATAATAAGCTCTCTTTGTGAAGCTATTTACCCTTCTCAATATCTCTTAAGATTTGTTGTTCTTCAGCAAATGTAGCTCTTTGATATAGATTTGACTCCTTATCAAAGACAAATCTTCTTTTACATTTACACTCTAACATTTTTCTGTTTTCTGAAAGATCTCCTATTTTCCTACATTTTTCTAAAGGGGACGTACAACCTACGCACAGTTTTCTTTCTAAAAGTACCTCCTGAAAGGGTTTTATAATTCTTTTAAACATCTTTTTCCTTAATTAAGTATATATCTGCCGAAGAGAGGACTCGAACCTCCACGGGATATCCTCCCACATGCTCCTAAGGCATGCGTGTCTGCCAGTTCCACCACTTCGGCTTGTAACACAAGCACTATTTTACTAAATATTAGCTATTAATAATAGGGTAGGGATTATCTTAGAAGTGAATATAATTTCTTCTTACTTTGTTAAAAGGGATATATTCTAACTGTCCTCAAATCCACTCTCTAGTTCGCTATAAATTTTTACAAATTCTCCTTCTGTATACTCAGTACTATCTAATACCTCTTTCTGAGTTAAACCCTTTTTAGGAACGTCTTTTCTAAGCTTGTCTAAGGTTGTTTTTTTATTCATTTCTTTAATTCATTAATTAATGTCTCTCTAACATCATTGGGGTTTGCAGTACCTTTTGTATTTTGCATAACCTGTCCTACCAAAAATCCTAATGTCGATTCTTTCCCTCCCATATAGTCATTAACTGCTTTACTATTGTTCTTTATAGTGTCTTTTACTATTTCTACTAAATTGTCAGTAACATTCTCCTTCTCTTCTTTTATCTTCTCTAATTCTTTTTTAATATCCTTCCCATTCTCTAGTGAATCTTTTAATATCTCTTCTCCTTTATTTTTAGTAATAATCCCATTCTTAAAAGCTAAGATTAAAAGAGTTAAATCAGCAATATCAATGTTTAAGTTTCCAATAGCAAAGATAGTTCCCATTAACCAGTTAGAAGCTTCTAATGCAGCCTCTTTCTCGCTTAACTCTTTACTAAGCTGTTTTTGTAATTTTTCAAAATAGTACGCATTTTCTTTTGTAGAAGAGATAACCTCAGCAGCGTATTTGGATATGTCCCAATCTTTAATATATCTCTTAATCTTTTCATTTGAGAGCTCTATTAACTCTTCTGATATCCTTTCAATATCTGTACTACTAACCTCTATAATGGGAATATCAGGATCGGGTGTATAATTGTAATCCTCCGCATCTTCCTTACTTCTTTGAAATACAGTTATATTTCTATCAGCGTCCCAACCTCTTGTTTGCTGTATTATTTCTTCCCCCTCTTCTATACATTTAATCAATCTCTCTCTTTCGTATATTATAGATTTTTCAACTGCTGTAATTGAACCAATATTTTTTACCTCTATTTTGGGATTTAATTTGTAATTCCCTTTTGGAACTATCTTACCGTCTTTGTATTCCCATTTCCCTTTCTCCTGTACAGAGACGTTTGGTTCACATCTCATCTGTCCTTTCTCCATATCCCCCTCAGAGATATTCAAATATCTAGCAATTTTTCTCACTTCTGTTGCAAAATCTTTAGCATCCTTAGGAGTTCGGATACAAGGCTTAGTCACTATTTCTATTAATGGTACACTAGACTTGTTGTAATCAATTAAAAAATATGATTTCCCAGAACTTTTTTCTGTATGGTGTGTGGACTTTGCTACATCTTCTTCTGGGTGTATTCTTTCTATGTCTATTCTGACTCCATCTACCGTTTCTACATACCCATTAGAACACAAGGGATTGTTATACTGGCTTATCTGATAACCTTTGGCTAGGTCAGGGTAGGAGTAATGCTTTCTGTAAAAGTGTATTTCGTTTTCAATGTTACAATTTGTCCCAAGACCCATTAAGATACAGAGCTCTATCGCTCTTTTATTAACCAGAGGTAAAGGAGCGTCTGGCAAACCTAAACAAACAGGACACACCTGAGTATTTGGCTCTTTCTGGAAGTATTTAGCAGGACAAGTACAAAACATTTTTGATTGAGTGTTTGTCTGTATATGTATTTCAAGTCCTACGATTAGATCGTATTTCTCTGTATAGATTTTGGATGGTTTGTTTTTAGGCATCATGTAATATTATCAATTAAGTTTTATTATATCAATTCCTCATCTTTAGGAGTCATCTCCTTTGTTAAGATGTAAAAGGTACCTCTTCCTCGACCCTTCTGTTTAATATATTTTTTCTCTACCATATCTTGCAAATCCCTATACGAGGTCATAAAGGAGACACCCATCATTTTTGTATACTTACTTCTGCTAATCTTACTGTTTACCGCTAAGTAATCTAGTAGCTTTATCTGTCTTTGGTTTAGATGAAGTTCCAGTGATCCTCTCTTCCTTACTTTAACATCATATGTTTCTTTAAATTCCCTATTTGTCTCAATTGCGGAAAGGGAAAGAGTGTAGAGTAGGGCTTCTAGAAATGTTGTTAAGTCCATTTTGCTTTTTGATAGCTTGAACGCTGCTAGAAGATCATCGTTAATATTTTCTATACTCTTAAAAAAAGGAATAATATTTTCAGGATTATATCCATATTTTTTTGTAAGCATCTCTAGCATAATTATGGCTGTAATTTGATTTCCTGTTAAAAAGGGTGCTTTATCTATGAATTCATACAGTAGTATTCCCATTTTAACTAGTTTGTGATTACTATCTGTTCCTAATACTATCCAGTCAAACAACTCATTGAAATGATTCTGCATGTCGATTTTAGGATAATAGTCTCTTACTTTGTACCAAGTATCGTATATTTCATTTGGTTTTTTAGATAAATCTCTTAATTTCCCTAAATCCCAATCATCTACAATCCCCTTGAAAGCTAATTTGTTAATATGAAAAGCTAAATCTAACGAAGGTTTAAGGGAATTAGTATTGTCATATGACTTAACAAAATCTTTGACATTTCTAAAGTTAGTGAAAAGCCTAAAAGTTTTTTTCTGAGATGGCATCTCTTGTCCTCTTTGAATGAGAAGTGATTGATTGTACCCAATGGGATTGCCAACCATTGCTCCTAAGCTTTGTATATCTTCTGCTCCCAGTTTTTCTTCTAAGAAGAACTGGTACTTTTCAGGCAGTTGCCTATGCTTAAATTCTGAAATGGATATCTCATATTTAACAATGTACTTAAGTAGTAAGTTTGTAATTGTATATTTAGGTGTTCTCATTGTTTTAGTAATAGCTGATGGATGGCTTCGAACCATCGACCTGTCCCTTACGAAGGGAATGCTCTACCAACTGAGCTACATCAGCAATGTCTGAATATTGTAACACACGTTGTTACGAGAAGACAAGAGTTGTTAGAAGATTATTTCTTCTCCTTTAAGACTTAAAATCTAATAAAGCCTTTCTCTTACTCGTATTGTTGTGACCTTTACATAAGGATTTCTGTCTAAACTTACAGAACCCTTTCTCTCCTCTGCTACTTTAGCAAAATCTATAGATCCTGTCTCCCATCCTTCAAAATCCTCAGAAGATTTTGATGTAATTTCCCACCCTTTCTCTACTAAAGCTTTCTCATACCATTCTATGATTTCATCAATTGTACTATCAATATCTATCTTAGCCTCTATGTCGAACTCATCATACGAAGAAGCGGTAACAAGACCTCCCGGTAAAGGGATATCTGTAGGAAATTTATCAGTAATTAACTCTTTTTTCTCTAAATCTCCATCAACTGTTTTTTCCGTACTTTTACTGTAGGAAAAGTCTTCGTCCTCATCTTCTTCTTCGGAGGTATCTATAAATTTGTCTGCTTGCTCTATCAATTTTTCTCCCTCCTTGTTTAACAGAGAGACCCCTTGTTTTAGCAATACTTTTATTACAAAGAATCCAACGGCACCAAGGACAAGAAGGAATACAAAGATTCCAATAATGACATAAAGAAGAGTTTTTGATTTTTTCTCTTCTTGAACAACAGGAGCTTGTTCTACATTCTCCTGTGTTTTCTTTGTTTCATCCATATTTTAATAGTTAAAATTTAAATAATTAATTAGTTAAAGAAAGAACTTACTGTCACAACAGGAGATTGTTGTTGACTAGTTCTTTCTATAGATACAATTCCTCGTATTGGTTCGTATCCTTCTGTAATCTCTCCTTCTTGAACAGAACGATACTCTATACTAGAGGAGAACCAAGTTTCATTTTCTGCTTGAACTATTTGATTCTCTATTATCCATCCTTTCTCTACAAATTTAGATATATACCAATCAAACAATTCCCCGGCAGTAGAGTTAACCTCTATTACAACAGAAACATCTAAAACAGTTTCTTGAGAAGATAGTACAAAGCCTCCAGGAAGTGGGATTTCAGAAGGAAAACTACTCAAGATCATATCTTTTCCTTCAAGTTCATCCTCAAAACTTAATTCTGTTTTTTTCTCAAACATTAACCCTTGTTCTGTCTCTACTAGAACTGGTTCACTATCTTCCTCCTCAAGTTCAAACGGTTTAAGCTCAGTTTTTTCTACTTTGCTATTCCCGTCGTCAGAATGATAGAAGAAGTCTTTAGAGATAACACCTGTTGTAACAAGAATAAAGGTAACAGAAAGAAGTACTGCTAACACGCCCGCAGAAATGTAGAGCAAATTTCTTTGCTTCTTTTTTTTGTCTGCAAATTCCTCTTTGTTTTGCATAGGTAGATGATAAAAATTTATAACGATAGCAATGCTATCCTGTATAGACATTTTTACATTATATTAACCTCCTGTCAAATAGCCAGAGGTTAAAACAACGCATACTATAAGTTAGCGGGATAAGCGAGAGACGGGATTCGAACCCGCGACCTTCTGCTTGGGAAGCAGACATTCTAGCCAACTGAACTACTCTCGCAGTACACCCATTTTACTAGGTAAGCCTACTATTCTCAAGAGATATTAAAGTATTTTAGTCTAAAGAGATAATTCTTTTTTAATCATACTCCAGTCTGCTTTTAGTTGTTCTCCTAATTTCTTTGCAACGGAAGAAGTGACCTCTGCGTCTTGTTTAAATTCTTCTACAACCTCAGACACCAATGATTTGTATGTATCCTCATTTATTTTTCCTCCTGCCTTTTTAACTTGAGCTATCTTCTTATCTATTTCTTTTCTTGCCTCAGCGTACAAGTCAGTAGCCTTTTCCTTTAAATCAATTGCAAGTTTCTTTATATCTTCTCTTGTTTCAGCACCAGATTTAGGAGCTAAAAGAATACCAGCAATACCTCCTCCAACGATACCTAAAACGAATCCTTTAATGAAAGACTCTGCACTATTGTTACTCATTATTTTAAAAACTAAACTTAATTACACGACACATATAGTAATCTATCTATGTATTTTAATCAAGCTAAAACTTAAAAAACTTCAGGATGAAATAAGAGAGGATTATAAAAATACTTGGGATTAAGATTGCTCCTAATATAGTAAGGAATGACATAGGGGGATTGCTAGGTTCTTCTATCTCTTCTTTTTCCTCTAATTTCTCAGAAAGTGATACAAAACCCTCTTCTTCCTCTTGAGCTTGACCCTCTATAATCCCTTGCTCTGTTACGGGTTCTACCTCTATATCTCCCATTTCTTGAGCATACAAAGATAAAGGTTGTGAGAGAAGAAGTAGTAAAATGACAGCTTTTTTAATAAAAGATTTCATACATATATGTTAACATATATACATATGATTTTTCCAGATACAAAAATAGAACAGAAACTATGGAAAGAGGGATACAAAGTAGTAGTAGGCCTTGATGAAGCGGGTAGAGGTCCTTTAGCAGGCCCTGTAGTCGCCTCTGCCGTTGTTATTTCAAATCTCAATCAAGTTGTACCTACAGTTAGAGATAGTAAAAAAATGACAGAAAAACAGAGAAATCAAGCATATGAAAAAATAAAAGAAATATCCCACTCATACGGTGTAGGGATAGTAGGAAGTAGAGAGATTGATGCTATCGGTATACAGAAAGCTGTACAAAAAGCTATGAAAATAGCAGTAGAGGTTGTAGAAGCTAAATTAAATACCAAAGCAGACTACATCATAGCTGATGGGCTTAACATCTTAAAGATACCTAATTACAAAATGAAAAAGTTTAAGCAAGGAGATCTATACCACTACTCAATATCAGCAGCATCTGTCTTAGCAAAGGTAACAAGAGACAGTATAATGAAAAAGTACCATAAGAAATATACTGTATATGGCTTTGATAAGCATATGGGCTATGGAACCAAGATGCACATGGATGCTATTAAGAAATACGGCATATGCGATATACACAGAAGGAGTTTCAAGCCAATCAAGGATGCAATACAATTATCTAAACTATAAGTTAGCAAAATGGAAAGAGAAGATTTTGTTCCAGATGAATACAAACATCTAGCTAACTTGGACACCCCCCTTCCGATAGGTTATGAAGCCACCATATCTCAGCCCTCTTTAGTAGATAAAATGTGCAAACTCCTACAAATAGACAAAAACTCTAAAATTCTAGATGTAGGGACAGGTTCTGGATACCAAGCAGCTCTTTTAGCTGGAATGTGCAAAGAGGTTGTTACGATAGAGAGAGTGTATGAGCTATATGAAGAGGCAGAAGAAAGGCT
>Ga0172382_10007434_pt1 | contig 15549 bp, 13 predicted proteins | sample Leawel138RmetaG_FD_122245 | JGI IMG/M metagenome (GOLD analysis project Ga0172382, IMG submission 122245) | Leachate microbial communities from a municipal landfill in Southern Ontario, Canada - Leachate well 138R metaG | ecosystem: Engineered > Solid waste > Landfill > Unclassified | place...
GTCGGCATCATTAAGCTATTGAATAAGCTGGTGAACAGTGGCGTCGATGGCATCATTGTCCAAGACCTTGGCCTGTTTAATCTGGTTAAAAAGCATTTTCCGAGCTTGGATATACACGCCTCAACTCAGCTCACCACGCATAATGAAGGGCAAATTCAGTTTTTGTCTAAAGTCGGTGCGACCCGCGCCAATCTATCGCGCGAACTCAACCTGACTGAAATTAAAGCACTCACAAAAGTCGCGCATGATGTCGACGTATTAACCGAAGTCTTTGTGCATGGTGCCTTATGCATCGCCTTTTCTGGCCAATGTTATTCAAGCTCGGTCAGCGTCGGTAACTCAGGTAATCGTGGTCGCTGCAGCCAAGCATGCCGTGATGAATACGAACCCACTGCCATGGGTAATAAATTCCCGCTGAACTTAAAAGATAACTCAGCTTATTTTGATCTACCTGAGTTGGTCGATGCGGGTGTCGATTCCTTAAAAATCGAAGGGCGAATTAAAGGCGCTCAATACGTGCATACCGTGGTGGACAGCTGGCGCAAACAAATTGATACCTTTGTTGAAACTGGTACCTTGTTAGATGACGACTCCAACCTCTATAAAGTGTTTAACCGAGATTTCACTAACCTTTTCCTGAAAGGTGACATGAAAAAATCGATGTTTACTGATAACCCTCGCGACCATAGCTTTACCCATGCCAATGAAAAAAATAACGCGATCTCGGTTGTGCAGATTCAGGAAACACAGCATGCCTTAGCGCAAGAAAAAAACCAGATCGGCTTACTCGTCGATGAAAAAATCAAATACCTGAGCATCGCCAAACAAAACCTTGCCTTACATTTCTCAGGCAAGCTCGGCGAGCCTTTAACCGTAACAGCGAAGGTGACTGGCGATAAAACATTCATCGTTCAATCGAGTACGAATTTAACCCAAGCGGGTGAATCCGGCCTTGAGCCAGTCGCGATTGAAAAGCGCTTCAGATCCTTTAATAACGCTGAATATCTGCTTAAAAGCTTTAACTATGAAGATCTCGATCCGGGTTTAAATATTTCTTTTCGAGAGTTAACCGCGCTAAAAAACGAGTTGGCACTGCTACTCAATGACTCTGTCGCTATTATTCCAGCGGTTGACATACCACCCTTACCCCATCATGCAAAGATCGACGCAAAACCAACGATGTCGCTGCTGATTGCCGACATAAAAGACCTCTATCTCTGCGATGAAACCGATGCCGATATTTATTTTAAATTGCCAGAAAGTTTTAAAGTGGGCGACCGCAAGTACATCGAGCTATTTTTAGACAACCCAAGATTGATCCCTTGGTTTCCAGCCGTGCTGATTGGTAAGGACTACCTAGAGTCAATCAAGGTGCTCGAAGAAGTACGACCCAAACGTATCGTCAGTAACAATACCGGCATCGCTTACAAAGCATTTGAAATGGGGATTGATTGGGTAGCAGGTCCCTTCTTAAATACCACCAACTCCTATGCGCTATTAACCCTGCAAGAAGATCTAAATTGTAAGGGCGCCTTTATCTCTAACGAGATTAATCGTCCGCAAATCCGTAACATTCGACGCCCGGAAAACTTTAAGCTGCTTTACAGCATCTATCACCCAATCCTCATGATGACCAGCCGCCAGTGCTTCTTTCAACAAACGGTCGGTTGTAAAAAACCGAGTATCGAAGACGGCTGCATGCTGAAATGCGAAAAAGCCACGTCGATTACCAACGTCAAAGGCATTTCATTTGCGGTCGATAAACAGAAAGGGGGTTATCCAAGCATTTATAATCATGAACAATTCTTGAACATCGATGCAGTGAATGATTTTTCACATTTGTTCGATGAGTTCTTTATTGATCTCACCGATATCGGTAGTGGCTCGAAAGAAAAACTGGATAAGCTCCAGTTGATTCACCACTTTGAAAACGTCTTGAATGGCATCGAAAAATCTAGCGTGCAGTTACATAAAATGGTCACGGTATCGACCAATGCTCAATACACGCAGGGTTTGTAAAGAGTCACAAGGCTTAGTTTTGTCCTAATAAAAAGGTTGCATGGCTGTCTAACCACAGTGGATATTTAGCCATGGCCTTGGTGTAGAGCGGCGTTTGTAAATGTCGGTTGAGCCAGTCTCGGCACTTAGGGTAAGGCGCTTGCACATACCATTTGCGGTCGACGCGGGCGAATTGCCGTACAAATGGCAGTAGAGCATAGTCCGCCAAACTGGCTCGATCGCCCATTAAATAGTCGCTGCTGTCTAGCCTCTGTTCGAGCTCTGCAATAAAAACCTCACAGCTCTGACGATCTTCAACTTCAGATTCTTTGTGGAAGCGCTTCGCCAACTTATAGACTTCCAGCTGCGGTTTGAACTGTTGATCGTTTTTCTTGATCAGTTCTAACATCAACTCTAGATCACGCGGATCTTCTGCCCATAACAAATCTTGAGGGTCATTACGCTGTAGCGCCCACAGCATGATATCGATACTCTCATCAATCACAGTCGCCTGCTGCGGCACGTCGCTACCTTCAGCATGATTAATTATTAACACAGGCACCGTCCCCTTAGCTGATAGCGCTAACATGTCGGCTGGTTTGTTTTTAGTGACCACCGCACGAATCAACACGGACTGCTGAGCCAACAAAATTCCTAACCGCGCGCGCATGGCGTAGGGGCAGTGTTGGAGGGAATACAAGATAGGTAGATTTGAGCTGGATTTAGACATACGTCAGCGTAGCAAAGTACGCAGTGTGTCGCGAGTTATAGAGCGTCAATTATCTTGGCGATCCCCGCGTCGAAGGGGGGGACAACAGCCGTTTGTTAGACAGCACTCTCTCTTTCCCATTCGATAAATGCATCAATGTCAGCGCTGAACTTTTTTACTGTCCATCCGAGAAGTGCCGCATCATCTAGCAAGCCAAAGCCGACAATGAAGTCAGGAATCAGGTCAATAGGCATGACGAAATAGATAACGGCAGCCACCAGCATAACCAAAGAAGACCAAGGGATATCCCTGTACGTACCCTTTGCATACGCCTTGATCAGGCGAAAACAGGCCATGAGTTGCAGCCATATCGCATCAAGTGGCCCTTGCTTGCCATTGGCCTTTTTCGATGCCTTGTCAATCAAATCGCTCAGCTTCTCAGGATCTTTTGCGTAGTCCTCAGCTTTGCTTTTTGCCTTCTTGTAAGACGCACTGTGCTTGGCCTTATCTGCCGTGGAGGTGTCTTTGCTCTTAATCATGGATGTCCCCTGTTAATTCTGAATGAAGCTCAGCCAACTCAGCATAATCTTTGTCCTAATCCAACTTCAAATAATTGTAGTGATTAAGAAAATCGATAGCTTTATTTTCGGCATCCCAAGCAAAGAGAAACATCGTTAAATGTCCCCACAATGGATGCAGGTATAACTCAGCAGGTACGCCAGCCTTACGCAGAGCATTGTAGTAATTTATCGACTGTTCTTTTTCGACTAAGCGATCGAGCTTGCCATGATATAAAAATACCGGAGGAACATCCGCTGAGATATGCGTCATCGGTGAAGCCTCTTTATAGAGCTGTGGATTGTCGTCGCGTTTAACGCCCAAAAATGGCACAACAATAGGGCTATTACTGTATTGGCTCAGATCTGCAGGAATGCCTCCTGCAACAACCGCGCGAATTTTTGGCAGGGGTGGTAACAGATCAAGCGTTTGTGCTTCTCCTGGTTTGACACTGGCCAACTGGGCCACCAAATGTGAGCCAGACGAGTAACCCCAAGCATTCACTCTGCGCAAATCAAGCTGATACTGTGTGGCATTCTGTTGCAGCCAAAGCAGTGCGATTTGTAGATCCTGAACTTGTGCTGGATAAATAAACTCAGGGGCAAAGCGATAACTCACATTAAAAACGGCATAACCTTTTTTAGCTAATTTCTTTGCTGTCGATGCCATATCGCTGCGATCACGCCCAGACCATCCACCGCCATGCACCATCAATACCACAGGCCAATTGCTTTCTTCTGCTGATCGTTTTGTAGGTAAATAAAGATCCGCTGCCAATGGCAGTGGCCAGTCAACACCCGAATAGGTAATATCTTTGATAATAGTAAACTCTGCCGCATGGCCATTACCAACGTTATAAACATGGCTGGGATCTGGCGAATCACTATAGTTTTGTGGGTAGCTTACGCACGCTGTGAGTGTCATTGCCGACAGCAAACAAAACAATCTTGAGATAATTTTTGCATACATAGCGTGACCTAAGAGTTAAATAAAATTTAATGAACCGAACAGTGATTATTTCACCTAGGAAGGCGCTCAACCGCCATCATGCGCTGGGCGACAACCCATCGAAACGACCTACGAGTCCTTTGCCGACAATAAACTCTCCAGATAACACCAACGAACTTCATCACTACTCGTCACCAGTTGGTACGCTGAAACCTCCATATTGAGCAATGCGCAATCTGCTGAGGTAAAAAAATCCTCAAACTCCGGATGTCGCTCGATATGAGCCGCGAGTGCCAATTGATGCGCATCACATGGTACATCGGTGATTTGCCCGTGCGCTGTGATAACTAGACCTGCCCGTTGTTGTTCAAATGGCTCAATTCCACTGCCGATGAGTAATGCAACGCGCCCATCCTTGCGCAGACTTTCATACTTTCGTGTCGTACGGTAAGTCGCTAAAACAAGGCGTCTAATACCTTTTATTGGCGTAAAGGCCATCAAACTTGCATGTGGCTGACCATCTATTTGAGTGGCTAAAACGGCCAACTTCCTCGCTTGCAGCAGCGCGCTAATTTCTTCACAAACTGTCATTGATTGAAGTCCCCTGCGATGCCGATAAATTTCTTAGTCTTGGGTCGAAAAATGGAAATGAAATTTCGTTACGCCAGAGAAACCATGGCGTAAAAGGCGGGTTATACCTCGCCGAAATTGGTTCCCCCACTCTACGTAATTGCCTTGTTTTAATCCATTCCTGCAATTTCGCCTTATTTTAACGATGTGATAGCAATGACCAAAATACGCCAATCATCTCGTACACTCAGGTGAACCTTTGAGGTTGCTTTCTACTGTGACACTAATCGAGGATCGAATGGAAAATATTGCGCATGGCGATTTAAATAGGTCTTAGCTATTGATGCATAACGTTGCAAATCAACCGCGTGTTTTGTACGTTGGTTGAATGTGCCTTGTTATCGGATCATGGATCATTTCAACGGCTTACTCGTGTGTGGAGTGAGTCGAAGCAGGCGTCCACCTTTTTTGCCCTCGAGAACCCATAGCGCACCTTTAGGCCCCTGCTCAACCTCGCGTATACGTTCACTCATGGCAAAACGTTCTACTTCCTCAGCCTGGTGACCGTCAATGCTGATTCGCAGCAGTGCTTTTGATTTAAGTCCGCCGATAAAGGCATTGCCCTGCCATTCGGGAAAAAGTGAGCCGTAATAGATTGTCAGGCCTGAGGGTGCAACCGTTGGTACCCAATATACTTCCGGTGCATGAAATTCCGGGCGCGTATCATGATCGGCAATAGGCAAACCGGAGTAATGATCGCCCCAAGATACAATTGGCCAACCGTAATTATCGCCCCTTAGGATCAAGTTAAATTCGTCACCGTGTCTGGGCCCCATTTCGTGGGTCCAAAGTTGACCCTGTTTGTCGAAAGCAATGCCCAGCAGATTGCGATGCCCGAGAGACCAGAAGGTTTTTGCGAGCTCTCCCTTATCCTGAAACGGATTGTCGGGTGGAACGGATCCGTCTGCGTTTATACGGATGATCTTGCCCAAATTTTGTTGCCAGCTTTGCGCCGGTGTCTGCTTTTGCCGGTCACCGGACGTGATGAACAAATGCCCTTCCGGACCGAATGCCAGCCGGTGTGAGTAATGCCCGCTGCCGGTGACTTTGGGTATTTGCTGCCAGATGACTTCGAGGTTTTCCAGTGCTGGCTTGGCGGTCGCTGGATTGAACCGTGCCCGAGCAACAACGGCCCCCCTCTTACCTGACGAATCCTGCTCAACGTACGACAGGTAAATCCAGTGGTTTTCCTGGTATCGAGGATGGAGAATAATATCGCCCAAACCGCCCTGACCGCCATAAGCCACCTTTGGCAAGCCTTTGACGGGTAAGACGGAACGGTTATCCAAGCGGACCAGGAGCAAAGTACCTGCTTTTTCAGTTATCAGGAGATCCCCGTCCGGTAGAAAGCTCATGGCCCAAGGCTCATTGAATGCGCCAAAGCTCTCGGCAACAAGCCGCGAACCTGCATTTCCGTCAATCACCTCATCAGCAGAATCGGCGTAGGTACTGGAAAAAAACAGACCCCATAAAAGCGCTAGGGACGTTATAAAGCGTAATAATTGCATAATTATCCCTGCTGTAAGGAGTGCTTTGAATTACGGAAAAACTGGCTGCCGAACCGACACTATATCAACCAACTGTATGAGAACAACAAGCAAGCTAATGTTGGAAATTGGGGTTTATTCATTCGAAAAAGGCTTCAAATTATTTTTAGATTTTTTAGACCTGGGTCTATAGAGTATTATCTTTGCGATACACATAACTACGTGCTCATTACTGTATCAGGATGGTTTAATGATCTCCAAAAACAACCATCTCGAACACACCACATTTGCATTTCTCGATATTGAAACGACCGGTGGGAATTCATCCCATGACCGTATTACTGAAATTGGGATCCGCTTCTGGCGCGCGGGTGAGGCCGTAGGTGAGTGGCAAACCTTGCTCAATCCGGGTCTCCGTATATCTCCTTTTATCGAGCAATTGACCGGTATTTCCAACGCCATGGTCGCCGATGCGCCCTCGTTTGCAAGCATCGCGGATACTCTAGAAGAGCAGTTACGGGATACAGTATTTGTAGCCCACAACGCGCGCTTCGATTACGGATTTATCAAATCGGAATACCGTCGGCTGGGGCGGCTTTTTTCTGCGCGGGTTCTTTGCACTGTGAAACTTTCCCGGCACCTGTATCCGGAATTTCGCAGGCACAACATGGACGCGCTCATCGAACGTCACGGTTTGGCCCAGGTGCAGCGGCACCGGGCCATGGGGGATGTTTCTGCAATGCTTGAGTTTTTCACCCATGCACTGGCAGAAAAAGGCGTTGCGAAAATGGAGGAAGCAATTGCCGCTCTGCTGCAAAGCCCGAGCATTCCCTCACACCTCCCGCTGGACACCCTGAGAGATTTGCCACGTGGCCCGGGGGTATATCGATTTTACGGCGAAAACGATGTGCTTCTGTATGTGGGCAAGAGCATCAATATTGCACAGCGAGTGGCTTCGCATTTTTCCGGTGATCACAACACCAGTCGAGGCCTGCGGATTTCCTCAAGCTTGCGTAGAGTCGAATACACAGAAACCGCCGGCGAGCTCGGGGCACTGTTGCTGGAACTTCGACAGATCAAAACGCTTAACCCTCTTTTCAACCGCCGATCCCGCGCGGCGAAAAACCTGCTGAGCATCGAGCTGGCGCCGAACGATTGCGGTTACCTACAGGCGCGACTGGTTCGAGAAATAGAGCCGCATCGGCTCGCCAGTTATTTTGGGTTGTTTCGAAGCAAGCGCGATGCCGAGCAAGCGTTAAGCGGCATTGCCGCGAAAAACGATCTGTGTAACCAGCTGCTTGGCCTTGAGCCGGAACGCGATGGCCCCTGTTTTCAGCGCGCGCTAGGGCGCTGCAAAGGTGCTTGCGAGGGAATCGAAGACGTTACTCGCTACAATCTGAGGGTGCAGATTGCCTTTCACCAGTTACGTTTGCGAACCTGGCCATGGAAGGGTCCGGTAGCGATTGTGGAGTATCGGGGTGATGGGGCGCAATCTGATATTCTGGTGGTCTATAACTGGGTCCACGTCACCACTGTGCACGATGAACAAGAGCTCTACGATCTGTCACTGCGCGGCCAGTCTGTAACCTTTGACCTGGACTCCTATAAGTTACTGGTCAAGGCCCTGATGGGCAGCGCCGATAAAGGTCATTCCCTGATCGAGCTCCCTGCCGTTGCTGCGCCTGATGTGCTGATGCCCTGAGTGGCGTGTTAACTTAAAATCAATGGGTTCATGCTGAGGTTGGCACACAGGATTTCAGTAGGCGTTGGCTGGCTTAACATCAAGCTCTCATTATTTCCGACTGCTTGACCTGCGACACCCTAAGCTCCTAGGGCTCCAGCCCTGGGGAAACTACGACGATTTATTTAGACATCTATCCAGCATAACGCCCAACTCACGCGCCGGCTTGGAGCCGCAAAGCGGCGGAAAAACCGGTAGCCGTGCAGCCGATTGTTATAGCTCGTTCACGGTGAAAAACTTTTACAGAGAAACGCCCCAATCTCAAAACCCCAAATACCGATTATCAAACAAGCTGCTATCACAGAAATTAAGAAATTAAGAAAGTAAGAAAGTAAGAAAGTAAGAAAGTAAGCGGAACCTTATCCCTACTATAATCACGAACGCATTAAGCTAAAATTAAAAGGCCTGAGCCCGATACAATATCGAACTCAGGCCTTGGCTGCTTGCTCACTAACCTGTCCAACTATTGGGGGTCACTGCAAATATTAGCGGCTTTTTTATGTATAAAATAAGAAAGTTCGGCAGTAGTCCCACAGCACTTTAAAGTGCATTGGCCGCTTCATAGCCAGTTTTGATAGCGTGCGAAATGTTGGCTACCTGTCGACAGTCACCTATTTCAACGACCGAAACACCCTTGTCGGCCAGCAGCGCCGTATCAAACTTAACGGAACGCGCACCACTCGCCATTACCACATAGTCGCACGGAATTTTCACCGTCTGGCCATCTTGGTTTTCGCAAATCACTTCATTCGCCCTAATGTTAATCACCTTATGACCGGTGAATTGCGCTATGGCGTGATTTTTAAAAAATTCGAGCATGGTGGGTAAAACAGTCATGCCGACTTCGCTCGCAATTTTATCGCTCATTTCCACCACTGATACCTGACAGCCTTGCTCAGCGAGGTATTCAGCAGTCTCACACCCGACCATACCACCGCCCACCACCACGACCCGCCCAGAAACAGCCTGCTCCCCGGCAAGCACCTTCCAAGCATTGCGAACATTAACGCCATCCACACCTTGGATGGCAGGTATGAAGTTCGAGGCACCCACGGCCACTATTACAGCATCAGGCGCGAGTGCCAGCACGCTCTGGGTGGTTGCCATTTCGCCCATGCGCAGAGTCACGCCTTCGCAATGTATGGCGTGTGCAAGATCTTCTACAGCACGATCTATTTCACTTTTGCGTGGCGGCACATTGGCTATATTCAATTGCCCGCCCAGCTTTATAGTATTTTCAAACAAGGTAACACTATGGCCCTTTTTGGCAGCGACGCGTGCGGCTTCCAAACCTGCTGGGCCGCCGCCTATCACCACAATTGTCTTCTTGACCTTAGCCGGACTAATCATCCGCACTTCTTCATAGCCGTTCTCGGCATTCACCACGCAGGCGATAAATGAACCGTTCATAATCGCGTCGACGCACTCGTTACAACTGATACAGCGACGAATATCTTTCGATTTGCCTGCAGCAATTTTAATGGCCCAATCCGGATCAGCCAGTAGTGGCCGACCAACTCCGACCATATCGACTTTGCCCGCTTGCAGCAGGCCCTCGGCCATCTCTGGGTCGATGATGCGCCCCGAAGTACTGACAGGGATAGAAACCGCTTGTTTAACAGCGCCGGCAATATCTGCAAAGAAGCAGTAAGGCTGTACACCCATAGGTGGAATAGTGTCTGCCAAATTCCCTGTATGGTTAGCCTGAGCTACGTGCAGCATCTGCACACCAGCGGCCTCAAGCCAAGTGGCGAACAGCGGCGCATCGGCCTCATCAACACCGCCTTTTCCAAGTTTTGGGGTAACGACAGCTAACTTGTATTCAAGAATCATATTCGGCACGGCCTTTTTCAACGCCTGCACCAACATCAACGCAAAGCGTGTACGGTTTTCAAGCGAGCCGCCAAATTGATCCGTGCGCGTGTTCATTTTTGTGCTGCATAGGGAGCCTACCAGCCTGTCCCCATGTATTTGAATGGCGTCCACACCGGCCTTTTCCGCACGTATGGCACAAGCGCATATTTTTTCGATGATCGTCATCAAAGCGTCTTCGGTCACTTCATTAACGAAATGCTGCATATCATGGTGCAACCGCGTGCGCACCTGATCCTGCTGGCCATTTGCGAACATTAGGTTAATGGCATCAACATCATACTCTGGGTGAAATATTTGCACCCCAAGCTTGGCGTCGTAGGCATGCACATTGTCGGCCAGCAGTCGAAAACTCTCGATTTGGCTGTCATCAAACAGCTTGGGAGTCGGTGCAAAACTGGGTATAGGTGCTACATCGCCCAGAACAATGTAACCCACACCGCCTTTAGCTAACCGAGTATAAAATGCCCTGCTCTGCGGGCTGATGCTGCCATCCTTAGCTTCATATCCAGTGGTGAGCGGAGGGAGCATAAGACGGTTTTTAAAGACTACACCGCCGACAGTGATTGGATCCAAAATATTCATAACGAGCTAACTCCGCTCAAGCAACAGTGTAGTGAACCCAAGTAATCGATTCAGATGGTTTTAAAATACCCACACCAGAAAAAAGTAATCAATAAAGATAGCGAAGAATACTTTGAATGAATTGTTAGAAAAACCCTTTCTTCATTCATAGGGGTATCTTAAATACTCTTCCCACACTTAGGACAGAGAAACCCAACGTTATAGCCTTCCTTGTACCCATCAATAGCCTCAATGGTAGGAAATTCTTCTTTAAAGTAGTCGCATTGATAATTCATAACGCCGCCAACACAGGCGGCCGAAACGCAGTGTAGGCCGTCTAGTGCAATGCGCTTTTTGCATTGCACGATTGTGCTTGGCCTTGTTATGCATTAACTGCAATAAATACACCTAATATAGCTACAACGGTGCCCAATATAGTTGTTTCGTGACGCCGCTGTATGGCACCCCAGCCAGAATCGGTTAATTTCCAAATATGATTTTCAGAACTGAAAACTGGGCCACCAGGTAACGAACCATCAGACCCTAAATTTCCTGTGGGTACAGATTCGTGCAGCAACTCAACCCAACCACGAAGCTGGCATGTATAGAGCAGTTCTCTCGTTTCTTCCGTATCTTTTACGGCATACTCAAGAACCCAAACATTACCGGGCTGAAGTACCATTCCAACACGCTGCTTTGCTAAACGTTTAAGAAGCCTATGAATCTTCCAATTATATTTCAGTGAATTAAACATTCAGTCTCACTATTTGCATAACGCCAAGCTAAGCGGCAGATTTTAAGTTGTAGGTTTATAGAATACTTTTGCGCATCAAAACCATAAAACTGCTGCTTAAAAACTGTCCGACGCACGAAGTGCGTGATGCTTGAGCGACTTGTTATGCGCAGCACCAATTAAACTCTATACGTTGATAAGCCGCTCGAAGTCACTTTCACCAATTATTCTAATAGCCTGACCTTTTGCTATGAGTTCTTCTGCTTTTCTGTGCTTATAGCTTTTTTCAGCGCCAGCTAATGCACGGATATCTTGATCGCCAACCACAAGTAAAGAAGTATGCTTAGTAACACCAGCTCCGACCTCGCAACCGGAAAAAGTGGCAAGTTTTGCAGCGTCTTTACGGGGTATTGATAAAGTCCCTGTAAATACGACAACATTCCCGAACAAAAAGCCATCTGGATTAGCTTCTAATGCGGTGTAAGATCTTGCCGTAGCTGAAGATTTTAATGATCTTGAGCACCATTCAGAAGCACTTGTTTTACTTTCTTGAATTGCTAATAACAGTATTTCGCCAGCAAGACGGGCATCTTCTTCTGCATCATGATGCTTGAATGGTATTTCAAAGTGTTTAGAAAGATTTGAAAGACCATATCCAGACTTTGAGAATTCCGGCCAAGTACGTCGAACAACCCGTGCGGTATCTAGCCACTGGCATTCAAATGGTTCTGATCCATTTTTCTCACAGGCTCTTCGAATTGCTGTTCTGTCAAAAGGTGTATGGCTAGCAACTATTCGATTGCTGTAGTCAGATTTTATTCTTTCATGAATTTCTGGCCAAGTTGGAGCGGAAGAAACCATTGCTTCAGTTATTCCGTGCACCGAAACATTAAATTCATCAAAATAGTCATTAGGGTTTACCAAGGATGACCAAGAGTCCAAAAACTCCCCATCAGAAAAAATTGCAACTCCTACTTGGCAAATACTTGCCAGATCTGGATTGGCGGTTTCTACATCAATTACTACGAAATCCATTTTTACCCCTTAAATGCATAACGCTTAGGTAACCGGCACCGGAGCGCCAGCGGAGGACACCAAAAGCGGTACTCTTTTGGTGTCCGGTTGACCGTCTTGTTAGCCCTAAATTTCAAAGCACTTATCTAGCGATGGAACAGCCAGAAACGCGCGCTTTGCACGATAGGCCATTTGCTTTAACTTCTGCGCGAACTCGATACACCGTTGCTCTAGGATTGGAAGTTCTTCGTCGAACGGTGAATCTGTCAACGCCACAATTATAAGAGTACAATCGCTGTAGTCCTTGAGTGATTTGTTTTCTGCAGTACTAGCAATCCAGGGTTTCAGTGCGTCCAACTGACCTCCAAAATCACAAACTCGGACATGACCAAACCCCCGTTCGTTCAGGAGACGGTTATTTTCTGCGTTAGCTTGGCCATCATGCGGTTTAGCGATTTCAATCTTATCCAGGGGCTCACCCTCTTCGTCGTAAACTTCGACGTCATAACCTTGGTTACCAAGCACCGGAAGAAATAAGGTCTCAGGCGGATAAAGCAAGTGAGCGAATTGGGAGAGCGGCCAGACCTCGTTGTTAAATTCTCTGTAGCGGCCTTCGCCATTCTGAGCGCGTCGCAACTCTTCGGGGCATGACTCAACTCTTTCGCGAACCTCTTTCACGAATGCTCTCAACTGGTCTGATGTCCTACGCTGTTCAATTTCCAATGCTGAGATCATCGCCGTGTTTCCTTAAGGGCTAACGTAGAAGTCACCGGTGCTCCGCGGCTTTATCGAGCAGCACCGGTGTGGACTGTCGGGTTAGCGGGATTCATAGGAATGTGAAAGACCCCATGATTTTCATGAGGTCTGGTTGTAACTCGTCATAACGTTGACGGCCCTCTTGCGGCCTGTAGGTTGAGACTCCGCAGGTAATTGTCCACAACAACCCCGGCGTGAACGTCATAGCTACAACCTTCTTGCCGAAGTAACGGCCCTCAAGTGTTTCAATGTTTGCTTCGAAAGATCCGATAATTGCGGGGATATTTCCGATTTTCGCTCTACGACGCTCAGTCATTGAGAACTGCGACCGAGGCATACCTAAATACTCAGACCAGCTAGCATCATCAATAGTCATCGCTTCGACTTCTATGTTGAGTTGCTGTTGCGTCAGGTTCTTGATCTCGGCACTTGGTCGTGCAACGACATTACAGTTTCCGGGGCCACTTGCAGGACTTACGGATATGCGGACGTTTGGCCCTTTCGGTGGCGTCACTTTCCAGTCGTTTGGATAGCTGATCCGAAAACCAAACTCTTTGCTTATATTCGTTTGCCACAGGTTGGGATTGATGTTTTGCGCAAGACCGCTCAATGGGGATGCAAGCGCAATAACAGAAATAAATATCCTAGGGACGATTTTCATGATTTTAACTTCTTTACAAGGAAGGCGATAAGAGTCCAGATGCCCCACGCAATTAAGCCACCCAGCAATCCAAAAAGCCTTACGATTACGATAACAACTATTATCTGCACCCACAATTGCCATCCTAGCGATGATGACGCGGCTTTTGGTTTCGGTGATTCCTGATCACTGCTCATGATTCCTCCCGCTAACGCCCGCGTAATAGGCGCGAGCTTGCGAGCGTCCTAATTGACACGCTTGTTAACTGTATTCGTGAGACATAAAACAGCCTCGCTTTTTGTTACTAATTCTTCATAGTCGGCAACACCATTTATGCGATACGTATATTCTCTTGGCATAGGAGATCGATCTAAGTACCAATCCAGATACGGTCCAACTTCAATTGGTTGATATGTGCAATATTCACCTTTAATACGTTCATGCGCTTCTTGGATGAGTTCGTAGCTAGGATCTGTGCTCCTTATGTAATCTATGAACTCATTACTGTAGATCATAAAGAATGGAAGAAATAACATTAAGGCCACAGTAAACAAGCTTAGAGCGGCCAAAGAGGGGTTCTTGCTATAAAAGCCAATTCTCTTCATTCCGCGGGTCAATAATTCACCATTGATAATAATGTCTGGCTCAAAATCCTTGACTAGCTTAGATGGCGAAGGGAATAAATTTAAATAAATAGATTCTTTTGGGTCGATTTTTTTAATAACTACCTCGTTGAGGTCTTCATTGAATTCATAGCAGTCGTAATTTTTAGCTTCATTACTTTCTACAATGGGGGCAAATCCTAGCGGTGACTTTAATTTAACACGAACATCAGTAAGCACTTTATTTGATATGTTTTCTAATCCCACGTATGAAGTTAGCAATCGGTAATCTCCATTATTGAAATGCTTCTCTGAAACCTCCCTGGGTATAGGGTGAATCATTGGTTCAATATAGGAAAAATGTACAGAACTTTGAACTTTTTCTTTTAATCTAAGTAAGTTAAGGATTGATGTTATGAGGTTCATGAAGGTCCTTTTTACAGTTAACGTTATATTAGTAAGCATGCGCGTATCGCCGCTACGCCTACTTAGTTTATCTAATGGTAAATCATTGTTTATACGCAGCTTTTCTGACCTTAGCAAGGCAGCAATCTATAGCAATCCGTGCATGCTCATTTCTATCTTTGCAATTGCACATAAACCCGCTATAAAAAAACACGAGCCACTTGTTTTCAGTGGCTCGTGATAACTACCAAAGGAGACAAAGTGTGCATTACTGAGCATAAAACTGTGCACTTTTCTTTTTAACAACTACAGTTAGGTACAGGAAGTTAGTTTTGATAAAGGAGTATCAAAATGTCTGCCAGTCCCTTTCTTAATGCTATAAGCCAAGCAATGCGGCAAAAAGGTTATGCGTTAAAAACTGAAAAAACCTATCTGCACTGGATTAAACGCTTCATCTTATTTCATGGCAAACAGCATCCAAAAAACATGGGTGCTGATGAAGTTCGTACTTTTCTATCCAGTCTTGCCAATCAACATCATGTTGCCACTGGCACACAAAAGATCGCACTGAATGCTTTGACGTCTTTATATAACAGGAACACACTCATGTATTAGGCGACCACTTTGCTGGAGCGCACAGCCCTTTAGATGCCCTACTCTAAGGCTATGCAAACACACACTACGTGATATTAAAGATACGCTTCTCTTACAGCTCCGTCATACACCTCGACACAATTGCGCCCTGCTGATTTAGCACGGTAGAGAGCAATATCAGCCAGCTTCACCAACTCTACGGCGGGGTACTGATCGGATGGTATTAAACTAGCAACTCCCAGGCTGACAGTCACAATGCCGAAAGACGATTTGGCATGCGGTATGGCTAATGACACAA
>Ga0172382_10007435_pt1 | contig 15548 bp, 19 predicted proteins | sample Leawel138RmetaG_FD_122245 | JGI IMG/M metagenome (GOLD analysis project Ga0172382, IMG submission 122245) | Leachate microbial communities from a municipal landfill in Southern Ontario, Canada - Leachate well 138R metaG | ecosystem: Engineered > Solid waste > Landfill > Unclassified | place...
AGGCGCTGGACGACTTCGTCATGACGGAGATCGATCTGCTCAAGCGCTCCAACTTTCGCTGGTGCGACCTCTTCGGCTGCGACGACGCCTTGATGGCGACCGGCTTCGGTGCCTGGGGCGGCATCTTTTTCCTCAACGGCCGCTGGCATGCGGTCGGTGGCGGCAAGGATCTGCAGCCCCGTCTGCTGGCGGTCGGCGATCGCACCGTCTGCATGGCCAAGGCGGACGACTGGCTCAACGAGAACGAGTCCCTCGACACCGCCCACAAGACCCGCCGCTGGCTCAACGAGCCGCCCTCCGAGAAGCAGCTGCGCTACCTGCCGCCGGCCCTGCGCGCCGACTTCGGACTCACGCGCTATCAGGCCTCGGCACTGCTCGCCTTCCAGTTCAACAAGTCGTCGATCCAGCGCCTCGTGCTGGCGGCCAACGACGAACACCGGAGGGCGGCGTGATATGCGCGATCTGTGGACGAGAGGGGCGCGGCTTCTGCTGGCTGTCGCCGAGGAACGGCCCGCGTGCGCCGGACGGAAAGCCCCTGTTCAAGCGCTTCTGCTCGATGCGCTGCCAGGACATTCATCTGCAACGACTGAAGGCGGGAGGCGGCGTCGTGATCGATCCCACCCATAACGAGAAGGCCGCGATGGAGGCCGTGCTGCCACATCTCGGCGAGTACGTCGCCGCCATCGGGATGGACCGGCCGCTGTCGACTTACAGCCGTGAGGAGGTCCTGCAACTGGTCGATGTGGTGCTCACCGCCTACTTCGACAACCTGCGGGAGCTCACGCCCGACGATGTGCCGTTTTGAGGAGGCGGTAATGCTCGATTACAACCACCGCCCCAGGTTCCACGAGCGCGTCAACGCTGTCATCGACGAAGCGCTGGCGCGCGAACGGGCAGCACAGGTATCCCGCAGTTACCTTGGCGCTTCGCGCCTCGGCGTCGCCTGCGAACGCGCCCTGCAGTACGAGTACGCCCAGACGCCGGCCGATCCCGGGCGCGAGCTGCCCGGCCGGGTGCTGCGCGTGTTCGAGGTCGGCCATGTCCTGGAGGATCTGGCGATCCGCTGGCTGCGCCTGGCCGGCTTCGATCTCTACACACGCAAGGCGGACGGCGGGCAGTTTGGTTTTTCCGTCGCCGGCGGCCGCATCCAAGGACACGTCGACGGCATTCTCGCCGCCGGCCCTGCCGACATCGAGCTTGCTTATCCCGCGCTGTGGGAGTGCAAGACGATGAACGACAAGTCCTGGCGCGAAACCGTCAAGCAGGGTGTGGCGCGCGCCAAGCCGATCTATGCCGCGCAGATCGCCGTCTACCAGGCCTACATGGAAGGCGCCGTGCCGGGCATCGCGAGCAATCCCGCGCTGTTCACCGCCATCAACAAGGACAGCGAGGAGATCTGGTTCGAACTCGTACCGTTCGATGGCGGGCTCGCGCAGCGCATGTCGGATCGGGCCGTGCGCGTCATCACCGCCACCGAAGCCGGCGAGCTGCTGCCCCGGCACGCCACCACGCCCACCCACTTCGAATGCAAGTCGTGCCCTTGGCAGGACCGGTGTTGGAGGTCGGCTTGATGGCAGACGTCATTTGGCTCGACTACAACGACGCACCCGAACAGCAGGGAACGGCACTTCCCGATACCGATTCGCTGCGCCGAGGCCTACTCGATCGCCTGGAGGCCGTGCTGCTTTACCTGTTCCCGCAAGGCCGAACCCGGGGGAACAAGTTCTATGTCGGAGACATCGACGGCAATCGCGGCAAGAGCCTGGTGGTGGAGCTCGACGGCGAACGACGTGGGCTGTGGAAGGATTTCGCGACCGACGAAGGCGGCGACGTCATCGATCTGTGGGCGCGATCCCGTGGACTCTCCGCCCGGCACGACTTCCCCCGGATCGCGGAGGAAATCCGTCAATGGCTCGGGATCGCGCCGTCCACTCGCCATCCCGAGCCCCGATCCAACATTCGCAGCGCGCCTGTCGACGAAATCGGCCCCTACACCGCGAAGTGGGACTACCTCACGGCGGACGGTCGGCTCATCGCCTGCGTCTACCGCTACGACCCGCCCACCGGCAAGGAGTACCGCCCCTGGGACGTGCGCGCCCGCATGTGGCGCGCCCCCGATCCGCGTCCGCTCTACAACCTGCCGGCGGTCGCCAAGGCGCGCGAGGTGGTGCTGGTCGAGGGTGAGAAGGCCGCCTCGGCGCTGATCGACGCCGGCATCACGGCGACCACGGCAATGAACGGTGCGCGGGCACCGGTCGACAAGACCGACTGGTCGCCGCTCGCCGGCAAGCACGTGATCATCTGGCCGGATCGTGACGCCCCCGGCTGGGACTACGCGGAGAACGCTGCCCGCGCCTGCGTGACGGCTGGCGCGACGTCAGTCGTCATTCTCGTTCCGCCGACCGACAAACCCGACAAATGGGATGCGGCCGATGCCGTGGCCGAAGGGTTCGACTGCGCCGCCTTCATTCGTGAGGGCGAGCGCAGGCTCGTCAAGGCTGCGGCGCGGGCACTGCCGACCTTCACCCTGGGCGCATTGCTCGACGACGACTCCCCGCTGCCGCCCGATCTCATCGCACCGCGTGTGCTCACGCCCGGTGGACTGCTGGTGTTCGGTGGCGCGCCCAAGGTCGGCAAGAGCGATTTTATGCTGGCGTGGCTCACGCACATGGCGGCGGGCGCCGCCTTCCTCGCCATGAAGCCGCCGCGCGCGCTGCGGGTGTTCTACCTGCAAGCCGAAGTGCAGTACCACTACCTGCGCGAGCGCGTGAAGGAGATCCGCCTCCCGCCCAGCCGCATCGGTGCGGCGCGCGTCAACTTCGTCGCCACGCCGCAGCTGCGGCTGATCCTGGACGACGCCGGCTTGGCCCAGGTCATCCCCGCGATCAAGCAGGCATTCGGCGACGAGCTGCCGGACATCATCGCCATCGACCCCATCCGCAACGTCTTCGACGGCGGGGACGCCGGCGGCGAGAACGACAACGCTGCCATGCTGTTCTTCCTGTCGCAGCGGGTCGAGCGCCTGCGCGATGCGGTGAACCCGGACGCGGGCATCGTGTTGGCCCACCACACCAAGAAGCTCGGCAAGAAACAGTTCGAGGAAGACCCGTTTCAGGCCCTCGCCGGGGCCGGCAGCCTGCGCGGCTACTACACCACCGGCATGCTGCTGTTTCGGCCGGACGAAACCCGTACCACGCGCCAGCTCTTCTTCGAGCTGCGCAACGGCGCCGCCATCCCCTCGACGCACGTCGACAAGATCCAGGGCGAGTGGCGCGAGGTCGAGGCCAACGCGCGGCTGGTGATGAGGGACTACGGCGAGCGCCTTGATGCCGAACGGCGACGCAAGCGCGACGCGATCCTGCAGATCCTGTTCGACGAGGCGGCCCAGGGCCGCTGCTACACCGCCAACCAGTTCGCCGAATCCTTCGAGGGCAAGGCCGGGCTGGGTGGCGAGCGCACCATCCGCGAGCGCCTCTCCGCGCTCTCGACCCAGGGCTACATCAAGTACTTCCGCAACGCCGCGGACTACGGTCTGCCGCCCGCCCGCACCAAGTTCGGCTACCTCTGCGTCGAGGCGATGGTGCTGCGCTTGGGTCTAGGCGAGCCCGATCCAGCCACGGGCGAAGTGTCGCTGCGCGAACTGCCGGTGCTGCCCACCCACTTCAAATGCCCGCAATCGGGGGCCGCGCTGCCGGTCGAGAACCCCGAGGTGTGGGTTTACCAAGACGACCTCGACGATACCCAGGAGCCCGCATGAAGACGCACAGCCAAGTTGGCAAGACCGCTGCCAACTTCCCCCCGATTTTCAGAGACGTTGGCGGTTTGGCAAACGCCTGCCAACTTGAATCCCATACCGATCAACGCGTTACGGAGTTGTCGGCAGATTGGCAGGTTGGCAACGCTGCCAACTTGCCAACTTCCGAAAACCCGCGTGGTTGCTGGGTTTTCGGAGATTTCCAAGTTGGCGAAAACTCCCTCCCCCCTTCGGGGGGAGAGGACCACGTCGTGTCCTCTCCCCCGACTCGAAGGGGTCTGCTCAGCTTGGGCGGTCGGGGCCGAGGACCCGGCGCGGCGATCCTGAGCCTCGACCTCGGCACCCGGACCGGTTGGGCGCTGCTCGGGCGCGACGGCTCCATCACCAGCGGCTCGGAGTCCTTCAAGCCGCAGCGCTTCGAGGGCGGCGGCATGCGCTATCTGCGCTTCAAACGCTGGCTCACCGAGATCAAGCAATCGGCGGACGGCATCGATGCGGTGTACTTCGAGGAGGTCCGCCGCCACGTCGGGGTCGACGCCGCCCATGCCTACGGCGGCTTCATGGCGCATCTCACGGCCTGGTGTGAGCACCACCAGATTCCGTACCGGGGCGTGCCGGTCGGCACGATCAAGAAACACGCCACCGGCAAGGGCAACGCCGGCAAGGACGCGGTGATCGCCGCCGTCCGCGCCTGGGGCTTCGATCCGGCCGACGACAACGAAGCCGATGCCCTAGCCATCTTGCGCTGGGCGATCGCGACGCAGGAGGTGTGACATGGACATCCCGAACTCGCGTTACCGCTGCCCGCTGGCCAAGCTGCAACCCGAAGTCACGGACCTGGAAGCGGTGAAGCGACGTGGCTGGCGCGACCAGCACATCCTCGTCGTATCGCCGGACGACGATCGGCTCGACTGGACGGAACGCGAACTGGTGCGACAGATCGGCGAGCGCCTCTACGGTGCGGGAGGCCCGCGCCATGGTTGAGTGGACGACCGAGCGCGTCGCGGAACGCTTCCGCGAGGCAGCCAGCACCGCACACCGGCTCCCACCGGTACGCGTCCAGGGCTATTTCAACACCTGGCCCGCGATCAAACGGATGCCCTGGGAGAATCTCGGCGCCGAGACGGTGACCTACCGCTTTCCGCCCGACCCGGCGGCCGTCGAGCGCATGCTGGAGACCATGCGCTGGGTCTCCTGGCTGGAACTGGAGCAACGCCACCTCGTCTGGATGCGGGCCGAGCGCTACCCGTGGAAGAAGATCTGCTGCCGGTTCGGCTGCGACCGCACCACGGCGTGGCGGCGCTGGGAGGCGGCCCTGGCGACGATCGTCGCGCAGCTGAACGAGTCCCCCGCATCGCGGCGCGATAGACGCTGCGGGTAATTTTCGGACGGTGCGTGCCCACGCAAACCGCTTCGGGTCGCTGCGAAGTGAGCGGCAAAAAGCGGGCGCAACATTTCCGGCGTTTTTGGTTAGGATTGCAGCTAATCTCGCGAGCGAAGTGCGTCTGAGGGCCACCGTACCACCGGTGGCCTTCGTCGTTTCTGGACTTCGCCCACGAACACGGATTGCCACGGGTCCTTCCCGGGCACCGAGCCATGCGGGGGGCGCGAGCGCGGCGCTTTTCTAGCGTCCGACCGCAAACCGAGGTTTGCGGGGTTTGCAGGTTTGCACCCCATCGACGGCCCGTCACCGCGGGCCTTTCCATAATCCGAGATTCCAGACGGCTCGACGCGTTTGCTCGCGTGCGGGCCGTTTGCATTTGGGCCATGCAAGACACCGGCACCCTCCACATCGAGTACCGCCCGATCGAGGCACTGGTCCCGTTCGCGCGCAACCCGCGCACGCACTCCGACGCCCAGATCGCCCGCGTCGCGGCCAGTATCGCCGAGTTCGGCTGGACCAACCCGATCCTGGTCGACGGCACCAACGGCGTGATCGCCGGGCACGGGCGGCTCGCGGCGGCACGCAAGCTGGGGCTCGCCCAGGTGCCGGTGATCGAGCTCGGCCACCTCACGCCCGCACAGAAACGGGCCTACGTGATCGCCGACAACCGCCTGGCGCTTGATGCCGGTTGGGATGAGGAGATGCTGGCGCTGGAGCTCGCGGAGCTGGCCGAGGCCGGCTTCGACCTGGATCTCACCGGCTTCGACGCGACCGAGATCGAACGGCTGCTCGACCGCATCGAGGACGAGGACGCGCCCGCGGACACGGATCCGGACGCGGCCACCGAGGCGGATGCGGACGACACGACACCGCCCGTGGTAGCGGTGACACGCCCGGGCGACCTATGGCTGCTGGGCGAGCACCGGCTCATCTGCGCCGACAGCGCCGATCGAGCGGCCATTGCGCATTTGATGGACGGCGAGCGGGCGCACCTGCTGTTCACCAGCCCGCCTTACGCCAACCAACGCGACTACACCACCGGCGGCATCACCGACTGGGACGCCCTCATGCAGGGCGTGTTCGGCGCCGCCAGCCTCGCACTACGCGCCGACGCACAGGTCCTGGTCAACCTCGGGCTCGTCCATCGCGAGGGCGAGTGGCAACCGTATTGGAACGGCTGGATCGAATGGATGCGCACCCAAGGCTGGCGACGCTTCGGCTGGTACGTGTGGGACCAAGCGGTGACCGTACCCGGCGACTGGGCCGGACGGCTCGCGCCGCGCCACGAGTTCGTCTTCCACTTCAACCGCGAGGCGCGCAAGCCCAACAAGACCGTGCCGTGCAAGTGGGCCGGCCACGAGACGCACCTGCGCGCGGACGGATCTTCCACCGCGATGCGCGGCAAGGACGGGACGGTCGGCGAGTGGAACCACGCCGGGCAGCCTACGCAGGCGTTTCGCATTCCGGACTCGGTCATCGCGGTGACGCGCCAGCGAGGTCGTATTGGTGAGGGGATCGATCATCCAGCGGTGTTCCCGATCGGCCTGCCCAGGTTCGTCGTCGAGGCCTACACCGACCCACACGAGATCGTGCTCGAGCCGTTCTCCGGCTCAGGCACCCTGATCCTGGCAGCCGAAGAGAGCGGCCGGCGCGCCCGCGCCATCGAACTGGCGCCGGCGTATGTGGACGTGGCGCTGCGCCGCTGGCATCAGCACCATCCGGACATCGTCCCGACGCTCGCGGCAACGGGCCAAACCTTCGATGAGGTGGCGGCCGAGCGGCTGGCCGAGCCTACGGAGGCGATCGCATGACAAAACGACAGGAGAGTCGTTTTGCACGCCCGCAGGGCGCCCGTCAGGGTGGCGCACAGGGATGTGCGCCATGAACTGGCTGGCCGAGCGCATCGAGCACTGGCCCACCGAGCGGTTGCTGCCCTACGCGCGCAACGCCCGTCAGCACTCGGCAGAGCAAGTCGCGCAGATCGCCGCCTCCATCGCCGAGTTCGGATTCGTCAATCCCTGCCTGGTGGGCGCGGACGGCGTGCTGGTCGCCGGTCACGGACGCCTGGCCGCCGCCGGCAAGCTGGGGCTTGCGACCGTGCCGGTCGTGGTGCTCGATCACCTCACCGCTACGCAGCGGCGGGCCCTCGTCATCGCCGACAACCGCCTGGCCGAGCACGCGACCTGGGACGAGGAGTTGCTGCGGATCGAACTCGAGGCCTTGCAGGACGATGACTTCGATCTGGACCTGACCGGATTCGATGCGGACGATCTGGCCGAGCTCCTCGCCGGCGAGGAGCCCGAGCAGGAAGGGAACAGCGACGACGATGCGGTGCCCGCGGCGCCGCAGACGCCCGTTTGCCACACGGGGGATGTGTGGCTGCTTGGCCGTCACCGCCTGGTCTGTGGCGACGCCACCACGGCGGAGGCCTACGCGCTGCTGCTGCCGGGCGGCGAGAAGGTGGACATGGTCTTCACCGATCCGCCCTACAACGTGAACTACGCCAACAGCGCCAAGGACAAGCTGCGGGGCAAGCACCGGCCCATCCTCAACGACGCGCTGGGCGAAGGCTTCTACGACTTTCTCTACGACGCGATGGCACTGCTGCTCGCCCACTGTCGCGGCGCCGTGTACGTGGCGATGTCATCGAGCGAGCTCGATACCCTGCAGGCGGCCTTTCGCGCCGCGGGCGGCCACTGGTCGACCTTCATCATCTGGGCCAAGAACACCTTCACCCTCGGGCGCGCCGACTACCAGCGTCAGTACGAGCCGATCCTCTACGGGTGGCCCGAGGGAGCGAACCGCCACTGGTGTGGTGACCGCGACCAGGGCGACGTGTGGCAGATCAAGAAGCCCGCCAAGAACGACCTGCACCCGACCATGAAGCCGGTGGAACTGGTGGAACGGGCGATCCGCAACTCCAGCCGCCCGGGCGATACCGTGCTTGACCCCTTCGGCGGCTCGGGCACGACACTCATTGCCGCAGAGAAGGCGGGACGCGCCGCGCGCCTGATCGAACTCGACCCCAAGTACGTGGATGTGATCGTGCGCCGCTGGCAGGAATGGACGGGCGAGGTGGCCACCCGCGAGTCCGATGGGACGACCTTTGGCGAGGCGGCGCTCAGCGCCGATCCCTCACCGCCTTAAGCTTGGCGCGGGCAACCTCGCCCTGCCAGCGACAGGCTCCGTTACCGCGGGCGGCCTCCTGGTCCCAACGCGCCAGGATCTCCGCGTCGCTCCAGCCCTTCGCGGCCAGGTAGGCGTAGTCGTCTGCATCGTAGTTGCGGTGGTTGCGGATCGCGTTGTTCATCGTGGGCTCCGTCGGTCGATTGCTGCTGTACCTGTAGTAAGGCGCTGTTCGATTGCGAAGCCAAGCCGAGCGGCGGCACCTTTGCGACTGGCGCGCTTCACGCGGCAAGCTCGGCATCGATCGCCGTCTGGACCACGAACCCGGTGAGATAGGGCAGCCCGTGCGGGATGCCGTAGTCGCGGCTGGTGCGCCGCCCGATCGTCCAGCTCATCCAGCGCCGGGTGGCGGCGGGGATCGCCTCCGCCAGGGCGCGGCCGGCGTGCATCTCGTTCAAGACGTCGTCTGCGAAGTGGCGGCCATAGCGGCTGTCGAGAAAGGCCCGTACCGACTCGAGCGGCTCGCCGGTGGCCTGTGCGATCGCGCTCATCGCGATCGGCCAGGCCGCTTCGGCCTGCTTGGTCATCGTGCCCCAGAAGCCGCATTCGGTGTTCCGGGTAGCGGGGATCAGCGTGTTGGTGTCCATCGTGGGCTCCTTCGGATTGGGTGGCGACACCTGACCTGTAGTAAGGCGCTGTTCGATTGAGAAGCCAAGCTCGGCTTGGCTCTCATTCGATCCCCTGTTAACCGAGGAGGTACAGATCGGCCTCGTGTACCAGGTCGGTGGTGTGGTCCGCATGCTGGACGACAACCTTGCCGTCACGCCGACCCTTGACGGTGCCCACCCGGCGCACGCTGCACCAGCCGTCGCGGATCCCGGATTCGGGGGCATCGGCCGCGCTGGTGCGGCGCTTGATGTGGTAGGACACCTTGTCGCCTTTCTTGACCGGCTGGGTGACGTTCATCGCGATCCCTCAGGTGATTGTGTTGACACCTGTATGAAGGCGCTGCGGCCGAGAGAAGCCAAGCGAGTTCGCGCTCTTTCTTCAGGCGATGCGATAGACCCGCTCGTTGCCTTCCTTGGTCGAGGTGACTGGCACGCCGGCGCGCTTCAGATTGGCCAGCACCCCGCGCACGCTATGTGCCTGCCAGCCGGTGAGGGCGATGAGCCCGGCCAGGGTGATCCCACCGGGGGCGTTCAGCGCCTCGATGATCCGCGACTGCTTGCTGCCCTCCCGGGTGCGGCGGGGCTTGGTTTCCGGCTTGGCCCAGGCGGTCTCGGCCGCGGCGACTTCCGCCTCGAAATCGGTCGTTACCGGGGCCGGGCGCTCCCGGCCGATGGCACGAAATCCCTCGTCGCTGAGGACGGGGTGCTCACCCTCCTGGCGGATGAGGCCGCGGGCCGACAGCCCCGCCAGTACCTTGGCGCGGGCGCCGCCCTTGACGTTCTCGGGGAACTGCTCGACGCGGTACTCCGGGTGATCGGCGGCGGCAGATAGGACGAAGCTTTGGGTGTCGGTCAGTTTCATGGCAATGCTCCTTCGTGGTCGTCAATCGTGGCGATATGAAGGCGCTGTTTGCTGCAGAAGCCAAGCGCCTTCCGCTGCTTTCTCAGCCCTGTCGCGCGGCCTGCCGGCCCGCCTGGTAGGCGGCCATCAAGGCGCTCTTGACGGCCCAGACGCTGACCTCGTGGAAGTCCAGCCGGTCGCTGTTGCGGGTTTCCAGGGTGTCGATGAACAGGTGGTTCAGCGCGATCTGGCGCAGCTGATGGTCGATGTCCTTCTCGGCTTGCTTGTCCATGTGCCTCTCCTCGGGGTGTCGCTGATGGTGATGACATGAACGCGCTGTTCCCGAGAGAAGCCAAGCGGAATTCGAGCAGGACGGCGCCAATGCTTGATGGAGACCATGGGACTGTCGATTCGCGCCTACGCCCGCCACCGTGGGGTGTCGGACACCGCCGTACACAAGGCCATTCGCGCCGGGCGCATCACGCCCGAGGCGGACGGCACGATCGATCCGGACAAGGCCGACCGCGACTGGGCAAGGAACTCCGAGCCGCTCAAGGAGGGAACGAGCGCCAAAGCCGCGAAGGTGCGCGTGCCGGAGGAGCCGGCCCCGAGCCTCGGTACGGGACTGCCCGCCGGCGGCACCTCGCTGCTGCAGGCGCGCACCGTCAACGAGGTGGTCAAGGCCCAGACCAACAAGGTGCGGCTGGCGCGCCTCAAGGGCGAGCTGGTTGACCGCTCGCAGGCCGTCGCCCACGTCTTCACCCTCGCCCGCGCCGAGCGCGATGCTTGGCTCAACTGGCCGGCGCGGGTGTCGGCGACACTGGCCGCACGCCTCGGCGTGGATGCCCACGACCTGCACGTCGCCCTGGAGACCGCCGTGCGCGAGCACCTGCAGGAGCTGGGCGAGCTGCGCCCCCGCATCGACTGATGAAACACGTCCCTGTGTTTCACCCTGACGGGCGCGCTGGCGCGCGTCCAAATTCGTTCCCGACGAATTTGTGATGGACGGCTTTGTCTACGACGGCTCCGAGACAGTCGAACGGGCCTGGCGCGAGGGGCTCACGCCCGATCCGCTGCTCACGGTGTCGCAGTGGGCCGACCGCCACCGTGTGCTCGGCAGCCGCGCTTCGGCTGAGCCCGGGCGCTGGCGCACGAGCCGCACCCCATACCTGGGCGCGATCATGGATTGCCTCTCGCCGACCTCGCCCATCGAGCGGGTGGTGTTCATGAAGGGAGCACAGGTCGGGGGCACCGAGCTGGGGCTCAACTGGATCGGTTACGTCATCCACCACGCGCCGGGTCCGATGATGGCGGTGTGGCCCACGGTGGAGATGGCCAAGCGTGCCTCGAAGCAGCGCATCGACGCCCTGATCGAGGAGACGCCCGCGGTGGCCGAGCGTATCGCGCCGGCGAGGAGCCGCGACTCCGGCAACACCATCCTCACCAAGGAGTTCCAGGGCGGGGTACTGGTGATGACCGGCGCCAATTCGGCGGTGGGCCTGCGCTCGATGCCGGTGCGCTACCTCTTTCTCGACGAGGTCGACGGCTACCCGCTGGATGTCGAGGGCGAAGGCGACGCGATCGCGCTGGCCGAGGCGCGCACCCGCACCTTCGCACGACGCAAGCTCCTCATCGTCTCAACCCCGACCATCGCCGGGGCGAGCAGCATCGAGCGCGAGTACGCCGCCTCCGATCAGCGTCGCTATTTCGTGCCGTGCCCGCACTGCGGTGCGCGCCAATGGCTGCGTTTCGAGCAGCTGCGCTGGGAGCGCGGACAGCCCGCGACCGCCGCCTATGTGTGCGAGGCCTGCGAGCGGCCGATCCCCGAGCACCACAAAGGCTGGATGCTGGAGCACGGAGAGTGGCGGGCTCTCGCGCCGGAGAATGCCGGCAAGACGGCTGGCTTTCACCTCTCCAGCCTCTACAGCCCGCTTGGCTGGCGCTCCTGGCGCGACATCGCCGCGGCGTGGGAATCGGCGGCGATGTCGGAGAGCAAATCGGCCTCGGCCATCAAGACCTTCAAGAACACCGAGCTGGGCGAGACCTGGGTCGAGGAAGGCGAAGCGCCCGACTGGCAGCGGCTGCTGGAGCGGCGCGAGGGTTACCAAGCGGGCAGTGTCCCGGCGGGGGGCCTGCTGCTCACCGCCGGTGCCGATGTGCAGAAGGACCGCATCGAGGTATCGGTGTGGGCCTTCGGCCGCGGCAAGGCGTGCTGGCTCATCGAGCACCGGGTGCTGATGGGCGATACGGCGCGCGATGCGGTGTGGAAGGCGCTGGCGGGAGTGCTGGGCGAGACCTGGAGGCACGAGTGCGGCGCGCAGCTGCCGCTCGCGCGCCTTGCCCTCGATACCGGCTTTGCCACCCAGGAGGCTTACGCCTTCGTGCGCGCCTGCCGCGACGCGCGGGTGATGGCGGTCAAAGGCGTCCCTCGCGGGGCAGCCCTGATCGGTACGCCCACGGCAGTCGATGTCTCACAAGGCGGCAAGAAGCTGCGCCGCGGCATCAAGGTGTTCGCGGTGGCCACCGGCATCGCCAAACTGGAGCTCTACAACAACCTGCGCAAGGGCGCGGAGGTGGCCGACGACGGGGTGACGCCTGTCTATCCGGCCGGTTACGTCCATCTGCCCCGGATCGACGCCGAGTTCGTGCAGCAGCTGTGCGCCGAGCAGCTCGTCACCCGGCGCGACCGCAACGGCTATCTGGCGCGCGAGTGGCAGAAGCTGCGCGAACGCAACGAGGCGCTCGACTGCTACGTCTACGCCCGCGCCGCGGCTGCCGCCGCGGGGCTCGACCGCTTCGAGGAGCGCCACTGGCGTGAGCTCGAACGCCAGCTCGGGCTACCGCCACCCGACGACAACGAAACAAGCATTGAACGAGCTCCTGAGGCCACCCCACGCGGTGGCCCTGGTGCTTCTGGAACCACGAAAACAGGCCGGCACGTGATCCGCAGCCGCTGGCTCACCTGAACCCTTTCAAGACCAACCGTCCGTGACTGTGCAAACCCTCGACATGGCCTTTGTCTCGGCCGCCGGCTCGCTCGCCAACAGCACTGAGATCAACCTGGTGGTCTACCGATGAGCAGCTACACGGAGGCCCAATTGCAGGCCCTGCGCGACGCTCTGGCCAAAGGCGAAAAGCGCGTCACCTTCGGCGACAAGACGGTCGAGTACCGCACCGTCGACGAACTGAAGGCGGCCATCGCCGAGGTCGAGACCGCGATGCACGAGGACGCCGTGGCCACGGGCCTGTATCCGCGCGCGCCGCGCCAGATCCGCGTGACCACCGGCAAGGGATTCTGATCGGTGGGCTGGATCGGCAGTATCAAACGCCGGCTGCTCGGCACCACGCCCATCTACGATGGCGCGGGACGGGGTCGGCGGACCCTGGCCTGGGCGGTGGGGAACCCCGGCGCAGTGGCGGCCCTCGCCTCGACGCAAGAGAGTCTGCGGGCCAAGAGCCGCGACCTGGTGCGCCGCAACGCCTGGGCCGCCGCCGGCGTCGAGGCCTTCGTGGCCAATGCCATCGGCACCGGCATCAAGCCGCAGTCGATGATTGCGGACGCCACCCTGCGCGAGGCGGTCCACACCCTGTGGCGGGATTGGTGCGAGCAGGCCGATGCCGCCGGACTGACTGATTTCTATGGTCTGCAGGCGCTCGCCTGCCGGGCGATGTGCGAGGGCGGCGAGGCCATCGTGCGGCTGCGCTGGCGCCGTGCCGAGGACGGTCTGCCGGTGGCGCTGCAGGTGCAGGTGCTGGAGGCCGAACACCTGCCGCTCACCATGAACCGGGATCTACCCAACGGACACCTCATTCGCGCCGGCATCGAGTTCGACCGGCTGGGTCGGCGGGTGGCCTACCACCTCTACCGCGCCCACCCGAACGACGGCGCCCTCGCGCCCATGTCCGGCGCGGGCGGGATCGACACCGTGCGGGTGCCGGCCGACGAGGTGGTCCACCTGTTTCGCCCGCTGCGCCCCGGGCAGATCCGCGGCGAGCCGTGGCTCGCGCGGGCGTTGGTGAAGCTCAACGAGCTCGACCAGTACGACGATGCCGAGCTGGTGCGCAAGAAGACCGCCGCCATGTTCGCGGGCTTCATCACCCGGCTCGCCCCCGAGGACAACCTGATGGGCGAGGGGCTGGCCGACGCCCAGGGCGTGGCGCTCGCGGGCCTGGAGCCCGGTACGCTGCAGATCCTGGAACCCGGCGAGGACATCAAGTTCTCGGCGCCCGCCGATGTCGGCAGCTCCTACGCCGAGTTCATGCGCCAGCAGTTTCGCGCCGTGGCCGCCGCGATGGGCATCACCTACGAGATGCTCACCGGCGACCTGACCCAGGTGAACTACTCCTCGATCCGCGCAGGACTGCTGGAGTTTCGCCGCCGCTGCGAGGCGATCCAGCACGGCGTCATCGTCCATCAGCTGTGCCGGCCGATCTGGCGGGCCTGGATGGACCAGGCGGTGCTCGAAGGGGCGCTCGCGTTGCCCGGCTACGGCCGGCGCCGGCGCGAGTACCAGGGCGCCAAGTGGATCCCCCAGGGCTGGCAGTGGGTCGACCCGCAGAAGGAGTTCAACGCCCTCAAGCTCGCCATCCGCGCGGGCCTGATGAGCCGCTCGGAGGCGATCGCCTCCTACGGCTACGACGCCGAAGAGGTCGACCGGGAGATCGCCGCCGACACCGAGCGCGCCGATCGGATGGGCCTGGTGTTCGATTCCGACCCGCGACACGACAAGGGCCCGGCCCCCCAATCGGCGGTCGCGGAGTCGTCGGAGTGAGTAATCAGCGCTTGAGGTCGCGGTAGAAGTTCTCGTGCGGGCCGACCGCCTCGAGATAGACCAGGCGCACCCCGTCATCGCGGGTGTAGCCGAGCAGCCAGAGCTGGTTTTGACAGTGGAACTTGTAGACCCGAAGCGCGGCGAGATCGCCCTTCTTCTGCTCGCCGAGATCCGGGTCGGCGGCCACGACCTCGACCGCGGCGTCGACCTCGGCGGCCACGTTGTCGTGGAGCTTCTTATAGGCGCGGGCGAAGCGGCGGGTCTGCCGCACCTCCCAGCTCACTTGCGACTACGCGGCACGAAGGGCGTGGCCTCCTCGCGCGGCTCGGCCAGGGAGATCAGGCTCTCGGCGATGAACCTCGCCGGCAGGTCGGGGTTGTCCAGGGCGGCGCGGCCGACCTTTGCCCAGAACTCGATCTGCCCCTGCACCGTGCGGAACTCGGCCTTGGCCGCCGTGCGGGCCTGCTCGACCAGGGTGTCGTCGATGCGGACGGAAACGCTCATGTCACTCTCCTCGAAACGGTTACCACAATTGTAGTCAGCCCTCAGGGTATCAGACAACCATGCTCCTGCCCCATCTCGCCTCCCGGATCTTCGGGACGCCGTTGCTCGTCCAGCGCGCCAAGCTCGACGTGATCCTGTCCGTCCTGGGCCCACGCCTGGAGCTGGCGAGTACGACGCTCCCTGAGCCGCTGGCGGCAGTGCCCACCGCCCGCCCCGCCGTCCCGGATGCCGCAGGCATCGCGGTGATCCCGATCCACGGCACGCTGGTCAAGCGCACCCTCGGTCTGGAAGCGGCCTCGGGGCTCACGAGCTACCAGGAGATCGCCGCCATGCTGGAGGCGGCGCTGGCCGACCCGGGGGTGGCCGGCATCCTGCTGGACGTGGATTCACCCGGCGGCGAAGCCTCGGGCAGCTTCGATCTGGCCCGGCGCGTGCGCGAGGCCGCCGCCGTGAAGCCGATCTGGGCCGTGGCCAATGACGCGGCCTTCTCGGCGGCCTA
>Ga0172382_10007436_pt1 | contig 15544 bp, 13 predicted proteins | sample Leawel138RmetaG_FD_122245 | JGI IMG/M metagenome (GOLD analysis project Ga0172382, IMG submission 122245) | Leachate microbial communities from a municipal landfill in Southern Ontario, Canada - Leachate well 138R metaG | ecosystem: Engineered > Solid waste > Landfill > Unclassified | place...
CAACGCTACTGCCAGCATCATCACATGACATCGTCATAGCACCAGCGACCTCCGCCCGACCAAAGGCGGCAAGACTCGGGCCTCCGGATCACGGCCGCAAGGTGGGGCTCAAGCTCCGCTTACCCAATATGCGAACCATCAGACGGCGCTTCTTCCGCATTCGCCTGAGTCGAGAGGACGAGACAGGTCGCCACCGCAAGCGCGGATACAGATTTCCTCAGCACTTATTTCCCCCTGTTCAAAGAACGCCACAGAATTTGCATCAGCGGCGTGAGATGCTGTCGGGGGCGAGCCTATTTCATCCGTTGATGACGCTTTGACTACACCGCGCCTTAAAATGAGCGAAACGCACTACGTTCGCCCGGCGAGCGCCTCGCGCCGTTGGTTCGGGATGCTTTGGGGCGACGATAAAACGGAAGGTCGGGGCTTCCATCATCCATCTTATCGAGCGGTAAGCCTGGGCAATGCTTAGTTAGTGCATTTTGTCCGATTCATATGCTCGATGAGCAGGTCGACGAAGCCATGGATCGCGGCGTTTTCGCGGTCGCTGTTCCACATTACGGCCAAATGCAGGGCAATGTTGAGGTCCTCGACCGTCAGGAAGGTCACGCCGTCGGGCGACGGGTAGATGCTCATCGCGCGGTTGAAGATGGCGAGGACAAGGCCTTCGGCCACCAGGTTCATGGCCATGCCTTCGCTTTCGCCCGGCAACTCGAGTACGATGTTCGGAGACAGGCCCCCCCGGACGCATGCCGCCATCAGTTCATTATAGGTTGCCGGCCAGGTCGAGCGAGACATGAAGAGCAGCCTTTCGCCCTCGAGATCCGCCAGCTTTACCTTGCGCAGCCTGGTCAGCCGGTGTCCCGACGGTACGGCGACGACATGCTTGTCGACCCGCAGGTCGCGGTAACGCATGTTGGCGGGAAGCGGTGCGCGGCGGTAGAGCAGTCCCACATCTATGTCGCCGCGCTGCAGGGCATCGACCTGAGCCTCGGAGGTGATCAGGCTGAGGCGATAGTCGACGTCTGGGTTCTTCCTTGCGGCGGCGGCAAAGGCGGAGATCGCGAACCGCATGCCGGCAGCCACGGTAGTGAAGCCGACCCGCAACACACCGAACTGGCCGAGCCCTGCGCGCCTCGCCGTTTCCTTCGCTAACTCAATCTGCGGTAGCAAGCGCTTGGCATCGGCAAGCAGAACCTCGCCGGCGGCGGACAGCGTCACGCCCTGCGCGGAGCGGATGAAGAGGCTGGTGCCGACCTCATGCTCGAGGCTTCGAATATGCCGCGACAAGGCCGGTTGCGCGATGTGAAGCTTTGTCGAGGCGCGGTGCAGGCTGCCCTCAGCAGCCGTTACGACGAAATAGCGGAGCTTCTTCGGGTCCATCGATCTTTCAACTTGCTTCGCTTAAGCGCACATCTATGAAGCCTTCTCATTTCCAGCGGCTTAGCGAAAGCCACGATGAGGATGAAGGGTCCGGCGACGGTGGTAAGCCGTTCTATCGTCGCCCGGAAGAGGTGGTGGTTTCGGGACGCCCAGGCAAAGGTCAGTTCGACATCGCTGAATGGGCAGCGCTGGCGCGATCCCTTACCCGTCCGTTAACGGCCCACTATGCCCAGGATGGCCGGACACGACCTCGCCGTGTGATTGCACGAACAGGTGAAAAAGCCTGCCAAAGCGGAAAGGCCCTATAGCAACGACCGCCAGCCAGCGGGGGGCGCCGAGAAAATGGAAAATTGCGTTCGCGCCTGGCCTCCACATTCCTTCGATGCCGTGTGACGAATGCGGAAAATACGGTTCGTGCCCTACATCAATCAGGAATTGATGCGATGGCGCTGATTTCGACAAGTATTTCTGGAGAACCAAGCCTTTGAACGCCGACCAGCGTAGAGGCATTGGGGGGAAAGGGCGCACCATCCAATGCCTGGTTCATTGCCGAGACGATCGCTTCCATCGCCTTCGAATCCAGCCCGACGACATACATGTTGCTGCTTACGACGTCCTTGGGCTCCGCCCCCACAGCGGCAAGCGCGGCTTTCAGATTGCGAAATGCCTGGGCCGCCTGGCTGAAGAGATCATCGCCACCCACCAGATTCATATCGCGGTCGCGCGCGGTTTGCCCGGCAATGAATGCCAATCGGCCAGCAGGTGCCACCACAACATGCGAAAGGCCAGGAAGCTTGAATAACGTATCCGGGTTAACGTGTTGAATGCTCATGCTACGACTCTCCCTCAATAACCTCAACGGCATCCCCTACAGATACCGTGCCTGGTTGCTCGACAAGAAGGTATACGCCTAGCATCCGCTGGTATTGTCGTACAAGAACACCCGTCATCCTCGATTGTTCGGTCAGACCGATAAATGGCTGGGCGCGACCCGGTATTACGCAGCGAATAGTTGGTGCGCGTACCCGAAGAATTGTGGTCCCAAGCGCAAGGCGACGCCCGACCCAGTCGAGTTCCGGTGTGCCTTTGCCGCCAGGCACGTTAATCACGACGTTTGGACGAAAACGCGCGTGTGAAGCATCCAGGCCGCTTGTCTGTGCAAGATCGTCGAGTGAGTTCTGCGACAGGAGATGTACCGGAGACGCATCGACATAAGTGCCGGGTACCGTTACATATTTCTGCATTGCGACTATGTTTTCATTATCGCTATTGCTCCAGTCGGGAATAATTTCGCCTTCCTGCCAATCCATGGCCTCCATGATTTCCTCGGGAGGGCGGTAGCCTTTATTGAGGCGATAATGATCGACGCGATGGGCGGGCTGGCGCGGAGAGAGGTGTGCCGGCCGCTCGAGTTGCCGCGATAACCACGCATCGATTTCCGGACTGTTGCTCGCGCAGGAGCTTCCGTCCAGTCCGCTAATCTCGACAGGGCTCACCGTATCATCATAGGCATCGGCAACCGGCGGAACGAGGTAACGCGCAACGAGGTGAAGAAGTCGCGGCCAACGCCTGGCGGTGCGGATCTCGCTTTCGCGCTCATCGATTATCGCCCAGTTCCGGTCTCCGACGACACCGCTATTGCTGATCTCGATTCGATCGACCTCGCCTCCACCAACGCTTTTTACCGGATAGCGGTAAAGATTGGTGACATGGGCTATTGGCAATGGAAGTCCCTTTCCATGTGGCGATTATATTATTTATAATATATTGTAGCTACGGGTCCGTGAGTACTGCTGTTTTCAATCAGCAGCGATGCCGATGCGGTATCACCCTCCCGCTCACGGGCATGAGTTCGATTGCACTTCGGTTGAGTGCACTGCTCTGCTCGTGAACATCACGAGTGTGGCAAGGGCGCCCACGGCCCCGAACGCGATGAACATGGCGTCGTAGCTGCCGGTGCGATCATACATTTCACCGCCGATCCGTATGCACGCGGCAGAGATGATCGCGAGGATCGTCATTGCGGTGCCGTAAGCGGTTCCGATCGACGCAGCGCCGAAGCGATCGGCGAGCAGAGCGGTGAACGCCGGGGTCATCGCGCCGGCCGCGCAGCCGATGATCGCGCTGTTCACGACGAGCGCGGGGTAGCTGTGGGCAATCAGCAAGGCGCTACTTACAAGCGCCACCAGTCCGAACAGAATGGCCAGCAGAACGGTTCTATCGATACGATCTCCGACCCAGGCGAGCGCGACCTTGCCGGCGAGCGCCATAGCCCCATAGATCGACACGAGGCTGGCCGCCTGGGCGATCGACATTCCGCTCTCTTGCGCATGGGGGATAAGAGACACGACGATCGTCTGCAGCACGCCAAAAGTGAGGCCGAGGCTCCCGGTTATCATCCAGAAAACAGGATTCTGGAGCAGCCGGGCAGTGGGCAGCGGACCGGTTGGCCCCGATCCTCCGTCTGGAGCGCGATCGGCTATGACATCCTTTGGAGTACGCTCCGGCGGAGGATTTCGGACGAGGGGCAGCACCGCCACGATGATGAGACCGATCACCATGGCCTCGACGATGAGGGTCGGGCGCCAACCCAGGGATGCGATAAGGAAGCCCACGGGCGGCACCACGACGATGGAACCGAGCGAAAACCCCGTGGCGGCAATCGCCATGGCGCGACCACGCTGGGCGGTAAACCATCGCGCGACCAGCGCGGTGGTCGTCAGGGTCCCGACGCCAACCACCCCGAGCGCGATCGGTCCCGCCAGCATGGCCGCGCTGAGCCAGATGTTTCGCGAGAGTGCGAGCACCACGAAACCGGCGACGAAGGCCGCCCCGCTCAATCCGAGAACCAACCGGACTGACGTGCTGTCGAGCAACCGGCCGACGAACGGTGAGAAGGCTGCGATGCCGACATTGAGCACGATAAGGCCGGTGTTCACGTTGGCACGCGACAACCCGAATTCGTGCGAGACCGGAAGCACGAACAAACCGAACGCATACGCCGTCGTGCCGACGGTAAGCACCAGAAGGACGACGCTGATGCCAACAATGACCCACCCGTGGTCAATCCGCATTATCCCTCTCCTGGTCTGCACACGCCTGGCGGATCGGCCTTCGGCCGCCGTGATCTTGGGTCAGGTTTGAAAGCGGGCGAACCTGCGAGCGTCCGGCTGACGGCGCGACGGCTACAACTTGTAACCCAATGTGACGCCGTAGATCGCCGGCTCCGCCATCGGCATATAGGTGCCCGTCGCGGTGCCGCTGTAGTGAAGCCGGTATTTGTGGTTTGTGATGTTCGTGCCCCAAACCCGCACATAATAGTGATCGGTCGGATCGGTCCACTGCACCGAGGCATTAAGCAGCGCGTACGGACCCTCGACGAAACGCTGCTCGCGCTGCCGATCGGCCGGAACGCTGGCGCCCATGCCCCAGATCGACGGGTTGGTGGCAACGTACTTCGTCGTGTATTTGACATTGGCGGCGAAGCGGAGGCCGCCGTCTCCCATCGGCACGAGGTAGTCCACCCCGATGTTGCCGGTGAAGTTCGGCGCACGCGACATCATGAGATCCGAAAGATCCTGTGTCTGGCTGACATTGAGGCAGGTCTTCAGGAAGTCTGCGTTGGTATTGAGCGCACCGCCCGCCGTGGGGCTGGCGCAGGCAATACCGGTGCCGCTGAAGATGAAGCCCTTGCCATAGCGGGCATGGAGCCAGGTGCCGCTTCCGCGAAGTGTCAGGTTCTCGACCGGCGTCCAATCGAAGCTGGCTTCGGCACCGTAAATCGTGGCCTTCGGCGCGTTGGTGTTGATGACAACCGGAAAACCCTGGAACGCCGTGGTGAGGCCGATCTGCAGGTCCTTGTAATCGTAGTAGAACGCGGCTGCGTCGAAACGGAATTTCCGGCTCGCGGTTTTGAAGCCGATTTCATAGGCGTTGATCGTTTCCTGCTTGGCAGGGTCGTAAGTACAGTGCACCGGTGCGCTGGCATTGACGCAGGCTGGTGCCTGAGAGTTATACGCACCACTTCGGAAGCCTTGCGAGTAGGATGCATAGACATTCGTCCTGGGCGAGATCTCGTAACGGATCGATGCCTTGGGCGTGAACTTGCTGAATTTCGCCGACACATCTTGCGGATCGCGAAACAGTCCGAAGGGGGCGAAGGCTGCGGGACCAATGATCTCCGCGGAGATGTGCTGCCGCTCCTCGCTATAGCGTCCGCCGATGTTGATGGAAATCCGCGGCGTCACATGATAGGTGGCATCACCGTAGATTGCCCAGGCTTCTTTCCTCTGATCGAAGAACGACTCCGAGAGCAGGGTGTAGTCAGCCAGCGTCCCCGGTATCGTGCCAGTGCCTGTATCCGCAAAGTTTCCGATATATTGCTGATTTGGCTCGACGAAGACCAGAGTATCATGAAAATATGAGCCGCCAAAGGTCAGGTTAAGATTATCAATTGCATCGATATTATAGTTGATGGATTGCTGCCAGGTCTTCTCCCTTTGAAGGCTCTGGACATAGTTGGCCGGGATATAGGTACCATCGAAGTCGAACGCGTTGCGGGTCGTCACCTCTGAATAGGATGTGATCGACTGCAGCGTACCGATGCCGGTATCGATTTCCAGCGTGCCCGCGCCCTCATACTGGCGCAAATTCATGATGTTGCCGATATCGTAAGCCTGGACGCCCTGGTGATTGCCCGATGTCTGGAGAAATGCGCGCAGCGAGCCGGCGCCGGGGCGCGCGCCGTAGGCGAACGTGCCGCCCGGATTGACGTTCTCGACCGGCATGTAAAGATTGGAGCGGGAATCCTCGACCTTGATGTAATTGAAAGCCAACGTCGCTTTCACATTACCCAACTCGGCACGCGCCTTGAGACGCAACGCTTCCTGCCGAATCGGCGTCGCGCAACATTCGGTATCGCCCGGTGACGTCCGGCTGAGCAGCCGATTGTAACCGTCGCCGTCGCGCAGGTAGCCCGCGATGCTGATGCCGACGACATCGGAGATCGGTCCGGCGATATAGCCCGCGAAACGCTTGTCGTCGAAGCGGGCGTAGGTCGCCTCTGCCTTGCCTTGCCAGGTGTCGCCGGGGTTGATCGTCGTCAGGAGGATCGCGCCGCCGGTCGCATTGCGACCATAGAGAGTGCCTTGTGGTCCTTTGAGCACCTGCACACCCTCGATATTCGGCAGGTCGATATTGATTGCCTGCGCAACCGGTTGATAGACGCCATCGACGTAGACGGCGACATTGTTCTCGAAGGTGCCGTTGAGCAGCGTGGTCACACCACGCAGCGAAGGTTGCGGAAAAGCACCGCCGGCCGCAATCTGCAGACCGGAGGCCACGTTTGAAAGATCGCGCAGCGAGGTGACGCCGGCTGCTGCCATCGTGTCCTGGTTGATCACCGTCACCGACATCGGCACGTCCTCAAGCGCTTCCGATCGGCGCTGCGCGGTGACGATGATGACGCTGTCGTCTACCGTCGTGTTCACGCCCGTCTCCTGGGCAAGCGCCGATGTCGCACCGGGAGCGGCCATCAATGCCGATACGCTGAGCGTCATGAGCAGACGGGCCCGCCTGGTGATGTCTTGCTGCGCTTTCATTGAATCCTCCCTTCGGCCCATGTTGCGGCCTGTCATTGGACTTTTCATGTGAATGCCTGCGTAGTCGCGCGGCGCTCTCCCTTGGGGCAACACGCTTTCCCGATGATAAAATGCGATTACCTGGGGCGGCGTCTTTCTACGTTGCTCCTTATCTCCGTGTGCGTCGCATTCGACGGCGATCATCTCAGTTGGAGGTAATCTCGCAAGTGCGCACCGCGGCAGCGTTTAATTGCCCACTGAAGTTCCTCGTATCCGGTATTGCTTCCAGATACAGACCAGTCATGTCGGGTGAAGAAGGGACCAGGGTAAATCCCTGGCCGGAAGCGCTGGCCAGCACCAGCTCGATAGCTGTAGTGGATTGGCAACGAGTTCCACACCTCGCGCCCTCATGCCAACAGGCTGCGCCCGCAGGCGAACATTGATCGCGAGACGGCTGCTCATGCTCGATGCGCGGGTCGGCGAGGCATTGCAGAGCGCCGTTCCTGGCACTGCCGATGACCGATCCGTACCCGCCGTCGCCAGACGGCCATCCCGGCCGCTTCCCATGCTCTTCCCCTGATTTTATCACCTCACCTTAAGGGCGGGGTACTGCACAGCGGAACTACCGATTTGGCCTCGCAGTGATGCTATTACGTTATCGCCTCATCGATTCGTGTCTGCAAACAGAGCGGCAGGTGGTGCCAGGACCACCCGGAGGGGGCGGATCAATTCAAGGCCGATGGCGCGTGCGCCGAGCCGCTACCGGTCAGCGAACAATCGCGGCATTCCCCTGCGCCGCATCATAGCCATCGTCACCCGGACGCAGCCCGTCGGCCGGGCGCAGAGGCTTGAGCACGAGCAGGGCGCCGTCGGCTTCGTCGGTCAACAGATACATCAACCCATCGGGCCCCATGCGCACATCCCGGATGCGCTGGCGCACGTCCACCAACAGCTCTTCGCGTGCCCGCTCGTTCTGTTGCTCGTCAAATTTGATGCGGACCAACCGGCCCGTCGGAGCTATCATGCCCAGACGCTGGGCGCCGACGAATGCACTGCTGGTCCAGGACGGGAAATCCTTACCCGTGTAGAAAGCCAGACCAGAGGGCGAGATGCCTGGGACGAAGTCCGCCACCGCGCGCTCCATTCCGTCGCGATGCGGGGCTTCCGCAGTGTAAGGCCCGTCGTAGGAACGCCCCAACCCGACCAGCGGCCATCCATAGTTCTTGCCCGCCCCCAATATGTTGATCTCATCGCCGCCGTTGGGGCCGTATTCGGCCAGCCACAGTTGCCGTGTCGCCGGGTGCACCGCAAGGCCGGACGGATTGCGATGGCCCCAGGTGTAGATTTCCGGGCGGAATCCTGCCTTGCCGACGAACGGGTTGTCGCGCGGCGCAGTCCCGTCGTCGTTCAGGCGAAGCACTTTGCCACGCAGGCTTCCGGGTTCCTGTGCCGCGCCGTCCCGCGATGAGCCGACCGCCATGTAGAGCTTTCCGTCGTCGCCGAAGGTCAGGCGTCCGCCCGCGCCGCCGCCGCCGTCCCAGGTGTCGGTCACCAACAGTTCCCGGACCCCGGTCAGCCGATTACCATCCAATATCGCGCGGGCCAGCACAACGGCCACGGCCTTGGGCTGATCGCCGATCTTCTTGTGATAGGTCAGATACAGCGTCTTGTTGCTGGCGAACTGCGGGTGGGGCAGCACTTCCATCAACCCGAGCAAACCCTCGACATGGACTTGCGGCACGCCTGCGATGGTTTTCGGCTGACTGGAACCGGGGCGCAGCCGCCGCAATTGCCCGCCCCGTTCGGTGATGAGCATGTCGCCGCCCGGCAGGAAGGCCAGGCTCCACGGATGCGGCATGCCTCGGGCCAGGATCTGAATTTCGAGCTGCCCGGCCACCGTTTGCAAGACCAGGGGGCCGTTGGGTAGCGGCGGGCTCGGAAGATCCTGGGCCGCCAGTGTGCCGGGGAGCGTGAGTAACAACAACGGCAGGGCTTGCCTGCGAAGATGCCCGATGATGGACCCCACGACACATTCCTCTCTTGATCCGGCCGAATCGTGAGCCCGCTAGATATCATTCGCACATCCGGGCGAACAACCGCTATCGAGATGCCACGGCCCGCGGGTTCAAGCCTGCCGGCGCGTCAGCCGGCGGAGCAGGGCGTGCAGCATGGCGAGGAAGACGATCGTCCATGCCGCCAGCGCCGCATAGAGGAAAACCCGCGACACGGGATCGAGAAAACCCAGGCGAATGGCACGGTCCATCTGCCAGGTGCAGGCCGCATACATGCCGAGGGGGAACACCACGCTCCAGTAAACCGGATCGTAGCGCAGCGGGAAGCGGTTGTAGCCATAGCGCCAGACCCCAAGCGCCAGCAGCATCGGGATCCACCACGTCCCGACCGACCAGTACAGGATAGTGAAGCCCTTCAGAAAGGGCAGGAGCGACGCGAGGTAGGAGGCCTGCGGAGCGTTCAGGATGAGCTGCGTGCCGGCGAGCGTGGAGATGGCCATGGCGCCCATGTTGATCCAGTACGAGGGCACCAGATCGCCGGGCGAAAGCTGGAAGAAGCTGTAGCGATAGAAGATCATCGCCATCAGCCAAATGTAGAGCATGCCGCCCCACGACCACATCGACAAGGCGAGCAGATTGAGCCAGAGCCGATGAGAGTGGCCCAGACGCGCGGCGAGCAGCGCGCTCGATACCGCCACGGCCTGCGTGGCCACCACCGCCAGCAGCCAGCCGCCGTTGATGCCCTTGTCGAGCGCAGGCTTGTCGCGCCGGACTGTGAGGGCGGTGAAGATCGTATAGGTCAGGCACAGCCACAACAGACAGGCGAGGCCCCACAGCGCGGTGCCAGCGGCGACATTCTCCCCGATCATCATGAACTGGCTGGCCAGGACGCCGGTTCCGGCCACCGCGGTGAAATAGCCCGGCCCCGTCAGGTGGGCGATCATGTCGCCGAAGAAGCGCGTGGGATAGCATGTGGCCCGCACGGCATAGAGCACGCCCAGCACGGAATATTGCACGATGTTGAGGCAAAACAGGAACAGGGCGAGAGTGCGCTGTCCCATCAGGAAAGCGGCGAGCGAAACGATGCCCGTGGCCATCACCAGCGAGAAATAGGCAGGCGACATATCGGCAATGCCCGCATGCCATCTTTCAGGACGCATACCACCCCTCTGGCTCATGGTCATCGCTTCTCCGATTGGTGCAAGGGCACCGTGATCCGGTCTTGTCGCTTAACTGGTATTCTGGATACTGCTTTTTTGACAACGGCGGCGATCTTCGTCACAATCGCGCGTCGCACGCATCCGGTCGTGACCGGCAAATCGCGCAAACGCGCTGTTTCCCCGGGAGGCGGCAAAGGTTTGCGATCTAGCTTCGAGGTGCGAGCGGCAGCGAACCCGTGCTGGCCGAAAGGGAGAAAATCATGGCTGAAACCTGGCTGCCCTCGCTCAAGACGGCGACTCCGCAAGAGGGCTTCGAGCTTGCCACCAAGCTGGCTCGTCTGGGGGTAAAGTTGACCCAGCCATCGGGCGAAGTTCGCGATAAGGTGCGCCCGGCATATGAACAGGACGCGGCGCAACTGATCGCAGCTTCACAGGTGATTGCCATCCATTTCCAGACCGTGGCGTCAGCCAATGACTACTGGCGGGAACAAGGATAACGCGCGCGACCGCACGACATCGTCCTGGCTTGGCCCTGAGCCGGGTTCTGCCGGAATTCCGATATCGGAAGGGGTGATACCGCGATTGGCTACAACCTTTGTCGTTCCAGGCAGCGATCGGCATATCCCAGCCGCATACCGGCGCGCCAAGCGGAGGTGCCAGCACCGCGGCAAATAGCCTGCCCCGGTGCTGAAAGGTGCGATGCTCGGCAAAACTGTATTGGAATAAGCAGAGGCAAATCACCCGCTCGGCCGGGCTGCGGGATCGGTCACAGGATTCACCGTCTCTCCGCTCTCGCGTATTATGGCTCTGCTTCAGCTTGGCCCGGATCGATCGATCAACCCGCTATCGAGCAATGGCGCAGCGTCGATATCCTGCGCGTCGATTAGCGTGGCAAGGCGCTCGACCGCAGCCAGGATCATGGCCTGCTCCCATGTCGGCAGCGCCTCGAAGCGATCCATGAAGGTCATCTGGAGTGGATCGGGTGCGTCTGCCAGCGCCGCCTTGCCCTGATGAAGTATGCTGAGGTGAAACTGGCGCTTGTCTCGTTCGCTGCGCTGGCGCCGAACGAACCCCAGTGCTTCCAGTCGATCGACGATGGCTGTGATCGTTGCCTGACTGAACTGAAGCGCATGCGCGATCGCACTGGGAGTTGCTGAGTCGCGTGTATCGATCTCCCGCAAAACAAGCAGTTGCGAGGGGGTAAGGCCGGTCGCCGTCGCCAATTGACGACTGCCGATTTCCGTGGCGCGCAATATGCGGCGAAGCGCGCGAAGGGTTAGAGAAGCGACCTCGGCAGACATAGATCGCCTGCATTACCAGAACAGCCAAGAATACCAACAATAAGCCTGTTGGCGCCCCATATCCTTTGGCGGATGAACTATTTTTTTGGGCTGTGGGTTGAAAAATGGTCATGCATGTGTATTTTTACCGTTCAAACTAGGGGTGGCACGCTTCTCCGTATCCGAAATTAATTCGGGAGATGAACGATCATCGATTCCCAAGCCATGGCGGCTGCCACGCCGCCACGAGCTTCTGCGCGCTCCGACCGGAGCAAGGGGCAGGACTTTGAACTACGCAAGCCAGTCGCGACGGACGGACCGGCCATAACGGGATTGATCGCGGCCTGTCCGCCGCTCGATGCCAATTCCGCCTATTGCAACCTGTTGCAGTGCACCGACTTCGCCGATTTCTGCATCGTCGCGGAGCGTAGCGGCCGGCCGATGGGCTGGATTTCGGGATATCGCCCGCCCTCGGCGCCCGAAGATTTCTTCGTCTGGCAGGTGGCGGTTGCTGCGGCAGCGCGCGGTCAAGGGCTGGCCAGCCGCATGATCGAGGCGCTGCTGGCGCGTCCTGAAAGCGCAGGGGTCACGCATCTCACGACCACCGTCACTGGCGATAATCGCGCGTCATGGGCCCTGTTCGAGGGGTTGGCGCGCAAATGGCAGGTTCCGCTGCACAAAAGCACCCGCTTCGAGCGGGACGTGCACTTTGCCGGCGCGCACGCCACCGAATGGCAAGCGCGCATCGGCCCGCTGCCTCTCGGTAGCGCGCTCACCGAGGAGAATGGATGACATGACCATCACGCTTCCCAAACCGACACCGACCATTCCCGATACGCGTATCTACGAGCGGCGGGAATCCGTCGTGCGCAGCTACGCCCGCTCGATGCCGCGCCAATTCACGAAAGCGGAGGGCGTGTGGATGCATGACAGCCAGGGCGGCCGTTATCTGGATTTCCTGTCGGGCTGTTCGACGCTCAATTACGGGCACAATCATCCCCTGCTGAAGCAGGCTCTGCTCGATTATATTTCAGCCGATGGCATCGCCCACGGCCTTGACCTGCATACTGATGCCAAGGCGGATTTTCTCGCAGCGTTCGAGACCGTCATCCTGAGGCCGCGCGGACTGGATTATCGCGCGATGTTCACCGGCCCGACGGGCACCAATGCGGTCGAGGCGGCAATCAAGCTTGCCCGCAAGGTGACGGGGCGGGAACTCGTGATCGCCTTCACCAACGGCTTTCACGGCATGACGCTGGGGGCGCTGGCTTGCACGGGCAATGCCTCCAAGCGCGCGGGCGCAGGTGTGCCGCTCAATCATGTCGCGCATGAGCCCTATGACGGCTATCATGGACCGGACGTCGATACGGCCGAATTGCTGGAGCGCCGCCTGTCGGACCCGTCGAGCGGCCTCGACGCGCCCGCCGCCATATTGGTGGAAACGGTGCAGGGCGAGGGCGGCCTCAATGCGGCGTCATCCGAATGGCTGTGCAAGATCGCGGATATCGCCCGGCGTCATGGCGCATTGCTGATCGTGGATGACATCCAGGCAGGTTGCGGCCGCACTGGAAGCTTCTTCAGCTTCGAGAACATGGGCTTCACGCCGGATATCGTCACGCTGGCGAAGTCGCTTTCCGGCATGGGCCTGCCTTTCGCGCTGACGCTGCTCCGTCCTGAACTCGACCAATGGGCGCCGGGCGAGCACAACGGCACCTTCCGGGGCAACAATCACGCCTTCGTGACCGCCGCCGCCGCACTGCGTCATTTCTGGAGCGGCGATGCGTTCCAGCAGGATATCGCCCGGCGCGGTGCGCTGCTGGAGCGGCGACTGGCGGCCATGGCCATCGAGCACGACCTCTCAACCTGCGGCCGGGGCATGATGCGCGGCATCAATGTCGGGTCGGGTGAGGCTGCCGCTATCATCGCTGCCGCCTGTTTCGAGCAGGGGCTGATCATCGAAACCAGCGGCGCCCGTGACGAGGTCGTCAAGGTGCTGGCCCCTCTCGTGATCGACGATGCCGTGCTTTCTGCCGGTCTCGACATTCTGGAAGAGAGCGTCCGCGCCGTGCTGTCGGCCCCATACGACGTGGCCGCGGAATAAGGAAGGGAAAGACCATGATCGTCCGCCAACTTCAGGACATCCGCAAATCCGACCGCAACGTGAAGTCGAAAGGCTGGGAAAGCGCCCGTCTGCTTCTGAAGGACGACGCGATGGGTTTCTCCTTTCACGTCACCACCATGTATGCGGGTGAAGAACTGCACATGCATTACCAGAACCATCTGGAAGCGGTGCTGGTGCTGGAAGGAAAAGGCACGATCGAGGATCTGGGCACTGGCGTAACGCACCAACTCGCGGCGGGCGTGATGTATGCGCTCAATGCCCATGACAAGCATATCGTGCGCCCCGAAACCGATATCCTGTGCGCCTGCGTGTTCAATCCGCCGGTTACGGGCAGCGAAGTGCATGACGAGAATGGCGCCTATCCCGCCGAGGCCGCACTCGCCGACTGAATCTGAATAAGTATGGAAAGGTGGAAGTCCCATGGAAGACATCTACCCGTCCCGTCACGCCGAAGTGGCGGAATTTTTGCCGCGCCTCGATCCGGTCGTGCACAACGACTGGACGGCGGATGCTCCGTTGAGCCGTGACCAGGCGACCCGGTTCGACCGCGATGGCTATCTCGTGCTCGAGGACATTTTCTCGGACGAGGAAATCCTCCTCCTGCAACGCGAGGCCGGCATGTTGTTGGCCGATCCCGCCGCGCTGGAAGAGGAAACGGTTATCACCGAACCGGGTGGCAGCGAAGTTCGCTCCATCTTCAAAATCCATGCTCAAAGCCGCGTTCTTGCCCGCCTTGCTGCGGACGAACGGCTTGCGGGAGTAGCTCGCTTCCTGCTGGGGGACGAGGTCTATATCCATCAATCGCGGCTCAACTATAAACCGGGGTTTCAGGGCAAGGAATTCTACTGGCACAGTGATTTCGAAACCTGGCATGTCGAGGACGGCATGCCTCGGATGCGCGCGCTGTCGATGTCGATCCTGCTGGCCGAAAATACGCCGCACAACGGGCCGCTGATGCTGATTCCCGGGTCGCACCGCAGTTTTCTGAGCTGCGTAGGCGAGACACCCGAAGATCATTATCGCATGTCGCTGAAGCGCCAGGAATATGGCGTTCCCGATGAGGACAGCCTTGCTGAACTGGCTCACGAGCATGGAATTGCCTCACCGACCGGCAAGCCGGGCACGGTTGTCATCTTCGACTGCAACATCATGCATGGGTCGAACGGCAACATCACGCCCTTCCCGCGCGCCAATGCCTTCCTGGTCTATAATGCGGTCAGCAATACCCTCGACGCACCCTTCGGCGTCGAAAAGCCGCGGCCCGACTTCATCGCCGCGCGCGGCGAACCGCAGACGATCCGGCCCGTTTTCGGCTCTCTGGCGGAGGAGGCGCCGGTATGTGGGAAGCCATAGCGTCGAGAAGGTCGGCGGCACGTCGATGACGGCTACAGCCACGCTGTTGCTTGCTGCCTTGGCCGACTTTGGGGCCGATTCCGGGGGCGACACCGGGATCAATATCGTCGCGATGCCGCGCGCTCGTGGAAGCGGATGAGGACAAGGCCGAAACCCGACGCGTAGCCTGGATGCCGGGTGCGTACGGCCGAACCGGCACAGGACAATCGCAAATGAGCACCACATTTGAATCAACCAGGGTCCATCCGCCTCAGCCAGCGACGGATCAGGCGACGTTGCGGCGCGCGATTACCGCATCCGCGCTGGGCAATGCGACCGAATGGTTCGACTATGGCATCTATGCCTATGGCGTGACCTATATCTCCGCCGCGCTCTTCCCCGGCGATCTCGACGAGGCCGTGCTGTTCGCGCTTGCCACCTTCGCCATTTCCTTCCTTGTCCGCCCGCTCGGGGGCCTCTTCTGGGGGCCGCTGGGCGACCGGCTGGGCCGCAAGTCCGTGCTGGCGTTCACCATCCTGCTCATGTCCTTCGCGACATTTTGCGTAGGGCTGATCCCGGATTACGCCAGCATAGGCTTCTGGGCGCCTGCCCTGCTGATCCTGCTGCGTATGGTGCAGGGCTTTTCGACCGGCGGCGAATATGGCGGGGCGGCCAC
>Ga0172382_10007437_pt1 | contig 15543 bp, 8 predicted proteins | sample Leawel138RmetaG_FD_122245 | JGI IMG/M metagenome (GOLD analysis project Ga0172382, IMG submission 122245) | Leachate microbial communities from a municipal landfill in Southern Ontario, Canada - Leachate well 138R metaG | ecosystem: Engineered > Solid waste > Landfill > Unclassified | place...
GCCGCTAAAATGCCAGCAATCATGAAACTATAATTATAAATTCCTTCTATGTATTTTGCCAGAAGATCGCTTTTCATTTTATCTCCCTCTTTTTTACCCACGGGCATTTCTCCTTCTAAACCAGGAATTGGTATTTGAAATTTAAAATCAATTTGTGCTTGCAGTGGAGTGGCGGGGAAAACAACAACAAGCAATGAAAACAAAAAGATCAAGATAAACAGGGGGCGTAGTTTGAGAGTAATCTTTTTCATATATTAAATATTAAATAAAGTTTTATCACTTTTAATATTTGCGTTTTTTATGATATTTGTTATTTGTTTTTCTGTAATATCACAACCGCCTAAACCAGCGAAGTAGTTTTTAATATTCTTTTTTTCATCCCTTAAAGCTGCTTGCACCTCAATTCCTAGTGGCCCAGCATTGCCCAAGCTAATTGCTTTATCTATTACTACTATATTTTTAGCTGATTTTGTTAGTTTTTTGATTTCAATAGCAGGAAAGGGGCGAAAAGAGGTAATTTTAAGCAAGGCGACATTTTTATTATCCCGGATTACTTCTTTAATGGTGCCAGCAACTGACCCTAAGGCGATTATTATTGTAGTTGCCATCTTAGGGCCGGTATACTCAACTAAACCATTACCTTTATTTTTGTAATTAAAAATTAAGCTTAAATTTTTCCATTCTTTTTTAATTTCAAGTAAAGCTTTTTGCATGTCGCCAAACAAATCTTCACGTGTTTTTTGGTAATGCTTGGGTGGATAAAAACCGCCTAGAGTAACGGGATTTTTAGGATCTAAGTAAGTGCCTGAAGAAGGCTTAAAAGCAGGAAGGTATTTTTTTATTGTACTATAGCTAGGAATAGAAACCTCTTCGTAAGAGTGAGTTAAAATAAAACCGTCAACATTAACCATAACAGGAATGTTCATTTTTTCTGAAATTTTATAAGCAAGTATATGTTGATAAACTGCCTCTTGATGATTTTCTGCAAAAAATTGCATAAACCCACTATCTTTTACCGCCATTGCATCAGAGTGATCGTTCCAAATATTAATAGGAGCAGAAATAGCGCGATTGGCGCAAGTTATAACTAAAGGTAGACGCATGCCAGAAATGTTATATAAAACTTCGGTCATTAAAAGAAGTCCTTGTGAACTTGTTGCACTATAGGCACGTGATCCAGCGGCGGCAGCGCCAAGGACAATAGAGGCGGCGGCAAATTCGCTTTCTGCTCTAATGTATTCATAACTTGCCTCGCCATTAGCCTTAAATTTAGCCAAATCTTCAACAATATGAGTTTGTGGAGTAATAGGATAGGCAGAAATAACATCAGGGGCAATATTTTTTATAGTTAAAGCGATCGCTCTTGACCCTTCTAGAATTTGTTTATTATTTTGTTTTTTTATTTTTTTCATGGGAATTATTGTTATATTCTGATTTCATGATTATTGCTTTAACTGGACACTGGTTAGCGCATAAAGAGCAGCCTTTGCAATAATTATAATCAAACTTCGGCTTTAAACCCTGTTTTGTTTTTATCATTGCAATGCAACCTTCGGGACAAAGCTTGGCACATAGGGAGCAGCCAATGCATTTATTATAATCTACTTCAGGACGACTAGTGCGCCAGGAGCCGGTTTTGTTATTTAAAGAAGAGTTAGGTTTTATTGTTGTTTTATTATTTTTTTTCATAATTATTTTTATAGGCCAGGGTTATAGCTTTGATATTTTTTCTTATTATCTCCGCATCCTTGTCTTTAAATTTTTCGCGAATAGCTTTTTTTAAAGATTTTAAGCTAATAAGGCCAGTGTGACGAGCCAAGCTTCCTAAAATAACAGTGTTAACGATATTTTTTTTAAATATTTGTAAAGCAATCTCTGTTGCTGGTGAATAGTATATTTTTTTTGATATTAATTTTTTTTCTAGTTTATAATCATGTGGAGCATTAATAATGATAAATGTATCCTTATTAATGCCGGCAGTAATTTCTGGATCTTCTGTGATAAGAGAATGATCTTGAATCAATAAAATAGTGGGGCTATAAACCCTTTCCCGGGTTAATATAGGATAATCAGAAATCCTAGCATAGGCACGAATCGGGGCGCCACTTCTTTCTACGCCAAAATGAGGAAAAGCCTGAGCTTGCTTACCTTCATAAAAGGCGGCCATTGCGATTAATTCAGAAGCGGTAACAACCCCTTGTCCGCCTCGTCCGTGTACTCTAATTTGATGCATATTTATTCTTGTGTATTATTTTTTAAATACTCTTGCATTTTATGCTCAGCAATAATTCCTTCTACAATTTCCTCCAGTTCCGCAACAGACAGACTTCCAGTTAAAGGCATATTATTGATATACCAAGTAGGAGTTCCTTGTATTCCCAAATATTCAGCATCTTCAACATCTTTCTGAATTTGCGGAAAATATTTTTGATTGTTGACACAATCGGTGAAACGACCCTCATCTAAATTAAGGGCAAGGGCAATATCGGGCATATTGGCGACAAGATCGCTCTCGCTGACTGTGAAACTGTCTTGATTTTCAAAGAAAAGATCGTGCATTAGCCAAAATTTTCCTTGTTCGCCAGCACAGCGAGCCGATAGAGAAAGAAAGACAGAGGTGTCATGAAGAGGGAAGTCACGATAGACGACATAAATATCATCTTTATATTTTTCTCTGACATTTTTTAAACTGGCATAAGAATCGGCGCAATAAGGGCAAGCAAAGTCACCAAACTCAATAATTTTTACTGGCGCATCTTTATCCCCTAGGCTATTTGGATTGTAACGATTAACAGCCTCAAGAAATAGCTGGGCTGTTTCTTGATTATACGAGTTTTCAATGTCTTGGCTATTTTTTTTAGTATATTCAATTAAGGGTAAAATAAAGTAAGCAATGAAAATAAGCAGTATAATAATTCCTAAAATTATAAGAATAATGCCATGTGGTTTGCGATACCAAGGGCGCAACTTTTTTTTGTGCCTTTCTTTCATGGCGGCGTATTTAATTCTTTCATCTAAATTCATATAAATTGAAAAAAACTTCACTTTCTATTATGATATATACATTATAGCACAGATTAAATTTAAGGAAATTTATGAAACTTATTTCGTGGAACGTAAATGGCATCAGAGCAATATGGAAAAAAAATTTTTGGCAATTTGTGATACGGGAAAGACCTGATGTTTTATGTCTGCAAGAAACAAAAATTTCGGAAAAAGCAATAAAAGAAGCGAATTTTTCTTTTCCTGGATACCAGGTTTTTTGGCATAGTGCTAAGCGTCCAGGATATAGCGGGACAGCAATGTTAATAAAAGATGGTTTAGAGGGTTTTATTAAGGTAGAAAATGGCCTGGGTGAGGAAGAGTTTGATGATGAGGGGCGAGTACAGATTGTTCATTTTAAAAATTTCTATCTATTAAATATTTATTTTCCTAATGCTAACGCGCAGTTAACCCGCCTTGATTATAAGTTACGTTTTAATGATTTTTTATTAAAACAAGTAACGAGATTAAGAAAAGATAAGCCAGTTGTGGTAACCGGCGATTATAACGTAGCGCATCGGGAAATTGATTTAGCTCGACCTAAGGAGAATGTGGGAAGCCCTGGCTTTACCCCCGAGGAAAGAGCCGCTATGGATAATTTTATTGATTCAGGTTTTGTCGACACTTTTCGTTTTTCACAAGGAGAAAAAATAAAATATTCTTGGTGGAGCTATCGATCAGCGGCGAGGAGCCGCAATATAGGTTGGCGGATTGACTATTTTTGTGTATCGGATAAACTAAAAAAACAAATCAAAAAGGCCGATATTTTTGATTCTGTGCTTGGCTCAGACCATGCCCCAGTTATATTGGAGTTAGAGTAAAATATGCTTAATTTTAATAATATGTATAAACATCAGACAATTGAAAAAAAGTGGCAGCAAAAGTGGAAGGCTGATAATTTATATAAAACTAAACAAGAAGCAAATAAACCAAAATATTATATTTTAGATATGTTTCCTTATCCTTCTGGCGCTGGTTTACATGTGGGTCACCCTAAAGGTTATATTGCAACTGATATTTATGCACGTTTAAAAATGATGCAGGGTTTTAACGTCCTTCATCCCATGGGATTTGATGCTTTTGGTTTGCCGGCGGAAAATTATGCGATAAAAAATAAGGTTAATCCCAAAATAGCTGTGGCGGAAAGTGTGCAAAGATTTAAAGATCAGCTGGAAGTTTTAGGCTTTTGTTATGATTGGGAAAGAGAAGTAAATACTACTGACCCTAATTATTATAAATGGACGCAGTGGGCTTTTATTAAAATGTGGGAAAAGGGCTTAGCTTATGAATCTAATGAACCAATTAACTGGTGCCCATCTTGTAAAACTGGTTTAGCAAATGAAGATTTAGAGGGGGGCAGGTGTGAGCGCTGTGGCAGTGAAATTGAAAAAAAACCACTAAGACAATGGGTTCTTAAAATTACTGATTATGCCGACCGTCTTTTAGATGATTTAAATAAATTGCCGGATTGGGAGGAGTCAACTAAAGATATGCAGAGAAACTGGATAGGGCGAAGTGAAGGGGCGCAAATAAATTTTAAAATAAGTAATAAGAAGGATGAAATTTCTGTGTTTACCACTCGTGTTGATACGATTTTTGGCTGCACTTATGTCGTTTTAGCGCCTGAGCACCCCTTGCTTGAAAAGCTTAAAAATAAAATTGAAAATTTTAATGAAGTTGAGGACTATGTTAAAGGCTTAAGCAAGGTTTCTGAAGAAGAAAGAGTTAGTTTGCATCGAGAAAAGTCGGGGGTTAAATTGAAAGGGGTAAAAGCAATTAATCCTTTTAATCAGGAAGAAGTGGAAATATTTATTGCAGATTATGTGCTTTTATCATATGGCACGGGAGCAGTGATGGCTGTGCCGGCGCATGATGAAAGAGATTACGAATTTGCAAAAAAATATGGTTTAAGAATAAAGCCAGTTATTTCATATCGGGATAAAATTTATGATGGTAAGCAGGCTATAGAAAGTGATGGCGTTTTAATGGATTCAGAAAATTATTCTGGGTTGTCCTCCAGTGAAGCCAGAGAAAAAATGTCAACATGGCTAGAAGAAAAAAAATTAGGTTTTAAAAAAATAAATTATCGCTTGAAAGATTGGGTTTTCTCAAGGCAACGTTATTGGGGGGAGCCAATTCCTTTAATTCATTGTGAAAAATGTGGCGTTGTGGCTGTCCCCGAAGAAGAGTTGCCACTTAAATTACCAGAAGTTGAAAGTTATGAGCCAACTGGAACAGGAGAGTCGCCTTTGGCTGCAATTTCTGACTGGGTAAATACAACTTGTCCACGATGTCAGGGAAAGGCAAAGAGAGAAACTAATACAATGCCACAATGGGCGGGTTCTTGTTGGTATTATTTGCGCTATATTGATCCTGATAATAATAATTTTTTAGTTGATAAGGCTTTAGAAAAATATTGGTCACCGGTTGATTTTTATGTTGGCGGCGCAGAGCATGCTACGCGACATTTAATATATGCTCGTTTCTGGCATAAGTTCTTATTTGATTTAGGTGTGGTAAATTACGAAGAGCCTTTTATCAAATTAAAACATGTTGGCTTAATCATGGGAGAAGATGGAAGAAAAATGAGTAAGCGATGGGGAAACGTATTTAATCCTGATGACATTGTGGCCGAGTATGGCGCTGATGCGCTTCGCGTGTATGAAATGTTTATGGGCCCCTTTGAACAGGCCGGTACTTGGAATACTAAAGGTTTAGGTGGCGCCCGTAAATTTATTGAAAAAATAATTTCATTGTCTAGACTTTATCATGATGAGGTCAAAGATGATGATAAAATTCTTTCTCTTTTGCATAAGACAATCAAAAAAGTTGAGGCTGATATTTTAGAATTTCGTTTTAATACTGCAATTTCGGCTTTAATGATTTTTACCAATGAAGTATTAGCTTATTATAAAAAGCACAAGCTTCTTCCCTTATCTTTAGATAATTGGACTAAAATTATTCAAATTTTCGCCCCCTTTGCCCCTCATATAAGTGAGGAGTTATGGCAAAATTTAGGCAAAAAAGGCAGCATTTTTTTATCTGCTTGGCCTCAATATGATGAAAAATTAATAAAAGATAAGGTAATTAATTTGGTGGTTCAAGTTAACGGAAAGCTCAGGGCAAATTTAGAAGTAGCTGCTGATATTAGCGCTGATGATGCCTTTTCTCAAGCAGTGGCTCATGAAAATGTCAAAAAATGGTTAACAGGAGAAATTGTTAAGAAAATTTTTGTTCCCGGTAAATTATTAAATATCGTTGTAAAATAATAAAAGATGGAAGATTTAAGGGTTAGAACAAGAGAGATTTGTAAAATTTTTAATATAAATCCCGAGCGGTCTAAGGGGCAGAATTTTTTAGTCAACGAAAAGATATATGACGATATTGTTGCCGCGGCTAATATTACTTTACAAGATGAGGTTTTAGAAGTGGGCCCTGGTTTAGGTTTTTTAACTGTTCGTTTAGCTGGTTTTGCTAAGCGGGTGGTAGCGGTAGAACTAGATGATCAGATTTTTTTGTTTTTAAAATCAGGTCTTGAAGTGTCAAAAAATAATAATATTGAAATAGTAAATAAGGATATTTTGCTTTTTAATCCAGCAGATAAATTTAAAGGCGAATATAAAATTGTTGCTAATTTGCCCTATAATATTACTTCTCGCTTTCTTCGTTCTTATCTCTCGCTTTATGATTGTGGCCCTAGTTTAATTGTTTTAATGCTACAAGAAGAGGTTGTGCGAAGAATGATGGCAAAACCAGGGGACATGAGTTTGTTGGCAGTCTCAGTACAGCATTATGCTAGTGTTGAGATGATAAGACTGGTAAAGGCAGGAAATTTTTGGCCAGAGCCAGAAGTTAATAGCGCTGTTGTTCGTTTAGTTTTACATGAAAAAAAATATAATAAGAATGAAGATAAATTATTTTTTCGTCTAGTAAAGGCCGGTTTTAGTGCTAAGCGAAAGATGCTGAAAAACAATTTGACTGGTGGCCTGCAGATTGATACAAAAATAATAACGGCTTCATTTTCAGAGGCGGGGCTTGATCTGGGCATTAGAGCGGAGGATTTAAGTTTGGAAAATTGGTATAAATTGTTTGCGATACTTCGCCAGTTTATGCTATAATAAAATCAAATTCAGTCTTTTTGAATTTCGATTTTAATCTATGTCTTCTAGTTCCAATTTTGCTAATGATTTTTCTGGTAATAATAAAAAAAGTTTTTTTAAATCACGTAGATTTTCGTTTTTTTCTTTTTTATTAATCTTTATTTTAGTAATCTCTTTAAGCATTTGGCAGTTAAGACTGAAGATAGTAAACCCTTTTCAGGCGCCAGATGGTTATAATGCGCAGGAGGATAATTTTTTAACAAGCGATAGTAATGTTGATACCGATGGTGATGGCTTATCAGATTATGATGAAATCTTTGTTTATCGCACCTCTCCTTATTTAGAAGATAGCGATGGTGATGGAATTTTAGATGGCGAGGAGCTGAAAAGAGGCACTGATCCAAATTGCCCTGAAGGACAAAAATGTTTTCTCTCGAATGAATTTTATGTAGAAGCTGATGATAACTCTTTAATAGAAGAAAATGAGAGCACAGGTATCCTTGATGAAAATATTGGAGAAATAAATATTCCAACTGAAATTAATGAAGAGGAATTAAAAGAGACTTTGGCGAGCTCTATTACGGCTGATGATTTAAGGCAATTACTGTTAACAAGTGGTGCTGATGAAGAGTTGCTAAGCCAAATAAGTGATGAGGATCTTTTGGCGAGTTATCAAGAAGTTTTAAATAATCAACAAGAATAATATGTTTTCTTCTTTCCAGCCTAAAAAGAAGATAAAAGGTGGCTATAAAAAAATTATAGTACCTTTTTTGCTTTTTATTTTTTTATTTTCCGCCTTGCTAATGCCTGTAAAACCTGCAAAAGCGGTTTTTCCTGTTACTGATATACCAAAACTTGTCTGGGATAAGGTGCAGGAGGCATTAACGACTCTGTGGCGAAAAGGCGGTTCATTGGCTTTTCAGCAAACATTAAGATCAGCTTTAAATAAAATGGCGTTTGATACCGCCAATTGGATAGGATCGGGTGGCGAAGGACAGAAACCTCTTTTTGTTACCCAGGGCTGGGGCGCCTATATGGCGCAAATTGGTGATGAGGCGGCGGGCACATTTTTGGAAAATTTTTCTGCTAATTTATCAAAGACAAGAGACGATGGTAGTGGATTAACTTTTAATTATTGCCAACCATCATCAATTGATGTAAAGCTTAAAATTGCCTTAGGATTATCAAATCAATATCGACCATCTGCCCCGAATTGCACGGCTTCGCAGATGATAAATAACTGGTCTGATGCTGCTAAGCAGTATGCGGATTTTAAAGATCCGCGCTTTTTAGATAAACTTGTTGATGTTTTTGATCCAGTATCAAGCGATATGGGAATATATTGGACCGCTAAAACTGATATGATGGAAAAAGCGTATACAGATAAAGAAGAGGCAAAAACTACATTAATAGGAAAAGGGGGCTGGCTTGATCCGTTGACAATAGACGGCAAGCCGATTTCTTTGCCTAATCAATCACAAATTCAATTAGAGGCGCAATATAAAAGTTTTTCTGATAATTTTGGTGAATATACAGGAGATGCTTTTATTGATGCGGCCAATATATTTTTAAATCAATTAGCAATTAACGCTTTTAATAAGTTGGTGCAGAGTATCGGCAAGGGGGCTGGTAGCGATGTTGCTAAAACCGTTGATGTTTTAGATAATTTTGAATCTGATCCAGGCTCAGTAGCTGGGGAAACTGCCCTGAAAGAGAATACCTCAAAATTAATACAGCCAAATTTTGGCATTAAGGCTGATTATAGCATATTATCAGAATTAGCAATTTGTCCTGATGCAAATAACCCAGGGCCAACAAATTGTGTGATTGATAATAAATTTATGCAAGCTGTTTCAGAGCAAAAAACAGTTGCTGAGGCTCTAGAGCAAGGTTATTTAACGGGAAGTTGGCCTTTTGAAATTAATAACTTGCCAGGCAGCTATCAAAATAATTTTTCTTGGCGCAATGTATCAATTTTACGTAAATATAGAATAGTGCCAGCTAGCTGGGAGGCAGTTTTTGAAAAATTAAATCAATATAATTTAGCTGCAGAAAGATATCCCGGGCAATATCAAAAGAAGTACGCAACTTTGATGGACTTGGTATCTTGCTATAGCCCTTATGATAAATACAATGAATTTAGCTCCCAATTTGACCCCGCCGATCAAGCTTGGTGCACAGGATTAGTTGATCCTAACTGGGTTTTAAAAGCTCCTTTAAATTATTGCAGAAAAGAAGGAGTAAGTTCTCAGATTATAAATAAATACATAGTTCCGTCACAACCAGCGTACGGCGAGAATCCTTATGTTCCAAGCTCTATAACAATTACAAGAGCTGATAACTATTGTGCCGATAACGAAACCTGTATTAAAGAAGCTGAAGATGGTAGTTGTTTAGCTTATGGTTATTGTAATGAGGAAAAAAGAACTTGGACCTTTGATAGTGAGACCTGTGAACCAATTGACAATACCTGCCAAAGCTTTATTAAAGAAGGGGATAAGGCTCCGGTTGCATATTTAGCTAATACGCTTGACTATGAGGGCTGTAGTGCAGAAAATGCTGGCTGTGCCCAGTATACTACTTATGGTACTTACAATTTACAATCCGGCTCAGTTACTTGGAAGGAAGGAGACAATTTATACTTAAATGATAAGGCAAATGAATGCTCTAATAAAGACGAGGGGTGCTCTGAATTTATAAGAGTGAAGTCTGCTTGGGGAGAGAATTTGGTTATGAATTCTAATTTTTCCAATGATGAGGTGGGCAATAGTTCAACTGGTAATTTTATTAATGATTGGCCTATTTTAGCGTCATCGGCAGAAATAGTTGATATCGCTTATAGTCCTGGAAATGGTTTTGGTACCGCCTTAAAACTTTCGGGATCAACACGAGCCTTGGTTTATTCCGATGAAGAAAACTCTCTTTTGCCAGAAGATTTTGATTTAGTATCAGGTCAAGCTTATACAGTTAGCGCCGATGTTTATTTAGAAAATGGTGATAGAGTAACTATGGCTCTTGGTTCAGGCGTTAATCGCGCTACTTACGATACGGAAATAAAAAATACTTGGCACCATATTAGTATCACAAAAACAGTGGGCGATGGTTTAACATCTGCCGATTTTTCAATTGCTGGTTATGGAAGTGAAGTAGAACTTTATGTGAGAAATATTAAATTTGAAATGAGTAATTTTGATACAGGCTACAGGGCTTATAATAGTAGGGTTGTTTATCAAAAAGTATTACCGCAATATTTAGCGCCGATATGTTATGTTGGCCAAACAGCGGAGGGCTACAGTTATGAACTAAAAGAAAATGCACCAGATGTCTGCTATGACTTTACAAGAGAATGTAATCAAAGTGAGGTTGGTTGTGAAGAATACACCTCTGTTCGTGATAAATATACTATTCCTGCTCAAGTTTCCAGCGCTGATTACTGTGCTGGTGAGTGTGTTGGTTACGACATATATGTTGCTAGAGAAACTCAATTTAATTCTGCTCAGGCGGAGAATTTAATTCCTGATAAATCTAGTACTTGTAGTGCTGAATCAGTTGGCTGTACAGAGTTTACAAATTTAGACGCTTTAAATACTGGTGGTGAGAGTCGAGAATATTATTCCGCTCTAAAGCATTGCGTGAAACCAAATCAATCAGAATGTGCTAATTTCTATGCTTGGGAGCGCACTGCTAGTGGGTCACAATTAAAATTATACACTTTAAAGGTGGGGGCTACTGGTGGTCCAGCCACTATTTCTGCCGATGGCGCCGCTTGTAATGCGGAAATTTATAACGCAACGGTAAACAATCCTTTATATAACGCTGATTGTCGCGAATTTTATAATACGGCTGGTGAAATTTTCTATCACCTTGATTCTCAGGTAATAACTTGTTCAGAAGATTGCCGCTCTTATCGCATGACTGATAGAAATTATGATGATACTATTTCGCAGGCAGAATGTGTTGGTGCTAATAGAAATTGGGATAATCAAGCGGGGTCGTGTGTCTCCTGTATTAATGGCGGCACTTGGAGCAATGAGCATCAAGCCTGTTTGTATCAAGGCATACCACAGGAAGGTAAAGTTTGTTCAGCAGCAGAAAATGGATGTCGCGAGTATAATGGTAGCGCGGGTAATAATGTACGTTTACTTGACTCCTATGATTTTGAGAATTTGCCTAGTAGTTGGACTTCTAACTGTTCAGGAGGAATTAGTTTAGCAAATATCTCTAATGATAGAAGCGGAAAGTCATTGTATTACAATAATGACGCTACTAATTGCTCTGAAATTGGTAGTGATAAACAGGTTTTAGCCCAAAGAATCCCGCTTATTAAACATATTGTAGCTGGTGATAATATGGCAGCACAACTTAAGGTTGGTCCATACGTGCGTGAAGGTGGCGCTTATAATATTAAATTTTGGGCCAGTTCAGCAGCAGGTGCTAATTTGAAAATGTATTTCTATAATCCTAATACTGGAGAAAAAGCAGAATTCAATAATAACAACGCAATTAGAATAAAAAATGGTTCAAATTGGCAACTTTATTCTGTTAATTTAGAAGAATTAAATCATGCTGTTTCCGCTAATGAGATTTTAGTTATAACAGCAGATAATAGCTTTTATTTGGATAATTTTATCATTACTGAAATTGTTGATCGCTATTATTTAATTGAAGGATCAAGTCAAATTCCTGATATCTGTTATTATGATATTTTTGATAATTACCAAGGGCCAGATTATAATTTAGGTTGTTCCGCTTATTTAGATCGTAACAAAACGATACATAACTTACGTAATTTCTCTAGCATTTGCTCATCATCGGCAGTTGGTTGTGAGCAGGTAATTAGTACACAAAATTACCAACCTTATAATAAAGGTATTTGGGGTGACGAAAATTCAGATGGCGTTTGCAATATTGAAGAGGAAAGCTGTGTTTCTGTGCCAGCCGATAGGGCCCTGTATCTAGTTTATGATAAAACTAAAAATTGTTTAGAAAACGATTTGGGTTGCTCTCGCTTGGGCGAAGCAGTTGCTGGCACCAATGGTGCTGCCTGGTCTGATGTTTTTAAGAAAAACAATCCTAATAATTACGATAGTATATTATGTGCAGCAGATGCAGTTGGTTGCAGTAAGTGGCGTCACGCTGATAGCAGTAACTATAGTTATTTCCGTGATCCAGGTAATAATACTTGCGTTTATCGTACAGGCGCTATTAATCCAGCGGGGCAGAAATCATGGTATAAGTCGCCAATGAAACGATGTGATTTAAATAGCGACGGTGAAATCTCAGGCGGTGAAACCGCAGGGCCAGTTTGTCTTAGCGATACTGATTGTGGCAATACTTCTTGTATTGCCGATCGCAATGATTATTTATGTGATATTTCAACATTGAAGACTATTGGTTATGGTGGCGATGGCGGCACAATTCCTGTGCCAATAAATGGAGCGGGAATTTGTAATGAAAAAGCATCAGGTTGTACAGAATATATTGATCCGATAAGTAAGTTTAACCCAGATATTTTAGCAATTTCATCGGATAACAATGTATCATTACAAGCCAATAAATTGTACAGCTTTGTTAGCAAAGATGAGGAAGCGCAAACAATAAATAGTGCTAGTTTAAGCTTTCCTGCCAATGATGCTGTAGTTTTAATGGTAGATAATAATTTTGGCGAAGAACAAAATAGGGTTAGTATTGGTGGCGCTACTTTAGGGGTGACGTTTAAAGTGCTAAAGAATGCAACAGCAACTTTTAGCGGTAGCAAAGAAAGTGTTTCTCTTAAGGAAACAGCAATTGCTTATCAAATTTCTGATGAGGTCGACTCTTCTAGTTGTAATGGCATAGTTAACACAGATAATGGTTGCATACTTTTTAATGAAAGAATTGTTTCTGGTTACGCGGGATATAATAGTCTAACTAATGGCTATAATTCTTATATAAGTAAAAATGGAAGCGCTCCGGTAAATTGTGATTCAACAATCGCTGGATCTTGCTCAACAAATAAATTAATAAAAGTTCGTCCTGATAGAACTTGCGCTACCTGGTTGGCATGCTCTACTTACGCCTTTGATGAAACAACTGGAAAGCAGGTTTGCTATGATCTAAAACAATGTAATAGCTTAGGTGATGATGGTAAATGTAATAGTTTTTTACCAGATGATTATAAGCCGAAAATAGAAAACGCAACCGGTTATTATATACCAGGGCAATATAGCGTTAGTCAGATGAGTGAAGTTGGCTTAAATAGTAATGCGCATTATAGCTTCGAAGAGCTAGTGCCTTCACTTTCTTGTAAACGAAAAGATACTGCTGACCCTTGTAGTTATGATAGTAATATTGTTAAAGATTTGATTATCAGGGAGCCAGATAAAGCGCGAGTTGACTATCCTATCGCTGGAGCAAGTTATTTGCGCGTACCAACTGCATACAAAGTTTCACCAATGGCAAGCAATTCTTTTGTAAATTTGTCTTCTGGCCAAGATTATTTTATAAGTTACCTTGTAAATACTAAAAATTCTGGTGGTCAAGCGGTGGTAGAGATCCTGTCAAACGGCAATGAAGCAAAGAAGATAACCTTTACCTCAAGTGCGCCTAATAATTGGGAAAGAAAGGTTCATAAATTTAGAACCGAAACTAATGGCGACTTTTCTCAAGTAATAATAAATTTAAGCTCAGATGCTAATGTTGAAGGTGAGGTTTATTTTGATGATATTAATATTGAACCAGTGTTAAAAACAGGTGAAAGCAGTAACAATGTTGCTAACTACGCAGCACGTGCTTGTCGTCTTTATCCAAATAGCGATAGTATTGATTGCCGTGATTATAATAAAAATGTAATTTCTCAAGGATTGGAAGGATATTGTTTGGAATATGATAAGGCAAATCCTGGGGTTTGCTTGACCTGGTATCCAGTTGATAGGATTAGCTCATCATTGGGCGGAACAGCCTTAGGTTACAATGGCGTAAATGGTTTAAGTTATTGCACAAATATCAATTCTAATATTAAATTTGCTAAAAAAATTAGCACCAAGATGGTCTACACCTTTAAAGATACTTCAAGAGGAACTTTTATGGGAGGAACCTGGGACGCATGTCCTAGTGATTGGAACGATCCTAATAGTTTAGAAAATGTTTGTCGATATTGTCAGGGCTACACTCTTTCTACTTCAACGGTCGCTGCTTGTTTAGCATTAAGCCCTGATTTTAGAGACAGCAATGAAGATGGTTATTTAGATAGTTGTACTTCATGTAGTAAAAGAGCGGGCTGGGCAGGAGCAATACCGATGGATGATGATTTCTGCGGCTTTCTATCGTTGTCTAAATGTCAAGAATATTGTGGCGATTGTGATTACTATAAAGCTTTAGTGGTAAACGACAAGGATGAGGATGATAGGGCTAATTATGAAAAAGTTTTCTGTGTTCCTAATACCGACAATGACGATTTACTATTGGTAAAAATTGGTGGTGAGACAACAGCACGTCTTTTATCGGAAGGCATACCACAGGTAAGCACTTGCGATTCAACTTATTTTTATCAAGAAGCGTGGATGGAGTATAATGGAAAATTGGCGCAGGTGCCAATATCAACCTGTGAAATTAAAGGTGAATCATGTGAACCAATTGATGAATCAACTAATGCTGAGCCGCCAATAAGAATTTATAATCCTGATTATCCTGCTTATGATGAGCAAGGCTTGAAACTTCTTGCAGCTGATTCTGGTGATAGAGATAAAGTCTTTAATTTTACTTGTAGTGAATTTACTCAAGTAGTATCAAGCAGTGGTGAAAATAAAGCTTGGACAGTGAGGGTGAGTCCAACAGCTGATTTGGAATATGCTTTTGAGACCCCAGATTTCTTTACAAATAATATTAGTTCGGTTTATTTAAATAAATATGGACGCCAAAGAATGGGTATTCCTTATGGTGCCGCTACTTTTGACGCTAACTTTGACTTGTTAAACAGTGGTCCAATTTATTTACAAAATCAATATTTTGAAAGAGAAAATCAGGAGATTTTTGCTGGCCGCCCCTATGGTTGCTCAGGCTCATCTTGTGAGAATGTTGGCTATTGTAGCGATAATCCTAATGTAATTTGTGTATATTATCCAACCAATGAGTCTGCTCACTATATCAACACTAAAACTTGTTCTGATGGTGGCTATGGTATTTGTGTGCCTTTATGGCACGCTAAGTCATCTTTCCCAATTAAGTATGGGGTTGATGCAACTCGTGTTTTAAGTCAAGTGTTTACCCAGCCTTATGGTGGCTTTTCCTATTCTTCCGGCTCCTACATCCCATCTTCTCCAGGCTACTCTGCTTATAATAGTGGTGGCAGTAATCCTAGCATTACCTATCGCAATTTATATTACAACGAACAGGCAATAGATGATATTAGTGGTAATAAACC